>Ga0105350_10000331_pt1 | contig 32640 bp, 50 predicted proteins | sample EN1Hudsemesocosm_FD_83506 | JGI IMG/M metagenome (GOLD analysis project Ga0105350, IMG submission 83506) | Methane-oxidizing microbial communities from mesocosms in the Hudson Canyon - EN1E Hudson Canyon | ecosystem: Environmental > Aquatic > Marine > Cold seeps | place: Hudson Canyon... | reverse complement strand
CCGAGCAGAGCTGGTTGTTGAACATTCATATTTTGTCCCCAATTTATTTACCCGGCTGTATAGCGAACAGCTTTACAGAATATTAGATTATTTCGCCTTGCGGCCAATCACTATCGTATCCTTTCCTGCGCACCGAATAGAGATCATCTTCGATGATACCTCTAATTTTCATGGCTTTTTCAAAGTGATCGAGCTTGTGAGTCATTTCTCACCACGATGCTACCTGGATAAGTACCTCGGGCTCATCATTTTTGTTGGCAAAAATTGCAAAAAAAAATTGACCTACACCATAATCCTTCAATGCCACCCATTATTACAAACGTCAATGACCCTAGACTTTAAGCCAGCATTCATTTTCTAACCTTTCTTTCGATTTTTGATGTGTCAGAAGTCAATAAACGGGCGCCTGGCCCCGCTTAGATACTTATCCCCCGGCGCCTACTCTTTTAAATACATCCCTTAAAAAGGCGCTAACCGTTTTTACAATGGCACACCGTATGAACGTCGCCCAGTACAGTGCCTAGCTACTGTAATTCATTACGTTCAATACGTTCAATACGTTCAATACGTTACGACTATCGATTTTTCGGTGCAATAACATTGACCGAATCAGAAAACAATTTCATTTCCGAATGACTATATTGAGTATTAACTCTTGTTGTTGATGCGGGCTGATGTGATAAATTCACTCCCGGTCTCCACTCTGTTTTTGGGCGGATTGGACGAGGAGTGAAACCCCCACCACAATTTGGGCAAACGTTCATAAGCCTATGACTGACGCAGTCATAGCAAAAAGTGCATTCATACGTACAAATGCAAGCGTCGGTGCAATCTGGCGGGAGATCGCGATCGCAAGCCTCGCAGTTAGGTCGAAGTTCTAACATAGTGAAATACTCCTCAATTGAGATAGCGCTATCCCGCCATTAAACGTCATAGCGTGTCCTGCCCCGACTTTATATTCAAATTGGATAGCAGACTAGCACATCTGATCTGCGGAAGTGAACGTTCTCAATTGCGTAGTGGATACCTTCTCCCGAACCGGCACTTCGATTGTAAAGATCGGCTAGCGCATCAGAACGACGACACTTTTTGTCTCTCAAACAACTTGACCTGTCTATGGGTTTAGGGTTTATGTTGGCTCTTCGCTTGAACCCAAACTAGCTCATTAGACCCTCTAATTCTGGGAGACAAATATGAATCATGCTATTTCGTCGGACGATAAAGATTTTAAAGAGCGGATTGAAACCTGCACCTTTCCTATTTCTGATTTCGATCATCGCTCGCACCTGCGCTTAGCTTATGTATCTTTGACGGAGAACAGCACTGAAAACTCAGTAAGTTTCGTGCGAGAAGCTCTCAATCGCCTATTGCGACACAACAATATTGAACCATCATCCAAGTATCATGAAACACTGACGAAAGCCTGGATACTCGCCGTTAAGCACTTTATGGAAAATTCCGAAGCTTTCAGCTCTGCAGATGAATTCATAAATAATAACCCAGGAATGTTAGACAGTCAGATTATGATGACTCACTACACGCACGACAGTTTATTCTCCGATAAAGCCAGAAAGATGTTCATCGAGCCTGACCTTGAAGCTATACCAACTTATGGGTAAGACCAAAATGGTCGCCCAAAGGAGAAAGTTTCAAGGGAAGCAACAGCAAGAGAGGGATCACCAAAGATGACCAGAACGCATCGCGACTATTGATGCGCCTACTCGTGTTTTCACCACAGACGGAACTGGCAATCGCACTGCCAACACTGGAAGTGACGGCAACACAGAATAACGTCGCCAACAATACCTTCGATATGTAACAATGGCGCAAAGAACGAGCATAAATATAGATAATCACGAATGATCATGCAAGGATTTGAGAAAATGGACGCGAACCATGACGCTTTCCCAAGACCAAATCAAACAAACGAATAAAATTTCTTCTGAATGCCTCGTTGATTATTCTTCTTTAAGCCATTACAAAGCTTCTCGTTTTTTACGAAATACTTGCTGTTTTATAACATCATCTGCACGATAGACATCATCCAATCTTGCAATTCCAAATTCGAGATCAGTCGGCGCGACAATTGCTGTTCGCCCTGAGCATAAAAATTTCTATTTAGCGTATTCGGAAACTTCTTTTATCTCTGCCGTAGTTAAATTTACACCGCTACTGATATCCCAAAGTCGTAAGTCACTCTAATGTTTATCGACAATTTCATCCATAGCATCAAAAAATATCTTGATTTTGTTTCCTGAGAAAAACTACGATCACCATCCCTTCGAACAACTCAATGGAATAATTTCCCGAAATCTTAAAGCCTTTCGTCGCAAAAAAGCATCCAATGGAAAACGTATTATTCTTTACGTTTATAAAATACCGGTCTATCTATCAGCCTCCAATATTCCTAAAAGTTATCTAACGTAATACTAATGTCGAGATTCTTTACACAATATTTATTTATCCTATCTCGAAAACTTAAATCCTCTTATATTTCAATGCCATAAAAAATCAGGCACAAATCATGCAGTATCGACTGGTAAGAAAAGAGAAGTATCTGAAATAATATTCTTGACTTAACAGTCAAACCATTAAAACCTGTTGATATATAAGGAGTACAAAAGAAGGAGTTTTCTGGAGATTTAGTGTGATAAAAACATGAAAAAATGGATATCGTAAATTTTTTTCGCAGACAGAGGGATTAATAATGCATTCAACAAATTTTTCAACCGCACTTGCGGGAGTAGTTTTAACGGCTTCTTCTTTTTCGCTCAACGCTGCTATTATCAGAGTCGCTGAAGTTGATTTTCTTGCAGGGGCAGGCCTAATCACATTTTCTGAATTTGCGCTAGGTACGGCCAATCCTACTTACGCCCCAGGAGCCTATGGTGGAGCAGCAGGCGATCCAACGGTTACCTTCGACGGTTGGTTCACCGGACAATCGTTGAGCGGCACACCAGGAGTTGACTGCCCAGGGGCCGCACCATCGGCCTGCATAGTCGGAAGCCCGACAGGGCCTCTATCACTTGACGCTGCGTCCCCAGATACATTTATCGCAGCTGATGGTGCCAATCCAACTTCGCCAGTTCTATCAGGCACACCCATTTACAATGGAGGTATCGCAATACTCTTCGACATCGATCAGTTTGGCGTTGGCTTCGACGGCGGATTTTTCGACGCGCCGTCTTCAACTGCTATCACCGCTTTTGCTCGGGACGGAACGTTGCTTGGGTCGGTATCTAACGACGCCCTAGGAATCGAGTTTTTAGGCCTCGTAAGTGATGACGTAGGAATAGCCGGAGTATTTTTGGATTTAGTGGGCGCGGAACCTGCTGGGTTCGCAGTCGATAATATTCGCTTCGGTGAAAGAGGAGATATTGACATCGGCAATCCTGTTCCAGAACCATCCTCTCTTGTTCTTCTAGGTCTTGGCTTAGCAGGCTTGAGTTTTTCAAGAAAGAAAAAAGCCTCGTAAAAGTATCAGTTCGTTTTTGTCAATAAAGCTGTCACTGAAGTAGCTTTATTGACACCTTACTTATGAGATTAGAACTAGCTATTGTGTTAGTTAATAAGTGGCATCGGGATCTATCTTCCAGCTGTCTTTTCACTAATAGTCCATCTGTGATTGCCAAGCATCTGAAGCGATTTGACTAATATTTCTTTCTCAATAAATCCGCCATAATTTTTCGTTCAGTTAATTTTGGATGACGAACTATTCACCTGCAAAGTTGCTTAAACTCTTCGTCTATAGTCAAATCACGATAATCGACTATATCAATCGTGCGTCGGACTTGCGCAACTACCAAAACGATGATCATCAACTGTCAGCTGTGATGCAACGACTCGCGACGTCAGGGCTACAGATTGTCACTGGTCATCGTACTGGGTGGCAGAAATGTAGCACCAGACTAAACGGCACTTAACCGTATGGGTTTAATGCACCATTTGCGCCAACCGTCTTTCTATTCACACAACCTGTGCTACTCAACGATGAACAACTGAATTACTGGTGGGATTGCTTGACTCGCTATGAGCAATAACAATAGCCCGAAGTGGATGCTCTTACGTTGGGTAATCGTGCCAACAAGGAAAATCATTATCATCGTCACCATAAAAAAAGCAGGTGGAGCACCTATGACTCCCGGTAGATAGTCAGCAGCTAATCCCGTTAATCCATGAATAGCCAGAAAGAAAAACACGCTTCGAGAGGAAGAAAAATAGATCGCGTCCAAATCTATTATCTGCTTGTCGCGGGAGGTCGCCGGGATAAGTGTCGTCACCGCCAAAGTGAAAAAAATCACCGGCGCAATGATAACGAATATGCTGAAGTGGACCTCTAAATCAACCAATCGGTACGCCCAGATACCGCTAATGTGGCCGATAACATTGAAGACCATCCAGCCCGTTAGCAGAAGGAACAAAGTAGGATCTTTTACATATCCCCAGTTTCTGGTCACATGGCCTAGATAGGTCAGGATGACAGATATAGATATGGCCCCCACCAGGCCTATTAGAACCATTATGAATTCAAAGAAAGACATTTAGACGCCTACGTTACAAATAGTGATGACGAGGCATCGTACAGCAGTATTTTTACCAACTCTATTTGCCTTGTTAGAGAAAACTTCAGCCAATTTCACATTATTTAAATTTCGGAGACCCATTTGGACCCGAAACCATCTCTGTTGTACCCTTCGAAGTTAACCAATGACAACCCCATTTAGAAATGTCTCTCTTGGTTTCGGTTTCGGTTTCGGTTTCGGTTTCGGTTTCGGTTTCGGTATATCCTAACTGCTTTTCCCTCTATGCTTCAATATTATTCAACAATAGCCAGTTAACGCTGCCCGGTGTTGGTAATGCTGAACCGTGTTGCTGTGGGATAACCTCGTATAAATCTTCCGAAACAGAACATCAAAAAACAGACATCTTTAACCATTTTTCAATTCACTTCCCAATCCACTTCCCAGTCGTATGATCAAACCGAGGTGATCTGTCCCGCTATTTTCAACCACTAGAACACCAGTTCCATTGGAACAAACCTGATGCCATTTATCGATTGCTCTGAACCTTGAGCTTTAAAACCACATTTCAGATAGAAGCCAACAGCATTCACTCACCTTGGCCCTCATGTTTTTTTCAAACATTTTCGTATATTCTCTTACGGTAATAGCATCGTATTTGACAAACATCTGATCCATTAATACGACCTCCTGGAATTTCTCATAATTTGTGCCGGGATTTTGTGCCGCTATGTGCATTGCAATGTCGTTAGAGTATTCTCGGAATTCCGGCGTCCTCACGGTGAAAGAGTCGCTTTCGAACTCGACCAGAACTCCAATCTGATGATCATGATGAACGTAGGATTCGATATACTTCATTCGGGACTCCATTCTCGACTTTAAGCCTGACTCTAGCAGCGCATTCGCTCTCGCGGCTCAAGTTTGTCAGTGGACAGTTCATTCTCTTTAATAGGCCTGACAGCGACACTTTTTTAACTACAAGCTCTTAACTACGGTGTTCTGAAAACCGAGTCCAAAAAAAGATCGCTGCTATTTGGATGAAACCTTTTTTCTTATTGTTTCTTTCACTACCTTCCCTCCAGAATCTATCAGCAGTGTCATGGTTCTATAGTGCTGTTCTTTATTCGAGAAAGAGCCCTTAAAAGTACTTTTACCATGCATCTTAATTTTTTTCTTTTTAGTAGCCTGATGCTCCACTTTATAATTGAGAACGACATTGATAAGATCTTCCTGCCTCGTACCCAACACCTTTTCAAATGAATAAACGGATATTTTGAGTTCTTCTGAGCGGATTTCTGGATGGTTCTTATCAAGATAAGACCATACAACTTTGTCGATTTCTTCGTAATTTGCGTAAAAGAGGGTTTCTGCCGAATACGTATTCGCCGATATTAAAACCGATAAAAAAACAACAGAACGCATAATTTTACAGATCACACTACTTTTCCTTAACAGTTAAATCACAAACACAGGTAACAGTATATTTAATTTCCATTTAGATTTTCCCCGCAGAAAGGGCAGAAGTTAACCCTAATAACGCTATGGTAGGTAATTTCACCACGATACTCTGCCTCTCCCATTTCAACCTCGGTATCGTCTGCATAATGTATTCCATGCAGCTGCCAGGAATCTTGTTTTCTATCATGGTTTGATATGCAGTGGACAAGTCGGTCGAATTTCGGAAATTCATTCTTGCTGCAGCAATGCTCCTCACAGTACTCGCTATCAGTACTCTCCCCTAATTCAGATAAATTCATAATTCCTCGACGATTAACGGCAAACAACGCCGGCTTATGAGGTGGCGGAAATGTAACTCGTTACGCCTGCAGCGTAGCTGTCTCAGCCCTGTAGTGACTATATAATGCACTTTTTATACATTTACTGCACGGACAAAGTGACCATAGCAGAAATATTTGGCACCCATAGCCTGTAACTCGTTTGTACTCGGGAACGTCTGGCATTTGCCTGTTGTTGTCTTAGTCGCCCGCGCTCATACCGATTCAATAGACCAACAAACTTCTTCATCGTTATCAGTTTTCACAAGAATGTTTGAGGAGGTGATAAATCCCATTTTGTCGAAATCAATCTTTTCAGGAACTGCTAACAGCGATAGTACGAATGATCTCAGAGGCAAGATGCCTTTCTTAAGCGCGAGAATTCTTGTACTTTTTCGGTGTGTTTAACAAATCCAATGACCCGTTAAACACACTCTGGGCTTAATTCGAACTACGCCTAGTTCGAATGCGCCTAATTCGGATTTCCCTCAAATAGTTTTGCTCCATCATGTAATAACTGCCACGATGGTTTGGAGATTGTATGCTCATGAAACAAAACCTTAAGTCCAGGGTCCGAATTTAAGATGTTTGCTGCGACCGGAAACTCTTTTTCACTCGATAAAATTTCACCCAGGGTTGAACCACACTTAACACAAAAGCACTTTTTGTAGATGAAAGGAGGATCGGGCACATACTCAGAGACAAACTCTTTTCCAGACACCCACTCAAAGCTGTCTCTAGCAACCATAAAGAACTCAGAAGCCCCTAGTTTTCTACACCTGCTACAGTGACATACGCCTAAAAATCTTGGTTTAGAAGAGAGCGTAAATCTTACAGCTTCACAACAACAATTCCCATGAATCATACATTTCTCCAATCCGCATTATTACAATCCCTAAGTGTCTCACAGCACTGCTGACAACACTGTGTCAGTAGCGCTGGCAGTTATTCGCTTTTTATGGCTAACGTTTTTAGGATGGGCACACTGGAAGCGGTCGGCTTGGAATCGTATTGGCAGGCGTCGGGAAGTTCAAGAGCGCTACCATTAATGTGAACTTTTGGCAGCGAGTCATAATCAACGCCATCCAAACATCTCACGTTAACGGCCCAGCCGTCGAAGGGTTCCACACCCTCCAGAACTTCCTGTTGAGTCGGATCACTAGGTCGACGAAATGGCAATATGCCGCACCTTGAGCAAAAAAAGTCCTTAGCTGTTTTGGACCCCCATTGATAGACAGAGAGTTGTTCCCAAGGAGTCTCCAATACCAAGTGATCTTTCGGCACTCGATGATTAAGCGCGCCACGCCTGGAACAAATTGAACAGTCGCAAACTCGCACGTGATCGAGGTCCATTTTTACCGAAAATCTAATTCGTCCACAATGACATGAGCCGTGATACGCTTTCATGTGACGCCTTACATTGACCTTTAACGGGTTAAGTTCGCCCGATGGTCAGTTAAACAGCTTTTATGTATTTGCATGGAACCAAAATTCAACTTCATCCGTTTCAACGTCGAACTCAGCTGAGTGCTCGACATTTGCTGGCACGTGGTACCACTCACCCGTCGCCACTCTGACAGTCGAGCCGTTCATTGTCAGTTTCAGCTCGCCACGTGTAATAACGCCATGATTATCAGTATCATGTGTATGAGCAGGGATTGACGTTCCCGCTGGGTAGGAAGCGAACAAGATGTCAGTGTCTTTTGCCTCAAGTTTATAGGCATCAAAACGTCCATCATAAAGAGGCAGTGACCTAATCTTTTCCGGATATTTCCCAGCCATTGATTTCTCCAAGTTTTATAGTCAACCCAGACGTAACGAACTTCAGCTCGTAGTGTGGAAGTCCCAGTGCTAAATACTAAAAGTGATATCCTTGGACTGCCTGTCTTCGCGGTAGTCGCAAAAAAGCAACTTCGTTCCGATTCAATAACCCCAATCCCGCTTTAGCGAGTTCATGGGCCTCAATCGAAAAATGTTTTCACGACAACATCCCGCACACTCACTTCATTTTTTGCTTGAGTAACACATACCATCGTTTTAACAGCCTCGTCCGTCCGTTAAAGGTCTGTTTAGGTTTGTTCTCTGCGCCTCGGTTCTTCTTTATGGACATATATTCCATACCCGTCGATCGGGTGCGGAACACCTGCCAAATCCAGTGCATGGGCGATTGAACCTCGATGGTAAGAACCATGATTTATAATGTGAAACAATATTTCTTCCACACTCATAGAACCACGTTGGCCATCAGCGAATTTAAACGAAATCACTTTCCGCCTAATCTCATTATCAAGAGCAGTAACATAATTTATATACCACTCCCTTGATTTTTCTAAGCTGCGCTTTAACTCATCAATTTCTGGAACAGAAACCGAGTTCGTGCTTTTATGAGGGGCGGGATCACTGCTTAATCTAGACCTGAACAAATCTTCCACAATAACCATGTGATTAATTTGTTGAAGCGTAAATACGTAAGAATCAGAAAAAGTAGTTTTATTGATGGAATCGATAGCCTTTAATGTCCGCTCATCAGCCCACGTTTTGTAATTAAAAGCTTCAATAATCATATTTTTCCTCGGAAACTACTACCTCGTTTTTAACAGTCCCGGTGGTCTAATAAATACCAATCGGATACCACACTACCCGTTCCCATCATCTTCAATAACTTTCGCATCCTGTGCGGCAACTATTTGCCAGATACCGTTGTGAAAAATCCAAATATCCGTCCAAACATAGCGACCCGTTGAGCCATCTTTCTTCTTCCATGTTTCATCGCCATGCGCTATTGCCGTTTCTCCAAAAAATCGAACTTTTACGCTATTGACTTCGTTTGAAAGAGTATAGGTTGCTGGCCCTGTCTCCCGCGTAACCGCAGTCTTATCATACAAATTTCCCGTCGTGGATGTTCCAATAAAATCGTCAGAAAAATAGACTTTTCGTTGTGACATATCTCCAGTGACGACGGACTTCGCCCAGTCTTTAGATGATTCAATTATATATTTTTCCGCTGCTTTGTACTCTGCTTGACTGAGTTCATGAGCTGCAGAGCTCATGCGAAACAAAACCATAAATACGAATATTGACATTCTCATGAACAAATTCCTTGTATGTCTAACGCTCAAATTACCGCTAATAAACAGGGTGATGAATTGATTGGGAAAGTACAATAAGCCAGCTTTTTCGTTTCTATTAATCGATGTTTATGTTGTGATTATACCGATCGCTCATAGGCTGTTGATAACCACTTAATTACTTCATCATCAATATCAGAAATATTATGTAGTTGTATTCTATGAGTACACATAGTCCCAAATGGTCCTGAATTTTCTAGACGACCTTGTACTTCCACGCCTTTTAGCTTTAGGCCCAAATCTATTCTTGCTTTGGTAGTAGGTTTTATCAATGCAAATTGTTTTTTTCTAACTAAACTTACACTTCCTTTTTTGGGTGAAATTACAACGTCATCACCAAACTTTTCTACGCTAAAAATCAGCATGTCATAAACGGGTTTAAGTGAATCTTTGCCGCTATATTGATTTAAAACCAAATCTTCACGGGGTTCATTTTTTTCCCTAGACAAAGTCGCTATAGTATTTGCAAAACCATGTGTTAACCCATGTTCTGTTTTTAAGAACTTTACAGCAATTGAGTGTTTTTCTAAGTTTTCTCTATCTAATATTTGAAGCCACTCTTCTAGCTTCTTCCCTGTTTTCTCAGGCATATTATTAATCATTGTTTCAAGTGCTTTTTCCATATTCTCACCTTCAGATTCAAAAATATGACACCGAAAGAGCCGGCAGCAAGGACATTTGGTTGCCAAGCTTGCTAAATGCGTCCAACTAACATGAAGCGCGCAACTAATGCATATACGCTATATTGGGAACAGCCGCAATGCAACCCACAATTGATGGTAGCTTCCCTTAGAAGACAGTGAACCTAAGTATAAGATAGAGTCACTGGTTAAACCCCGAAGCTTAACTATTTACCCGTCCGCAACTCTGACTTCCATAATCGAAAAAATAGACATTGTCATCAGTAAACTCGAACGTGAGACGCCAATTAACCGAAATTACGATACCGGAAGCCTTTGCAAGCCCTTTATACGCTGTCCTTACATGTGCGCCTTTACATGCCGCATGCAGGCCAATAACAATTGTCGCTTTTATCCAGACATATCGAGACCATCAATATAAGAAGCTGAATCAAATCGTGCTGGTTGAAGGTGTAATTTTCTGCTTGTTTTGTCTGGATACCAGCTAAGGTGCCGGTCAGACAGTATCTCTCAAGTCATTTTTGCTTGAAGGATTCAATCATTTACGGGTTATGGCCTGTTGAGCAACAAAGCCAAGAAGAATAACACCGACAGGCTATGGAGCTCCTTAGCCTGTCGGTGTTATGTATTGCAGTCTAAATTGGAACGACTTTATTTGCACATGGGCCTTTTTGACCTTGACCAACTTCGAATTCAACGGCCTGACCATCGTTCAATGTTGCGTATCCTCCGCCCGCTTGAATTTCTGAATGATGAACAAATAAATCTTTACCGCCATCTTCAGGCGTAATGAAACCGAAACCTTTATCGGCATTGAACCATTTAACTGTACCTTTACTCATCTTATTTACTCATGATTGTTGGTGAAACATAAAAATTATACCCGAATTCACCGGTTCGAATATAAAGCTGAAATTTTCGATAACGTCATAACAATTCAAACCTCCTTATCTCTTTTTCCCTCCTAGGCCGCGTTATTCTCCGTCAATTCTTAATGATTTTCCTATGCATTTTTTGAAACAGCAAGGTAGATAATAGGTATCGCTAGAAGTAATGATGATTCGTTAAACAACCGTAGAGCTATGCCATCTAAAAAACTACCTTGTTTTATTGCCCGATAGAGTAGCCCGCCCGAAACGATGAAGTAGATGAAGAGCAAACCCACCAATACTAGTTTTATACTAAGCCATGTTCCGCCTATATCAAATTTTAACCACAGTAACATACCGAAAAACAGGGCTAACAGGAACATTAAAATACCGAAACGGAACAGTTTTATCGATAAGGACTTTATTGCATCGGTTTCCTTGCCTGATTCATGCGCTATTTTGAAGTGCAATATAGCTCTGGGTAACACGAAAACACAGGCCATCCAGCTAATGACAAACAATATATGGGCCGTTTTGACAAAAAAGTAAATGGTTCTCTCCTTTATGCGTACCCCCCGCTAAAGCGGGGAAATTGGACCGTAGCGAAAATACAATCCCGGCGCTGTCGCTTGATAAATATAGAACCACAGAGTCATATTAGATTGTTGAAATACAGCAATTGTATGCGCTAAAGTACGTATTGCGTTAATAAAATCAGTATCAACACAATATGAGGAAAAGCCACCGTAGGCCGAATGGATTGGCGGACATACTCACTAATTAAGGATATCCCACTTAAACGAAACCTATTATATTCACTGTTGAATTGAAACGCATTCTCTTCACTTTTCTCCGAAATATATTTCTCGATCTGTAACAGCCGTGACTCTATCCGTGACTGAAACGTCTTCCAAATTGCATCTTGAAGCCATAACACAGTCAATAGCAGAACTATAAAAAGGCTTATTACACCCGATATCTGTACCGCCAACAATACAATAACGCCTAGTAACTTTATATAGAGAGAGTGTTTCTCATAGCTATCGAACTGATTCTGAAGTAGACACCATTCTGTCTTGAGTTCGTTTCTTTCCATTTACTATTCTGACCTTTCGCGTGTTATTTAACGCCAATCGTAAGTACAGATTCAATGTAGCTTCTTTTGAGTCAATTTGATACGCCAGTGGCAACACAAAGGTGTGGAGTGGAAGCAACCCCATTAGTTTGTTTATGCTAAGCGTTATTATATTTGCTACGCTGCATTTTACTTAAAGGCTTGCCCATTGCTGCTTTAAACCAACGAAATGGACAATTCCAAATAATAAGCAAATAACCGAGCTCCAAACCCAGAATTGGGGAGATCGTCCCATCGGCCTATTTATTAAAAATAGACCTGCGACACCACGAGCAAAATAAATTAGAGTAATGAGAGTAAGCGCTAGACGACTTAAAGGAAGTCGAAAGATAACGTCCGCAGCAGAGAACGCATAAAGCGACCAAATAGAAAGAACAAGGACAATTACACTCGTAATGATAGTGGGTTGAATGCTCCCTTTTTCAGCGAGTGCAGCCATTTTCTCACCGGCACCAAAATAACGATACCAAGACGCGCCAAAAACTATACAACCTAGATGCAGCAGTGCAGCAAAGGCGCTTAACGATCCTGCAATGATTAGATAAACGTTCAAGCCTTTAAGTAATCTCCGTATAGGCTACCCCAGAAATGTGCAGTTTTTGCGGGTGAAGGTGAAGCTGGTGCCTTCAAAACCCGAACCATGGCCTTGTTTGTTCCTTTATTTGGAATGGCATGTTCTTGATTATAGCGGAGTACCAGACGCCTCGAAAATATCTCACGGTCTTGTGACACCAGTTTTCCTCCATTGATTTATGACTGCAACAAAGCTAGCCCTGAATACCAATGACCGGGGCAATTTCAGTGATACCAACTCCTTAATACCCCTGGAAATCATCGTTCCTGAATCATCGTTCCTGTATGCCCCGACCTTTTTGATAAAGAATAGTATTCCATAATCGATGATTCTCAACCGTGTGCTTTACAGTCCCGGTGGCCGGTAAAACACTGATCAATCATTTATTACAAGTTCATGGGATAATAAGACAATTTTGGAAACCGTTCCTTCTTCGAACCAGTATATAATGCTGACATCACATGCTGTTAATAGTGAATATTGATTGCTTAAGAGTCATTTTTTTCATGGGCATACAACCGAAGCTCCAAGCCTCCTCGCTGTTCCATTTCTTAATCATCGGAATCAAGTAATAGAGGCATCCGCTCTTTTCCGCGCTGACTAGCTGCAAGATACATACTTTGTATCCATCAATAGTAACCCGCGTGCCAATCGCTTTATTCTTTCAACGCAGAAACGCCTCCGACTGGTTTATGGGGCTCATCAACCAAACCCAGTATATAGCAATAGATTTATCCTCTAAGGCTGATTTAATACCCGTCTCTAGGGTGTCGGGGATTTTAATACTTCCTTCAGTTTCTCTTGCTTCATTCGCGGTAAATTCAATTAACAATGGTAAATCTTTTAGTTCAGATTTTCATACCCTCACTGTAATTCCTTTCACCACTAACGTTTATAGCAAGCGTGCGTTCTTTTGCGCAGCCGCGACTCGTATTGCTAAGTTTCGAATTTTTCTTGAAATTGCGGCTTTTCTCCATTACCGATTTTTTCAAGCCACAGAGATATTCTTCCATTATCCCTTTTCCAGAATTTACGACAATTCATAAGATATTTTTTAACTGTACCATATTCGCCAATATCTAATAGTTTCTGCGCTAAAAGAAATGTTGGCCCGAAGGAGTCAAGCTGCGGAGATCCAGGCGTTTTGCTAGAAAGAACCAATCGTCTTTTTGCTTCGGCTATATCATTTGACTCAAGATGAACAAGACCTATTATAGTATGCGCGTGGTGTATGGCATTCCCGTAATTCCAATTTTTTTCCACAAGATTATTCAGGCGCAATAGTTCATTTGAATAAGTTGACGCCTTTTTTAATCCGCCCTCGGTATATTCTTTCCATGCCAAATCCTTGAGAATTGAATGCGCATCTTGTTCCGATATTGAATTTGGATCCTTGATATAAGATCCAATCAATCTCTTGTGCCGGGTTCCCAACATCCCTTTGAAAGGAAACATCAATACGATCAGTATGTAGCCGAGCACCATCATTAGAAATTTTTTCAAGGGTATTAACTCTCTCGTTTGGAAACATAGCGCTCGGGTTAGACGCCTGCTCCCCCGCCGGACTGCCCTCTGTAACCGGTGTCAGGTCGCACATCCGGAACTACTTTTTCGAGTAGGTGCCACTCATCACATCCTGTAAGCCCATGGGCGTTTTCGTCATGAGTCTCCACATGTAATGCTTGTCGTCCGTGAAATCCCAGGTTTCGACGTAGAGTGTTTCGATTCCGTTTTCTCCGTACGAACTAAGGTCGTTGACCATTTTGTTCTTCTCGAACCGAGTCGTATAGTCGAAGAACACGACCGGCATGTCGATCGCTGTAAATACTCCTTTGATTTGCTTCTCTCCCGGATGCCAGAACCAGATGCCTTCTGAAACGAGCTGGGACTTACCTTCGACAATAATGTAACTTTGCGCTTTGACCGATCGTCGCCCGACACCCCACTCAAACGCCTGGTAGCCGCCCTCAAGATGCCACTGCCCGCCTATGAGTCTCTCAAAAGGATCCAGAGGATTCGAAGCCGCCTGTTCCATACCCGCGCTTTGCGAGTGCAGCTGTGTCGCCAGTAACAAGGTGCCAGTCACGATTGCTAAAGCCACTAGTATAGGATTTTTCATATATGCCTTCTCCTTTTGGACTAACGCCAGTTTAATTCGCACCTTGAAGGAAAGCGAATATGTGTCGACTTGACACTATTATCAGGAGTCATGTTAGTGCGCCAATGATCGATTTAGCCGCCAGCAATGGCTCGATGAATTCAGTATCTATCCGCATGTCAGGCTGAGGCAATCCCTCGTACTCGAAGCCGCCGTCCGCATCGATTGCCCGATATAGGTCAATGTCGGTCAGTTTTCCAAACTGCTTTCGGCTTTCCATCCCTAATCGCTCAAGGATTACAGTAGTCGAGCATTCCAACTCTACGAAATATAGCTTGCCGTCTGCCTGTTCAATGATTTCAGTCAGCTCACCAATGAGCGAACGTTCTACCGATGCTTCCGGGTGAAAAGTGAACACAAAAGATTGTCTTTCATTGGCACATCCTCTGAACGCTGCGCGCCAAATATCCGCACGAAGCTTCTTAAACCCTTCGGAGCCAAATTCGAAGAGGCAGCTCGTCAAATCCACTGTTAGGTGGTTATGGAACAAAGGAATATCTAGCGCCTGAGCGACTTCCGACCCTATCGTGTATTTTCCTGCAGCCGCTGGCCCGTAGAGGAAAACGACAAGCATCGTGATGGCTCCAATGCCGTTTGGATGTGATTAATACCATCCTACTTATTAACAATCACTTCGAAGCCACCGAAGATCATTCTCTTCCCATCAAATGGTACAGTAGTATTTTCAGGAGCCATTCTAGGGTCATCAATCACTAGCTTCATTGCTTCGTCGCGTACTTCCTTAGAAAGCCAGCTAATCCATGAAAAACAAACAGTTTCATCTGCTTCGCAATTTACTGACATAGGAAAAGATGTAAGCTCACCTTCGGGGATATCATCGCCCCAGCACTCGACCACAGATAGAGCGCCGTACTCTTTGAACATCGCCGCTACAACACACGAGTGCTCTACATAAGCTTCCTTACGCTCGGTTGGAACAGCTAACACAAAACCATCAACGTAGTTCATTACTCGATCCTCCTTTTATTACACAAAATCCTAAGTATCTGTTGGCTATATTTCATATGCTACTTAACAATCCATTTTCGGATTTCTGCCGGATTTCATTTTACAAAGTGAAGAATACCCTCTCACGACCAGATAGAAGCCAGAGAGCACACGTACTCCCTTGAAGTCTAGATCATCAAAAGCTGTATGGAAATAGTTGCTGATCATGCCTGTAATAGTAACGCCAATAGAAATTGACCATAATGCGATTGTCTGGTTTTTATTTATGCTTAGAACGGCTGCGGCGCACGTTTTATAATCAGCTCAATTAGGCATTGGCCGTGATTACCATCACGTAAAACAATCGCGCACTGTTATCGGCAGCGGCGTGCGAAGCGCGCTCTAAACTGAGCAGCACAGGCCGTTTTTGGCCTGAACGGTGGCGAGGTAAAAATCGTAATGTTGTAGTCACCGCAACAGCCCGAGAAATGATTGTCTTTATCTGGTCCATTTCTCGCGAGGTTGTTTTGTCACCGGTTAATCCCGAACTACGTATCGCGAGAGTACCCTCATGAAAAGTTTTGAGTTAATGCATTGGGTCAGGCAACGGTTGTGGTGTAATCACCGAAGGCGTTAGGATGGTAATGAATAGTAATATTCTTTGAACCACGAGCATAGACTGAAGAAGGCACCACGACGGAAAAAATAAGGTTGGATAGGTTACTCAACTGAGTAATAACCCACGAATATCAGCATGAGAACCGACGAAAGTACTTGCTTCACCTAGTGCGTTAACTCATCTTATTTTCTATCGGCTCTGAAAGAAAGGTCAGAATTTCTTTGCCTCTATTGACAAGGGGATCATACCAACGCCTGGAACAGCGGCAGACTTGGAGCGGAGCAAATTGTGCGATTCGCGGCGTAGCCATGCACAATTTGGGCCTCGGAAAGGCTGTCCAGCGCACGAAATGCGCGTTACTGCTGCCACTTGTTACACTGACAGTATATGCAATTGTGTTTAAGCTACGCATGATCTACCGGTTATCACATGGTACGTCACTTTTCCTGGTCATGGTTTATGTGAAAAGCTGAATAAGTATCAGGATGCCACCTGCCCATGAAGCAAACCAAGCGAGTGTTCGCAGATAGATGATTCCAGCCACATAGACGATGAGGTGCGCAACTCGCCCCCAAAAGAAAATGGTCGAACCAAGGGCTGTAAGCTCATTGGCTTTTCCCGAGATATGGGCCACGATCACGAATATGGCAAATGGAGCGAGGCTTTCTATTAGGTTCAAATGGGCCTGGACGGCGCGGCGCGTCCAATCCGGAACAACCAGCTCGGCTTCTCGGTTGCCGGCACTCCAATTAAATCCGCCTGGCTGTAAAGATCTGCCTGTTCCGTAAATAAATGGCATACAAAGGCCAAGCAAGGCGGTTGAAACCAGCATCCAAAGATCGGTGGTCATAATTTCCTCTATTTTTTATATGTGAGCCGACACATAGCCAGCACAGGTAGAGCGTCAGCTAAATCCAGTCCGCAAGGCGATTGTGACTGGCCTTGTTAACTTCGCCTAATCTTCTCTTAGTTTCCACGTATACTTCTCTTTCATATGCCTAAAGCACAAAGATTACAGGTCCGAACTAGTATTAGCGTCATATGCACTTATCATAGCATTTCTTTTTGGTGGCCAATTATATTCTGAGTGTTTGGCAATATCTTTGTAGCGGTTGGTAAGGGCTATATAAAAGCTCACTTCATCATCAGTATATTGGTCTCTTCCGCGTACCCACCCCGTAAAGCCATTTCGTTGCGACAACACAGAAGCCAAACAGATAGTAATATATCCAAAGATCGCATCGCCAGTTTTATCTCGATTATCACCGCCCACAAGATCGTATTTGATATGATACAGTGATTTCTCAATCTTCCTCATTTCGTATCCGTCATTCCAGGGCACACCATCTTTGAATAGGTCATCAGGCAGATGACTCCCACCTGCCATACAACCCGATAGAAATAGAGCTACAACAAGATATCTAAATTTCATTTACATGCTCAATTAACGCTTACAGCAACGAGCGAGCGGTTAGCGAGTCCGATTGCCTGTTTTTGTTAAAGCTGCGACACACTGAACCAACAATGAAACACGTTGCGAAGCGCAAGCGTAGCTTATAGTTAATGGTGTCACCGGGAGAAATAATGAGAAAGCATCCGATGCTACCGTTTTTATTATTGGCAAACTCTGCCGACTTCTACGAACTTACCAATTATTGCCAACTTTGTAGATGCCACGCGGAACGAAACCACCCTGCTTAGAACGTACACGTCCCTTGAATCTTTGTAACTCATCGGTGATACACCATTTCGGGTTGGCGCTAAACACGATGCTGATTGGCGAGCACTTTAACGCCGCCAGCAGCTGCCGGAGTAAACTGGCTGGCTTTGTTAGAGCTGTTTTTCAAAATAGAGTAGTTCTCTACCGTTATATGAGCCTGTACCATTTTGCGTAAATCCCATTTTCGTATATATGTGCTGCGCGCGTACATTTGATTGAAATACATCAAGCCAAACACGTTTACTATTAAGCTCTTCCCTGCAATATTTTTCCATCATATTTAGTGCAGCTTGACCTATGCCGTCACCTCTTTTCCTTACTGCGATTCGACGAAACTCAATACTGCCCCCATCTTCTACTAATAATATTATAAACCCGGAAAATATCTTCCTCGCGTAGATAGAGAGGTATACAACGTCATCTTTCCGCATCTCTTCAAAGTGCATTTCCGCTGTATATCTGACAATATAAGCCGATACATCTTCTTCGGATTCCAATTCTAAGATCGCTTTTATTTCATCAGGAACTGATTTTCGTAATTCAAGCATGTGGTCTTCTGTGCGCTCTAACGCCTTTAGCAAGCGCCGCGCTTTTTGCGCGTCGCCTTGGCTAAAATTGTTACGTGCCCTCTGCAACTAATGGTTGTATATGATGATCAGGGCGGCTGGCTGATAAATCGTGTATTGATTGTAAATTGAGCCAAAACTCTGGAGTAGTACGCAGTGCTTCAGATAACAGCCACGCCGTATCAGGTGTAACGCCACGCTTACCTCGCACAATTTCGTTAACACGTTGGATCGGGATGCCAACATGCGCGGCTAGAGCCTTTTGTGTTAGCTCAAGAGGCTCTAGAAACTCTTTGAGCAAAATGACACCCGGATGTGTTGCGGTTCTATTTGAAGGAATCATAAGGTAACTACCTCTGTTTAGTGATAGTCCATGACTTGAACATCATGGGCCCCACTTGCCTCCCAGCGGAATACAATACGCCACTCGGAATTAATACGAATACTATGATGACCTTTAAAATCACCTTTTAATGGTTCAAGCCTGTTTCCAGGAGGTGACTGAAGATCATCAAGGGTTTGGGCAGCATTAATAACATCAAGTTTATAGAGGGCAAGCTGATGTATTTGGTTCGGTAGCTTGCGAACATGGCGGCTAGATAGGCCATGAAAGAGATCAGATGTTATTTTGTCGCCAAATGAAATAATCATTTGTGAATATTAATGGATACACGGTAGTCATGCAACACTTGAGGGGCATGTAACGCCTAGAGAAGCTGCGCATTTATGCGTCGGCTTGCTTGACTTGCTATGTGTATAGGCGCAATAATTTATACACATTGTCAGATTATGCATAGCGAGGCCGAATATGCGAACCAATATTGATATAGACGACAAGCTGATGAGTGACGTATTAAAGGCTACAGGTTTAAGCACCAAAAAGGACGTAGTGGAACTTGGCCTTAAGACCTTGATAAGATTAAAGAAACAGGAAGGAATTAAGAACTTCCGGGGCCAGCTGAAATGGACTGGTGACCTGGTGACATGAGAAGCGCTTCATGATTGTTGTTGACTCCAGTGTATGGATAGACTATTTCAGCGGCATTAATAATAAGCAGACGGATAAACTTGATAATATTCTTGGCCTTAAGCCAGTGGCTATTGGAGATTTGATACTGACTGAGGTACTGCAAGGCTTTAGACATGATAAAGACTACAAGGCTGCTAGAACATTATTTAAGGATGTTACCATTTTTGAAATGCTAGGCACTGACATGGCACTAAAGAGTGCAGATAACTTCCGGGCTTTAAGGAAAAAAGGAATTACTGTGCGTAAAACTGCTGATGTAACTATTGCTTCTTTTTGCATAGAGCAAAAACTCCCACTTCTCTTTACTGATAAAGATTTCAAGCCATTTGTAAAACATTTAGGGCTGGCAGAGGCTTGAGGTACATATAACGCCTGTGTAATTTGGGTATTGAAGCGCAGCGCAAATACGTCAAATTGACACACTTGTTATGGCCATATACCATTAAGTACCAATTATTGATATTAATGGTGCCAACATGCCTAAAAATACAAGTATGACTCTCGGTGAACACTTTGATGGATTTATAGCTCATCAGATTGGTGAGGGCCGCTATGCTTCTGCGAGCGAAGTTGTTCGTGCCGCCCTCAGAATGTTTGAAGATAATGAGCGAAAAATAGCCGCTCTCAGGCACTTGCTTGAAGAGGGCGAAAATAGTGGCACCGCTGAATATAGCTATGAAAGCCTTATGAATGAAATTGACGATGAACTTGGTTAATGGGTTCATTTACTCTTACCCAGAAAGCTAGAGCTGATTTGAAGTCGATTGCTATCTACACACAGAGAAAGTGGGGCAAAGAACAACGCAGAATCTACGCGCGACAATTTGATGATTCTTTTAAAATGCTTTCGGAAAAACCTTCCGCAGGGCACAAGTGCGACTTTATAAAGCACGGATATAGGAAGTTTCCTGTAACTAGCCATATAGTTTTCTATCATAATAAAAATCAATCTGAGATTGAGATTATTCGTATCTTGCATAAACGCATGGATGCCAAAACAGTACTCAAAAATCAATAACGCCCGCATTTGCGGTAAATTGGAGCGCAGCGGAAATTTATCCGCAACATGCACCTGTTAAGTATTCACTACAGATCATGTTCATATCGAGCAACCATGTCTTCTTGAGTTTCTGGGGTATCGCTGTTTGAAAGCTGGTCGTTAATCATAGCCCCCATAGTAGGGAAACCTGAACGATCGATTTTCGATTTGGATGACCAAAGCTCAGAGCGCATTAACGCTTTGGCGCAATGCAAAAAAACTTCCTTTATGGTTATCTCAACGCATGTTTTGGGAGGGTTCCTGTCATTAGAGAACAGGTCCAAATGTTTAACTGATGTAGAAATTCGAGCAAGCCCATTAACCCTGAGAGTTTCATCGACACCTGGTATTAAAAATATACAACCAACATCACCAGTATCAATGATGTTAACGAGACTATCTAGTCGGTTATTCCCTTTTCCATCAGGTAAAATAATACAGTTATTATTGAGGATTTTTACAAAGCCTGGCTTTCCTCCGCGGGGGGAGCAGTCGACTGAACCCGACTTCGCATAGGTAGATATTGCAACAAAAGGAGAGTGCTCAATGAAGTTACTCGAATGATGCTCCAAGGAGGATAGTTGTTTATCTTTGGCTCGACCTTTGGGAAAGCCATAAATTTCCCTAAGCTTTTCTTCTGATTCAACGTACATAACTCTCCCTTTGATACTTAACAACGCCTTGCTAACCGGCAGCCAAGTGCGAAGCACGCTTTAGACTGTCCAGTGGAGGCCGCTTTTTGGCGGAACGGTGGTTGAGCAATTTGTTAGAACTTGACATAAATGTATATGATGGCAATATACAATAATGATTGATTGGAAACAAGTTACAGGCTTTGACTGGGACGTTGGAAACGAGCAAAAAAGTGAAGAAAAACATGCTGTTAGCCGCTTTGAGGCTGAGCAAGTATTTTTTAACCAGCCTCTGCTGGTTTTGGACGACCAAAAACATAGCAAAAGAGAAATGCGATATCACGCGCTGGGGGTAAGCAATGACGCTAGGTTGCTGCATATAACTTTTACGTTGCGCTCCGATGATACGTTGATCCGTGTAATTTCAGCTCGTGACATGCACCGGAAAGAGAGGAACATTTATGAGCAAAGTTAAAACCATACCCAAATTTAGAACTGAGGCCGAAGAACGAATTTTTTGGGAAAAGCATGATTCCAGCGATTATGTTGACTGGAAGCAGGCTCGATCAGTTGCAATGCCAAACCTAAAACCCTCAACTAAAACCATTTCACTCAGGTTACCCGAAGGCTTGCTAGATAGTATTAAGATCGAAGCAAACAAACGCGACATGCCTTATCAATCTCTCATCAAGTCTTGGCTTGCTGATGATGTAAAAGAGAGTCGTAATACCTGATGGTGTGCTAACGCTTTTGTAACGGGCCGGAGCACGCAGTGCGGAGGTCCAGCCCCGAAGGGGCGAATGTGCCTGGCCTTGTTAGCACTTTACTCATAGGCTGCTCGAAGTAGCTCATTTAGCTGATGATCGGATAAAATTTGAAATTCTTTAAGTTCACTTAGATGAACCCATTCAGTTTTCGATATTTTAAACTGAACATTATCTCCTAGCTTTTGAATTTCACCTGACTTTAACTTTGGCCCCCTTTGTATAGGAGCGTAACCCACTTCCCATCATATTTCTCTGGGAGATCAACCCTTACTTGAATCCCGTACCAGCTTTCACCGCCACCGCCAACGAAATCAACATTCGCGGAGTCTGCGACGAATGCCCTAACATTGCCAACAAGTTTGGTTGGCTCAGAAAGCTCCAATTCATGTTTCCAATCCGGGTGAGCTAATGAGACTAAAGGGGTAATTAAAATAAGTAGTGCTAGGTAAATCTTATTCATGGCTCCGATTTCTCAAGGGGTGCTAACGCCCGCAGAAGGCGCGCCGCCCGTTGGCGTCGCACTTGCTGCGATTGTTATGTTGTTCATTATTTGGGCCTGAGGTCTTCGATAAACTGAGCATCAACCCAGAATGTATCTGTATTGTCTGGGCCCATATTCCGATTGAAGAAAAGATATTTACCATCTGGAGTTACAGCCGCAGCAAACTCTGACGCTTCGGTATTTATCTTGTCTCCCATTTTGACAGCCTCACCCCATGAGCCATCTTGCTGTCGAAAACTGATATAAAGATCAGCATTACGAACGACGCTATCTCTTTGACCATCCCAGATGAGATAGCTTTCATCTGGTGCAATGAAGGGATGGGCATTGTATTTTCCGGTGTTAATCTCTTTGCTGAAAGGTGTAGGTTCTTCACGCTTGCCGTCTACGAGCCGCGAATATCGAAGAACAGTATCTCCATCATCTGAACCTACTTCGTCAAAAACATAGGTTCCTTTTGCTGACGCGGTGAGGCGCATGATGCGGATGTCTTCGAAAGGTGTTCCAAGACTTTTTCTCTCTGACCAGTCGGTGCCGTTACGCTCCTTATACCGCTTTCCCAAATACATGATCTTACCATCCACGGAGATGAACGGTTGACCCACTCTGGGCGATATAACTGTCTCGTGCCATCGATTACTTTTATTCTTAATAACCACAAATTCTTGTTTTTTATTTTCCGCATTCTCTCTGATAAAATAGAACTCTTTCATGTCAGGTGTGAAAGCACCGCTATATTCCCACCCCTTTGTCGAAACAATACTGGGAGCGAAAGTTTCAGGGATTAAACCCGGTGGGATTTGCCCGAGATAGGGACCTTCGAGCAGAGGAAAGTCATCTTGGGCATGACTTCCGCTACTCATTATCAATACAGAAAGTAACAGATATAACGAAGAGTAAGTAGATTTCATGATTTTTTCCTTATTTCGAAATCAACGAATTGTTTAACTTCCTATTGAAGTCGCTTTCTATCGAAATATCGCCTAAATGTGACTGAACAAGTGGGCAGTTTAATCAATCCGGATTCAAAATACCTGACGTCCTTGTGACTTTTTGATGATCTTGTTCTGGCGGCGACAAACAACTTATTAAGTACATATAACGCCTTGCTCAGTTGCGCGGTGGCTGTAGTGGATTTTTGTGCAACAATGAGCGCAGCGGAGGCACAAAAAAGGAACATAGGCCGCTGCGTCAGCTGGAGCAACTTGTTATGCTTTTCAAGTCCCATATGGTAATCCCATCAATGTCACTTTCTATAGCTTGCATGACATCTAAACCACATCTGCGAGCGTATTCAGGAATTTGCCCTGCTTTCCTATACGCTCTAAAACGAAAATAGTGACCGGATATCATTTCATCAAATTCGATACCAATCTTAGCCCCAATTGATTTTGGGCGAAAATAATCGGCTACTAAAATTCGGGTTGACACTTCTTTCATGGTTTGCAAAACACTACAAGCACGATCTTCTGTAAGCTCGTGAAGACATAACGTACATGTAGCAATATCATATTCCTTCGCTTTGAGCTTAGCTGCATCTAAGCACTCAAACTGCAAATTTGAAATCGATTCAAGCTGTAGCCTCTTCAAAGCATATTCAATCATAGCTTCGTCTAGATCAACGCCATATCCAGATCGAATATTGCGAGCGGATTTGAAAAGTAGATCACCACTCCCGCAACCTATATCTATCACCGAATCGCCTTCGCTAAATAGAGATATCAGATTATTTCGAAGGGGCGCTAGTGCCTTATCTGCTGCATTAACTTTTAGCCAAACCTTGAAATTCACATTTTTTCTCTCTTTGCAACGCCTAAAGAATCGGTGGTGAAACCGTCCGGTTGCTTGATTTGTTACATGCGCGGACTAGTTTAATTTACTCGATACTAACCGGTTTAAACTAATGCCAGATTCAGCCGCTTGTATTGAAAGCATGCGGTGAGTTTCGGGCGGTACACGCACCATAAATTTGCCGCTGTAACTTTTAATGGCAATTGGTTCAGGAGAATTTTCCTTGTTTTTGGCCATGTCAGCCAAACAGCCCTTTACTAGTTTTCTTATGCCCGCCAATGCCTTCTCGGGGGTTTTATCAAGCCAGCTTAAGCTTGGGAGTTCTGCACATAGACCAACATGTTCCTGATCTTCTTCAGACCAAGTTAAGCGATATGTATAACGGTCGTAGTCTTTAGTCATTTTGGGCCTCCAGACGCTCAATGGCCTGTAGAACTTGCCTCACCTAATAAGGTTTAGCTTTGCCTTTGGAGTTTTGAATATTTACTCGAGGGTCACCTTGCCACGGGGTTTTGTAAACTTTGTGACTTGACCCCGACTGCCTAGGCTCACCGAAGTATTCGTCACAGACCTTGCATAAGTCGTTGAACCGAATACCTTTCGGATTTCGCTTCATTTGAGTGAGGATATCTTTGATCGGTGCCATGACCACTACAGTATCACTATTGATACTATTATCAAGAAGTCTTCAGCGTGATTTGGTGGAGCTTGTCGGCACAACGCCTGTATAAATTGCCGGAGTAAGATGGCTTATGTTTTTGCGTCTTTTTGCAAAAACCAAAACAGCTTATGGAGGTCAATTGGCTACCTTTGTTATACGCTTTCATTCTTCGAAAGAAAACCCAGTCGGATATTTGTGAATACCATCAAAATCGCCCTTTGTTGCTGGCATACCGCTGGCTCTTGCTATTGCATATACCATACTTAAGTGAAAAAAGAAGTTTGGAAATGCAAAGTTATTTATAAAGTCGAAGGCTGGAAGCTTAACCTCTACAGGGCCTGCCATATCTGTAATGTCACAACCAGATAAATCACTAGGTACATCGTCTAACTTAACAAGATAATCGACAGTCTCTCGCAGCTGCGCTTGTAACCCTAAGAATGACTTATTTTCTTGGGAAAATGATACTACACCCACACTTGCAATAGGGCAGGACGTACGTAGAGAAAAACTTGCTGCAATCTCAACTTGAGCAAATAAAGGCAACATGCCATCTATTAACCTAGCCTTTAGAATAGATGGGTCAGAATTTACATGCACTTCGATTTTCGTAAGAAACTTACTGAGAAGTTCAAGGTGGTTTACGAACACTTTTATATGATAATTATTCAATGCTGAACCTTTTTGTATAACGCCTGTATAAATTGCGGAAAAAAGCACAGCTTTTTGGAGTCGACTTAATACGATTGTTATATGCTCTATGCTGCGATTAAAGGCTTAACACGAAGTTCTTTACGGTGTGCCTCTGCTTGCCATAAATCATATTGGGTTTGCTGATGCATCCAGCTTTCAGATGAAGTATTGAAAGCAATAGAAAGCCGTACCGCCATTTCAGGGCTAATACCTGCTTTACCATTGATTATACTAGATAATGTTTTTCTGCTAATACCTAAAGCATCTGCTGCTGCAGTGATGCTTAGCTCTAGGGGCTCAAGGCAGAGCTCTTTTATGATTTCACCCGGATGTGGTGGGTTGTGCATAAGCATAGTGACACCTCAGTGATAGTCTTCATAATTGATGATTTCTGCATGTTCCCCGTTAAAACGAAAGGTAACTCTCCAGTTACCGCTAACACGAACAGACCATATATCAGACCTGCTGCCGGTTAGAGGATGCAAAAATAATCCTGGTAAATTCATATCATTTGGAGAAGTAGAAGCATTTAGTCGACCAAGTATTAGTTTAAGCCGCTTAGAATGTTTTACTTGGACGCCAGAAGTTTTTCCCGTTTTGAAGAACTTCTCGAGCCCTTTATGTTTAAACGATAGAATCATAAAATGACTGTAACCCGATACGACTCAGGTGTCAATTTGATTTTTCATATAACACCACAGCTGCGGATAATTTTTCGAAGCAAAGCGGAGTAAATTTGTTCCGCCAGACTGCGATTGTTATGCCTGGCTAGTTTACACCCCATAGCTCCTCTACCATTTGATAGCCTTGTAGATCATATGATTGTAATCCTACCCTATCAAAAGGGTAGTAATTTCCACCGACAAAATATATAGCAGACAATTCGGCAAAATATTCCAGATTGTTTTTACCAGCATAAGCTGAAGAGATAAGCTCTCCTTTAATATCTTTTACATTGATGTAAAGCTTGCGGTTCTTTGAATTTTTCCATGGGATATATATTTCAGAATACTTGTCCGGCCAATTGAGTATGTGCCACGCATGAGAAAACTCATGAGTAAGCGCCTTTTTTGTCCATAGATCAGATAGATACACAAGATTTTTAGCGCTGTATATAATAATGGAGTCTTCCCATCTGGCGTCGTAGTGAGGGTGCTTCTCTGGCTCCCCCTTTCGAACATAACGCATACCACTCTTCTTCCCTCCAAGTGGAGACGCCTCTCCCCACAGCAGGTATATTTTCAATGGTTTTAACAGCGTCATAGAACTCGACGGAAGAGATTGTTCTACCTGCGACAGCGTCTTCTCAAGTTTTGATCTGGCCGACTCAAACAACACTGGATCGCTACCCTTTAGACCAGCCTCATAATAAACATCCCAACGCCCTGATATTTTCCCGTAATTTCTCAGCGGATAACGGTAATTAATTTCACCTTTAAGCGACTTAGCAGTTGATGGAAAGCTATTTACAATTGGCGTTTTCGAAATTGGAGTAGAGGCGCACATTATCCTATTGTCAGCGTAAATAGTTTTCCCACTTTCATCTTTGCATTCAATAATATTCGCCACTGCATGAGCCGGCAGAAAGGCAATCCATATGAATAAATTTTTCAACATCGAGTAAATCCATCGTTTAGATACGCATAACACCAGCAGCACCAGCCGGAGGTAATTGGCGGCTTTTTTGCAGATCCACCGCAAAAAAAGTGCTAATTACCGAAGGTCGGGTGCCTGACCTTGTTAAGTGCTGTATAATTATTTGAAACATACATATTTATGGTGAAAAATGCCTACTATATCAATGTTTTATGGTCTGATTATACGTATGTATTACTTTGATAATCAACAACATAAAACACCTCACATCCATATTCAATACCAAGGTGATGAGGCTGTATTTGAGATTCCAACAGGCAGCGTATTAGCAGGTAAATTACCTAGAGGTAAGGCTAAGCTAGTTGAAGCTTGGATAGAAATACATCAAGAAGATTTAATGGCAGATTGGCAGCTAGCCATTAATGGTGAAAGTGTGTTTAAAATTGAGCCGTTGAAATAGGTTTATTATGAATCCATCAGTGAAATCTGTCCTACCCTTACCTCAATACAAACTTCAAATTCAATTTGAGAATGGAGAAGAGAAGCTATTTGATGTCTCTCCATATTTAGAAAAAGGTATTTTTACAGAACTGAAAGATGAAGCTTATTTCAAAAGTGTAAAAGTCGGGTTTTCATCTATCGAATGGCCGAATGAACAGGATTTCAGTAAAGATACTCTCTACTTGCTGGGCACTTAACGTCGCCATAATTTGCTGACTGAAGCGCAGCTTAAAGCGGCCGAATTCATGGCCTTGTTAGTTGACTTTACTGCGATGACACCAATCAATTAAACCTCTTGATCATGTACCTAAGACCATGTTCAATTTTTAGGTTTTCCCAGCCGTGCTTGATATAGAAACCGTATGCTCGAAGGCTAGTGTCCGTGTCGGTAGTTAACCAGATGGATCTACACCCTTTTGAATGAACCCATTGTTCGACGTTGTTAAGTAGCTTCTTTCCGATACCTTTACCTTCATATTCCGGTAACAATGCGATAACGGTTAGCTCACTAGCCTCGGAATCGCCCATCGCGAAGCCGACAACTCTTCCATTCTCTTCAGCCAACCATCCTTTGTGGGTGCCTCGAATAGCAGCCCGCATAGACTCAATAGTGATGCCTATAGACGCAAGTTCATCTATGGACATGCGGTTTTCTTTAGTGACAATTCTAACTGGAAATAGTGCGGGAACATCTTTATCTTCGATTTCTCTTATCATCGTATTATCCAACTAACATTTAAGCGTTTATGCGGTGTGCGCAGCATGGCGTATAAACGCCTGTTGGACAGAATCGCTTTGTGGTCGCTGCTTCTATATAAGGGGATTGTTTCGCTGGAATATGTCAGCTCGATGGTCTGAGTCGACTGCGTTGCTCGTTTCTTATTGGCTATGCCAACAAATTCTTCCCTAAACTATCTCTGGCGACGGCTTTATAAGAGCCATTTAAGCCGATTTTTTGGTCGCCGTCCACTGTGAATCCCGATGCTACCCAGCACCTTGTCTAAAACCCACTGATGGACCGTCATCTAGAGTCATCGTTTCCGGATTTTTTCTCGGGTGATTATTCGAATGTGAGTGCAGTGACATCGGGGACAGCTTGTTGGCAGAACCGCTTTAACCGCCACGGCGCTTTCCGGGCAAGTGCGTGGTGGTCGACTGACGCTTGTCGCCGCAGTCGACAATGACTGCCTGATTTGAGCGAGTTTCCTGCGCCGCTGACAGTTGACCATAAATCCATAGTGCCTGATACGCATAAAGCCTTGAGGTAATACATGTAATAGAAACCGACGGACAAATTCGGTCCCCTGCAGCGCCATCACCTTCTGCCGATAGTCGTCGGCATAGTCTTTGTATTTAAAACTCACAGAGTTCTCGTCCATCGTTAACAGACGGCGGTCACTGATGGCTATGCGATAAGTGTACTGTGCAAGATAGCCTAATACAGTATCCGTATGCCCGTATGTTGGCTTGCTAAATACGCCCCACGGCAAGTGCATTAGTGTATTCAAAACGCGGTCTACTTCCGCGTGATCTTCAATTCTCGACAATTCTCCCCGGTCATAGGCCTTCCGTAAACTCGATACCAGAACGCCGCGTACGCGCCGGGACAGCGCTTTGACCGGGAACAAGTACGTTGATCTGGCTTCACGCCACACCTGCGTGTCAGTATTAAACGCGCCACCGGGGATGAGGCAATGGGTGTGCACATGCTGGTTAAGATTTTGCCCCCAAGTATGTAGCACCGATGTCCAGCCCAACTCGCCATTTAGTCGTTTGGGATCACGCCCAAAAGTCTTTAGCGTGGATGAAACCGCCTGAAAGAAAAGCCGGTAGAGTACCTCCGGATGCAACTGAACCCACCCATTCAGTGTGTGCGGCAAGGTGAAGACGACATGGAAGTACGGTACCGGTAACAGGTCCTGCTGGCGTTGTAGCAACCAGTGTTCAGAGGCTTGTCGCTGGCACTGCGGGCAATGGCGATTACGGCAGGAATGGAAGTAATCTTTGCAATGACCACAGTCATCACAACGTAGCGTGTAACCACCCAGAGCTTGCGTATGGCAGGCGCACAGGAGGTTGGTAACTTTCGCTTGTTGCGGCGTCAGCTTATGCGTGTGTCGATAGGCGGGTAGAAACCGCTGTAGTACTTGCGCTGTTGTTAGCGACATGTGTATGGCTGTCAGTGATGGATCAAAAGATCAACCTCTCTTATTCCGTTAGAGTGGTAATGCGGCAGCCAGTGCACATAGCGCAAGGTCGAGGTTAAGCTCTGATGCCCCAACTGACGTTGCAATAAATGCGTCGGTAATCCAGCATCCAATTGATGGGTCGCATAGGCATGACGTAAGCTGTGGATACCGCCGTGCTTGGTGATACCGGCAGCCGCTTTTGCCTTTCGAAACGCTTTTTGCGCAACGGTGATAGTAATGTGGTGCTGAAAGTCATGACTGTAAAACAACCAGTCGTGAGCACGGTACTGCTGCCAGTAGCGGCGCAGACCCAACAGGAGTGATGGCGTTAAAAATACCGCCCGATCTTTATTGCCTTTACCCTGGCGTATATACAGCAAGGCCCGGTGTGTATCGATATCTCGTACTCGCAAGGTGACTATTTCACTGACTCTCAAACCGGCAGCGTAACCGGTGGCCAATAGCGTATAGTGTTTTAGGTTCTGTGCATGGGACAGTATGGCGCGGACCTCCTCTCGCGTTAACAATTCAGGAATACGTTGTGGTTTCTTGGGGTAACGTATGACGACTTCTTGCAGGGATCGCCGTAAAACTTGCCGAAAGAAAAAGCGTACCGCATTGACAATGACTCGGACACTGGCGCTGGCCATGTTTTTCTCTTTCAAGAGATACACGCAGTAAGCTTCAATATCGCCGGAATCGAGCAGATCCGGCGACCGGTGATAGTATCGAGCAATTTTCTCAATGGCATATAGGTAGGTTGATTGGGTGCTAGGAGAAAATCCTTTCAGCACCATAATATCGATCATTTTTTTGCGTAAGGGTGTCATAACTTGCCTCCTCATATTGAAATGGAATGACAAATTAAGTGTGGTCAAATATCAGATAATTTAAATGGCAGAGCGCAGATGCTGGCAAAAGGAGCTACCGCGAAGCGGTTTAGTTCAACATTATATTCAATGTCCCCGAGACGTAAAGTTTTACGTCCCGACGACGTGATAGTCTTAATTTTTCTTAATCCAACGAAGAAAACAACTCGCAATCAAACGCTTACAGTCATCTATAGTCTACGACGCAAAACATTACGTCAACTACTATCTAAAGACTGTTAAAAAACAAACGTCGCTAAGACATATATTTCTAGCAGCACCGATTGGGCCATTGCTCGTTAGGCCAGCGTTCGTCTTGATTTATGGAAATTTACAGTTTCTGTGACGCAAAATATTACGTCGAAAATTCAACGCTAAAGACTAAATCTTCCTTGGTGAAGGGCGAAACCTCTTGGGTTGTATTCAGTTAATTTCAAATTCAGGTCCCGCGCGGGTGGCACGCCAAAAGAAAGACGATACGCCGATACCACAAGCAGAGCAGGCCACAGGTACACGGCTGATCAGTAGTGCAAGTGTCTAAGGATGAAGTGATTTTATTTGCCTGATCCAGTCGGTAAAGAGAATTCAGATCTAGCGAGTGAATCGAAAACATTAGCCAGCGCGTCGTCATTCGTGTGTTGAAAGTTGCTTTTCAACAACACATAATTCACTATAAATACCAAAAATGGAGAACCTTTTTCTTCCCACGGAATCTTCATGGTGGCTTGGCCACTAGCACGATTGAGGAACCCGAAAACTGACTTGGCGCAACTCGGTAACTGCGTTTTCCCTTAAATCACCTATAACTACCTAGAGACACACAATGAGCGATTTTGATATCGAAACTACCCTCCGACAAGTTGATGATTTGGAATGGGAAGGCATGTTGAGCGATCAATGGAATATTGGCAACAACCCCAATGGTGGTTACCTGCTAGCGTTGACTGTGCGTGCTATCGCGCAGCTGTTTCCAGAATTTCCGATACCCGTTAGCGTAACTGGTCACTACCTGCGCCCGGGCCTTTCCAATAAAGCATGCCGTGTAGACGTTGAACTTATTCGCCGTGGAAGGACTATGGGCACAGCGAGCGCACGCTTAATTCAAGATGGCAAAACGAGACTTACTGTGATTGCTGTATTCGGCCTAGCAGGAGACGGTGTATTAACTGACCCACCGTTAACGCGTACCGCTCCACATATTCCTTCTCCCGATAAATGTATTCAACGCTCAGGGGATCAACAGGGCGTAGAACTCCCCATTCGCGCTCGCCTTGATACCCGACTCCACCCCGACCAGGCACTAGCAGCCCAGGCCGGTGAGGCAAAGATTTCCGGTTGGATTCGCTTTAAAGACCTGTCTCCACCGGATTGCTTAGCACTACTGATGTTCAGCGACGCTTTCCCCCCCTCCGTATTTGGTTTGTTTGGCAATATCGGCTGGGTACCCACGGTAGAACTAACCATCCACGTTAGAAGAGCACCCGTATCAGGGTGGGTCTTAGGGGAGTTTTTGACCGAAGACCTGCAAGATGGAAGAATTATCGAATCGGGTAATCTCTGGGACGAAGATGGTCACTTGGTCGCCCAATCCCGACAAATAGCGCTTCTTTTACCTTCCACCTAAGATCCCGGTAGCTACGCCATTATCATCTCAATCTTTCATTTGATGAGCTGCTTTACACTCCCGGCTTACGGCCGAGATTGGGTCGAAACTAAT
>Ga0105350_10000328_pt1 | contig 32967 bp, 29 predicted proteins | sample EN1Hudsemesocosm_FD_83506 | JGI IMG/M metagenome (GOLD analysis project Ga0105350, IMG submission 83506) | Methane-oxidizing microbial communities from mesocosms in the Hudson Canyon - EN1E Hudson Canyon | ecosystem: Environmental > Aquatic > Marine > Cold seeps | place: Hudson Canyon... | reverse complement strand
AGCGCTTATCTGACGGAAGTTTTTACCAAACTACCGCTAGTTAAAAGTGTGGAAGATATCGAAGCATTATTGCCCTGGAACGTGAAAGAAAATAGTCAAGGCTGAGCTAGGTTAGGCGCTTACGTTTTAATGAAATCTCACATGCTGGCTATCGACTTAATATAGATACTCTGTCTTACTGACTGTACCGTCACAAATGACTCGAAACCTATTTTTTACATTTAAAAACAAGATACTATAGGCGAAAGTCCAGAGATTACTTGTCATGCATATGAGGGGGAGCTCTTTATACAAATGTTAGTCAAAAGAGAGACACCGCAAATTAGCGAATATAAAGTTCTGATTCATGAACACTCGATAGAGAAAGCATCTAATTATTTGCTCCAGTTACGCAACGGCGAAGTGAAAGCTGGAGAGTTTTTAATTCAAAGTCTTGGATCACGAGACTTAAATGGTGTTTCTCTGGAAGATTTTTTACACTGTTTGGTAAATACAAAGCATACCCAAATTTTTGCGGAAAGCAGTGTATTTGGCGACGGTACTGATTGGAATCAATTAGAACTTTCTATTCTAGGTGACATTTCAATATCTGTACCTGTATCAGTGTATGACAATGCTTTGCATTATTTCCCTGATGTATATGACAGCCCCATTTCAGCAACGTTAGTTTATACACCGGGCGCCCTTCTAGAGAACGGTACGGATAATCCTCCCGTTGATTGGCAAGAGGTTACATGCGAGAAGAAAATAAACTATTTAGCCTATTTGAACCTTTATGAAAGAAGGCTTCTTCCCTGTTTATTGCACATTGCAGAGGATTCACGGTCTAAGGGTAAAAAAGCTCTAATTACGGTTCCAGGTCTAGGTTGCGGCCAGTTTGCCGGTAAATTTAAAGGTTCTTTGGGGGGGCTTCTTCAAAGAGTTCTACATGATATTATTTTAAAACATAGCTCAGTATTGGGAAATATAAGGGCTGTATATTATGACCCTTTCAGTGAGTGCGAGAACCAACGTTTGGAAATAAACGGAATATCGTTATTAGTAAGGCCATTGTTGAAGGGAAATGGAAATAGACCACAGTTATGTGAGCCTTCAGTGTATCAAGATGAGGATGATGATTTCTCTGATTGTTCTTTATATAGTTTAGTTGCCTGGGATCATGTTTCTTGGCCTGGCAACGATTTTTATATTGGTTCACGAGCTACCGATGATGGCGTTAAAGCTGCTGCAACAGATTCGATGTTTAAGCTAACAGGGGTGGAAGGCGAGTATAGTATTAACACAAACACTTACGAGCCGCCGGCTAATTTCAAGAATTGGGCCGAGGTCGTATTGGATAAAAAATTAAGTATTGTTTTAAGTGGTAATTTGAATATTTATACCTTTGAAACATTCAAAAATTACTAACAACACGCGCCTGCAACGGACCAATATTACTTGGCTCGTAGAGGCGAGCGTTTACTGAAGGGAAGCATGAGTTTAATCGTACAATTAATTGACGTTGAGTGGACTAAAAAATCACGGGGGGCGCCTCAAGCAACTCTTCGTAATGCTGTGCCCGAACATTACCCTCTTGAGTCTGTTGAGCTTGGTTTGGGGTCGTACTTACATAAAGTTGAATACTCAGAGTATTCAAACTTTGAGAAGCCTTCTGTAAAGCCGCTAAAAAAAATAAATGAAAATCAACTGAGAGAAATACAGTTAAGTATTAAACCTGAAGATCAATCTATTGATGTGTTTAGTTGGGGCATTCCACTAAGAAAAACTAATGACAAAGAAAAACTAATTGGTCGATTAACCAAGGACACGTGGCTTAGAATTATTGGTAATGTCAGGGTGTCTTGGGAATCTACATGGGCTTACCATAAGTACACATACAATATCTTTTTTGGTGAAGTAAAAAATTTCAACGATGTAGTTAAAAACAAAAAACCGATTTTCGAGTATCGTGATGAAGTTCAACTATGGTGAGTAAATCAGTTAGCCAGGTTAAGCAACGGACTTTGAAATGTGGCGACTTTTTTGCAAAGTTATTGAGAAGCAATTTGTGGACATAGAGAAACTATTTGAAGAAGCAATAGAATCAAATGACGACTATATCGCTGATCAACTTTTTAATGCTCTCTTAGATAGCTGGGTTTATTTCTATTTTCATGAAACAAATGGTAAAGATACGAAGCCTGGCAAGGGAAACGTTGATGTAGTTATTTTTACAGGCAAAGATAATCCCATAAACGTACCAATGGTGGAAAATGAATCGGGTCGTAATGGTGTTGTCTATACAAATTCCGATTTGGCATTACGCATGGCGGATTTCGATTGTAAAATTGGTAAAATGAGAGGTATAAATGCATTCCAAATGTTGAGCGCCACAATAAACTTTGGCGGCCTTTATATTCAAGCTGATTATGGTCATATTCATATCAATAAAACAAAAGTAGCAGAGGTAATTGGTAAATATGCATAACAAGGCCGTAAACTTTTCTCCCTTCAGTCGCCAGACACAAAAAACGCGCCGGTTATAATAGTGTTAACTTATATTGAAGTCGTACTATGGTGGGAGAGCTAGTTGAATGAAGAAACTACGTCGAGATACGATCGCTGAAGAAGACTATACGATATTTGATTACGGTTGGGATGATCGACTTGAAGGAATAAGGAAAAGTGATAATCCATACGCCATCAACAATTGGAAGCACTATGAATGGGAGAAAGGTTGGGTGATGGCAGATGAGTCACCCGATCTTGAAGAATAATTCAGTCGGTGGCTCATATTGAATAACTTAGAATTAACGGGTTCAGGCTCGATTGAAAACTCCACCAAACGAAAAGGTGGGTGATCTTTTTTATGTCCGGTCTAACACTGAAAGCCGTCACTCAATCATTCACCAAAACTGACCGTTAAGCGGTTTTAAAACATAATAAATCTAAACTCATGATGTCTGCAATTGGCCGATCAATGCCATTACTGCCCACTGAAAACTCAATTCTTGAGCGACTCAATCTCGCACGAAGAGGCTTACTAGTGGCAGTTTCCGCCTCAGAAGGAGGCTCATGTTAGCGGCGGGAATCATTGTCCAAGAGGCTTACCACAGCCATTTTAAGTCACTGGGCGTAAGGCAGGTCTGGCCGAGTTGTCATAAAGGTAGTTGTTTCTAGATCGCTGGCTTTTAACGCAAGAAGCGTTACCTATTAGGTCGCTAGAAAACCGCGAGTAAGGCCCTAAGCGCTCTTCTTCTTTTCATCTTCAACGTACCTCTTCAACACTTTACTTAAACGACCTTGCCAGCCTTTACCAGTAGATCGAAAGTATTCATCTACTTCAGAATCAAGCCGTAAAGTAACCTGTTTCTTGATAGGAGCTTTTTGAGTGCCTCGACCTTTTTTTAAGGCCTTCATAATTGCTGGAAACTCAGAAGCAGGCTTCATAGCCTCAAGCTCTTTATCACTTAGAAGCGTGCCGTCTTTACTGGCCCTCTTTGTAATTTCTCTATCTTCTTTATCTGTTGGCATGATAATGCTTTTATTGTTTGGCATATCGTTTCACCTCTCTCTTATTTGCTTTTCTTAGACTGATCACTCTGAAAACACTTTCATTTCGAATAGTGAAAGTAGCATGATAAACACGCTCACCAATCAGTCCAAGACAGTTATACCTAGTTTCGCCATATTCCCTGCGAACATCTTCACTAACCAAAGAATTCTCTAGATCAATACTTGAAAAGCTATCAAGACTTACGCCGTGAGTTGCTTGATTTAATATATCTTTGTTAGTGTCGAATTCAATTTCCATAGATTAATTGTAGTTACAATTTACTTTATTGTAAAGGTTTATTGTAGTTACAATTAAGAAAGAGACTTTGGGGTCACCCCTTACATTTGACATGTTTTAAATGTCTAGTAGCTAACCTAAAGCCGCCACCGCAACAATCTCCAAAGTTGACGGATAAGTCGACACTTAAGACGTAATAAATTTAACATCTGATGTCCGCAACTGATGAAAAGAAGTCGTTAATGTTCTAGGTAGAATAACATCAACGGTCACTAACAATACCCGCCATTTGAGAGTGCATAAAGATTACAGCTAAAGAGAGCTAAAACTGAAAGTTTTGGTTGTCACACGACAACATAACTTTGCTTAACTTCGCTTCAGTAATTTTTCAGAGTTTTCCTTTTCAACACGTAAAGCTTCTTCAAAGGCCTCTTTATCTGCTAGCCATGCTAATTGTCGTTCTTCTTGTCTTGTACGCAATTCCATTGCATTAGAAAGCTTCTGAGGTATGGCTTCTAAACGTGATAGATGTAAGTTGCGTGCCAGCTTTTGAAAACTCACATCTCGCTCTGGCAAATCTTTAATGTGGCGGTTTAGTAGTTGAGTGGCAAAAACAACATAATCTGTCGAAACTTGGTGTTGGTGAGCGTAGTAGTCCCTGATTTGTTTTTCAGAGGCTTTGTTCGATAGGATTTGCCCATACACATTATCCCAATGTGCTTTAATCTCTTTGCGGTGTTCAAGTAACCATGTATCAGAAGTAGGCGCTGCTAATTGCCAATATAAATTATCAGGCATTTCTGTTTGTAATCTATCTATATCAACCTTCGCCCAAGCCCAAGCAACATCGTCTTCAGGAAATAACATCTTCCTTAAAGCGTCAATTGATAGGATGCTTTCGTCTACTATTTCATTGTCTTCCACTGTGTTGTATGTAGCTAATGCTTGTTGGTTCGCTAATGCGTTGGGAGCTTGTTCGTTACTCATTTTGGGCGTTATACGTAACTTGTTTAGTGGTTCGATGAGTTGATTTGTATTAAAAATATAAATGCTCAAAATAGCTAGAATTGATGTGGTTAGTAGAATAGCTTTGCTTATGTATATTTTTTTTATTTGTTTTGTCATGGTTATCCTCAATATTGTTCTTAAGGTCAGGTATTGAAATGCTAAATAAAAGTAATATGTATAAATTCACCCCATAGACTTAAAACTCCATTGGCTATGGGGTTGGGGAGAATAATTTCCCCCAATTATGTTATATATTTTTTAAATTGCGCCATCTATTTGTGGACCGATAATCTGCATGCCTGGATCATCTTGGTTGTACAAATTATACGGTTCAATCAGGCGAATGGTATTGTTGCCGTTAATCCATGAGGATAAGAAGGCCGTCATACTTGTACTTGTGCCTGGGCATTTCCAGTCCTGACCCCAAGGCCATTCCCAAGACTCATACCATTTCTTTTTGCGTATAGAGGGGCAGGCATGACTACCAATAAAGGTAATGATGGTTGAGCAATGGCTGTCATTAATGGGCCTATTCCATGGAATAATGTAGCTGAAGTTATCATGCTCATTCATTTCATTAACGAGGTTTGATTGGTCTTCTCGCCACAAATTTAAAATGCCGGCTTCATCAATGCCAGGGAAAAACCGCTCATATGAAAAGCGCGAGAAATTGAAATCGGTGCTGTAGCCGGTATAAGCAAATTGATCATTAGGGTATTCCAGCGCTAGAGCACGGGAAACACTGCCCATGTCATTAGGATCAAAACTTGCTGGCATTTCGGATAAAACACTAGGAATATCCCACGCGGCGGATATTGTTTCATGCAATTGCCGAGAGTTAGCGCTGGCATCGGCTGCCGGAAATAATGGTCCGGAATCATTGAGCATATAACCTTCAGTAAAGTTAAGCTGTTGACGCGCTGCATGGTACAAGGCACCAGAAGCTACGCCCCCGGCACTGAAGCCTGTAATCAGAAATTTACTGATTACAGGAAAACGGCTTGCCATGTAATCAAATGCGGCTGTAGAGTTAATGTACCCCATATGGTGAAAGTTGAGCGGAGGGTCAATTCCCGTTGGGTCTGTGTAGGTGGTGACCTTATTTCCTACATGTACATCTCCGGTACAGTAGGGCATAAACGCGACATCCCAATCTTTTGTTGCTAAGTCGGTTATACTGCGAGTAGGAAATCCAGGGTCTTGCCCATTGACGATGGGAGACACGTAGTTAGCGGTTTGAGAGCTGATAAAATCGTCAGCTATACCGTTCGGGTTTGCTGCGCCGAGTTTACCCAACCGGCCGCTACAACTTTCATAATCCCAGCAGGCGCCTCCCCCTTCGAACATCATCACTAAATTAGTTGAGCTAGGGCTATCGTACATCCAGAATTTATATTGAGAGCCATCGCTACATTTAGTACCTGGTATTTCTATACGTTCCCATGCGAAATTATTACCGCCATCAACAACATCTTCTATACCCACTGCGGATGCTCCAGAGCTTAAACTAAGCGCTAAAGAGACTCCGGCAACAGACATTAGAAGATTAATGTATGAAGTTTTTGTTTTTATCATTACTTTCACCATTGTAAGTTAAAATTTAATATGACAAAAAATTATAATGTCACGCAGGTAAGTTAATAGAAAAGTCATAGGCAGGGGAGGGCTTAGAAAACCTCTTTTTGTATAAATTGAGTGGATGGGTCACCCTCATTATTTTTTTGGTAATTAAAGTAACGGTATTTTGGGAGGTGTTCAATTTATGTTATGTCAGGAAGGAAGGGGACGGGTTACTTCTGTGTTCCGGCCATCTGCACAATCAATTCCTGGGTGAGATTGTTCAGTTCTCGCGATGGGTGTTCAAACTTTAGACCTGCCTGATAGAGTTCGAACTTACCAATCTTTACACGTTCCAGGCGCACCACTCGAGCACGCAGTTTCAAAGTGCAGCCCTCGTCGAGTGTGCTTATAACCGCTTCTAATGACTGGCCAATTTTCAGTGGGTCGGGCACTGTAACGCCAAGCCCGCCCGCTGATATGTCTTCCAGCGTTGCGTTCAATTCGTCGAACCCGTCGAATTGTATATCGAGACGTTGAGTCAGTCTGGCATGTTGTCTAAGACCTACGTTATCCTCAGATTGTACCAGTAGCTTCAGCACCTCTTCGAATTCATCCTGATCTTTAGCTGCGAGGCTCGAAAAGCGCACGGCAATACCTTCTCCCTGGCTTGAGGATAATTCCCAGCTTCTAAGTATTTTTGCCTCGATGATGATAGTGGAGGAACTAATGCCGGGCAGCAGGACATGCAAGGTGTCGCCGGAATGAGTGAGGGCTTTGTCTACGGTGATGGAGGCGCCTCCCCAGGAAATATTTTGCAGATTGGCGTTGATCGCTTCATCGTTCCCGGGCCAGAGTAACTTAACCGGTGCGGTGACATTGATGCGCAGTTGCATGCGCTTATCAGATGGCTTTTCTTCGGCTGTTGCTGCTGCCTCGGGCGGTGCTTCTGCGGCGAGTGCCCGGACCATTTCCAGCGCTTCTTCGACGATGTTTTTGCTCTGCATGAACAGCCCCGCTTTCTCTTTATTCTTGCACCTGGGCTTGAAGAACTCGGCGGATTCTCTGATCGGCACGAAGTCACATTTCGCCCGGTGTTGCGCCACACTCAATGCTAGTAGTCGAATACAAGCGGCCAGTTCTTCCTGTGTCGCATCACTGAGTATAGTCTTTGCGCGCTCTGCCATATATATGCCCTTGTTGAACTTTCGAGTTTGGCTGTTTAAGACTTAGTTTAGACTAGTGCTGTAGCCGGGCAAATCAAACGCTGAAAAAAGAAAGTGCGAATTTATAATGTAAGCGAATTCCCAGTTTTATGGTCAGAAAGGCAGAATCAACAACCCTGACCCTTTAAATTCTGACCCTTTAAATACATGACTTGCTATGTAGAAATTTTTATGGCTAGTGGAGACCTTTACATTTATCAGAATAGGCAACAAATAATAACTATACTATTCAAGTAATAGCTTAAGTAGATTAATGATTCTTGGTTTCTCATTGAAATAATGTGATAGGAGTGGAATGAGTGAAAAAATTGGTGAGAACTGTTTATAGAGTAGCAATTATCTTTGTCCTAACAAATGTACTCACTGCTTCCGTTTCTTTGGCACAGGATCTTAAGCGAATTGTGTTGTTAGAGACCATGGATGTAAAGGTGGTGAGGGATCGATCACATTGGTTTAGGGTACAAATGAAGGACTTGGGTTATATTGAGGGCGTTAATATGATGCTAACGGTCCTAAAAGCCAGTGGGAGCTACGCACGTGCGGAGTCTCTTCTTAAAGCGCATTTATCAAAGAATCATGTGGACCTGGTGGTGACCAATGCAACACTGGCCTCACAGGCTGCGGTGAAATTACTTAAAGATACCAGTATTCCACAACTATTCATGACCGTTGCTGACCCGGTTGGGGCTGGTATTGTTAAAGACATAGGTGTGCCCTCTGGAAAAAATATCACGGGTAGGGTTTATAACATTTCAAGTAAAACAAAAATCAAAATAGTACTTCAGCTCGTTGAAGACAAACTAAAGCGTCGCCCCATACGTTTTGGGTACATACACTCAAGTTACCCTTCATCGGTGGGTGACCTTAAACTTCTCCAGACAGTGGCTAAAGAAAATAAAAACATTACGTTTATTCCTTATGAAATTGAATATAGAGAGATCCCTGAGAATATCGATTATATGTTGCTAGGTTTGGAAAAAGGCCTGCAACAGTTAGAAGGACAAATCGACTTCATATGGGAGCCACTAGGCCCCTTTGCAGAAAGTATTGAGTACAACAAGCGGATGGTTAACTTGGCGACGGTTCCTGTGGTCTTTGGAATCAATGAAGAGAGCCTGCAAGTGGGCGTTCTAATGCATCTATCGCCTGACCCTGAGGGTGAAGGTCGTGAAGTGGGTATGCTGGCTGACAAGATTTTAGCTGGAGCGTGGCCAGGCGATATTCCGGTTATTCCTCCTATTAAATTTAATCTAGGCATTAATTTGACCTCAGCGGACAAAATGGGAATTGTGGTTCCGCCTTCAATTTTAGAATTAGCAGGTAAAAACCTCTACCGTGAAGGGCTTTGATGAAATTACAAACAAAGATATTGTTAATCGTTATTCCTTTTTTACTGCTTTCACTTCTGTTGCTTGGTTTGTGGTCCTTTGCTAAAGCGAAAGAGGGGGTTTTTGAGAGTCATATGCTCTATCTAGATATTGTATTAGATTCTTATACTTCTGAAACACTAGACAAGAACTATCGATTATTAGAAGAGGCAAATCTAGAAAACGTTAAATCGTACATAAAGAATTACCAGCAAGTTGCGTTTGATAAGGCTTCGGCAATTTCAAAGGTGAGAGACGGCCATTTATTTATTCTAAATGAATCCGGTAAATTGGTGTTTTCTTCATTAGGCCACGACGCTCATTCTTTGGATATCGAGTGGCAGCAAAAAGTTCATCAGTTAATTCTCAACGATAAATCAGCTCGTGTAACAGGGCGTTTTGATAAAAACGATTACCATGAGGTGTACTCTGCGCGATATTTTAAGCCGTGGGGTTGGGCGGTGTTTTATAGTATTGCTGATGAAAATATGGATGCTTTAGTGAATGGTATCTTTATGGCGACATTCATCATTGCGGTTTTATATGCTCTGGGCGCTTCTATACTTATCTTTATATTTTTTAAACTGTTTCTTATTCGTCCAATTGAAACCTTGAAAAATACGGCTGCTCAAATCGCGGATCAACAAGACATATCAGTAATTGATGTCGATTCAAGGGATGAGCTTGGTGCGTTAGCGCGAAGTATGGAGGTAATGTCTCAATCAATTCAGCGCCATAAGAGAGAGCATGAACAATCCGAAAGGACACTGCTTGATAAACAAGAAGAGTTGCAGGACTCTCAGCGAAAACTTGAGCTGTATGGCGATTCACTGGAGCAATTAGTTGAGGAAAGAACGTCTAAGCTGAATGAGGCAAATGAACAGCTTCAAAATAAAATTGTTGAGCGCCAACGGGCTGAAGAACAAATGCTAGAAAGCAAAGAGCATATCGTTACCATACTCAATTCTATAGGTGATGCAGTTATAGCGACAGATATAGAGGGCAAGATTACCTTAATTAACCCTGTCGCAGAGACGTTAACGGGTTGGAAAAAGGAAGAGGCTGTGGGTAAGCCTTATGTCGAGGTGCTTCGTATTATGAATGGACTAAGCAATGAGGCGATTTTTAACCCTACAGATAAGGCCTTAGTAACTGAAAAAATAAATAGTCTTTCAAATGATGTGATTTTGATTTCAAAACAGGGTTCAAGCTTTAAGATTACCGTATGTGCTGCACTAATGATGAACGCTAATGAGCTTGCGTCTGGCCTTGTAATGACGTTTCAAGATATCTCAGAAAAATCTAAAATTGAAGAGGAGCTATTCAAAACTCGAAAGCTTGAATCCGTAGGTCTTTTGGCTGGCGGTATTGCGCATGATTTTAATAATTTACTGATGGGCTTGTTTGGGAATATAGCGTTAGCAGAGCGAAAGGTTCCTAAAGAGCATCAGGCGTATGACTATATCCAAACATCTTTAAAATCATTAGACGTAGCAAAAAATTTGACTCAGCAGCTTTTAACCTTTGCGCAGGGTGCGGAGCCTATTCTAGATGTTATTGATGTAAAGAAGATTGTTATCGATTCAACTAAATTCTCCCTTAGTGGGAGTAACATAAAAGCGGACTATAGCTTTCCTGATAATCAATGGTTGGTTAAGGCTGACAAAGGACAGTTGTCTCAGGTTATCACTAACCTAACAATTAATGCTAAGCAAGCGATGCCAGATGGTGGAGGCATCTATATTGATGTTCAAAATATACAAGACGCTAAAAAAAGCAGCGTATGTCCATTATCTGGAGATCTAGTAAAAATAACAGTGAGAGATGAGGGCTGCGGGATTTCTCAGGAAAGTATCGCGAAAATATTTGATCCTTATTACTCAACCAAAAAGGAAGGTAGTGGTCTTGGCTTGGCAACTTCTCACCGTATTATTGGTAAGCATAATGGCTCTATTAGCGTTGAATCTATACTGGGTGAAGGTACAACGTTTACTATCTATTTACCTGCAGAGATGTCGGTTTGTCCGGTAGCTGGTGAAGTGTCTTCCAGCATCAATAGTGAGTCAGAGACTATAAATGGTCGTGTTCTTGTAATGGATGATGATGAAGATATTAGAGACGTGATCAGCGGAGTGCTTGAAGCCTTAGGGTATACTGCGGAATCTGTGGTAGATGGGAATCAAGTAATTGAAAAGTATGCTGACGCTAGAAAATCAGGGGTACCATTTGATATTGTCATTATGGACTTAACCATCCCTGGCGGAATGGGGGGGCGAGAAGCCATACAAGAGCTACTAGCGATTGATCCCGCTATAAAAGCCATCGTTTCAAGTGGCTACTCCACAGACCCAATTTTAGCGAATTATTTAGATTATGGCTTTAAGGGGAGGCTGGTTAAGCCGTTTAAAATTAATGAATGTGAAAATGAATTAAAACGCGTACTCAGTTAGTTTTCAATTCTAATGAATTCAGCTCGGATTAAAGCAGGGCGGCGCAGTCAACAGGGAATGTGGGGGGATTTGGTTGTGATACCTTAAATGATGATTTATGTTTTTGGGTCAATATGTAGTGTTGCAGTAGGCGTGTGTCTTGTGAAATTCAAACTGCTCTCTGGCCTCTCCATAATCTAACCAATTGATTGATGCGGAGTAGCCCTGTAATTGAAAGAAGATCTTTATAAGGATTCGAAATTATCCTTGTCTAGTTACTTGCCTCAAATTATTTAGATAACTATCCCTATGCACCGTCGGACAATTAGCTTGTGCTGTTCTACCGAGTGTCATTCAGCATTCATCATAATGCGTGATAAGCGGCTATTTCTATCGTCAAAAGGGTGGCACTCTGCAATGAGAAGCTGCATAAAGATGGACCTAGCCAGGCCTTCAGGTAGCTGTTTATAGATACTAAAAGCCTGTGTCAGTGTTTCGAATATAAAGGGTCTAAGTTGTTGTTATGCGAATATTAGAGGCTTAAGTAGGCCATTACTTATTACCACCAAACTGTCACTTGGATGACAGTACATAAGCCCTAACTCATTTAATCTACACCCACTGAAGCAAACTTGAATAACTGCTTTAAATATCAATTGAATGATCAGGGGTAACGTTATGAGTAAGATTATCGGAATAGATTTAGGAACCACTAATTCTTGTATTTCAATTATGGAAGGCGGTAAAGCAAAAATAATTGAAAATTCGGAAGGTACCAGAACAACGCCGTCTGTCGTGGCATATAGTAATAATGAAGTATTGGTTGGGCAGCCTGCCAAGCGTCAATCTGTCACCAATCCAGATAGTACTTTGTATGCAATCAAACGCTTGATTGGACGTCAATTCGACGAAGCAGCGGTGCAAAAAGATGTGAGCTTAGTGCCGTATAAAATCATTAAAGCTGACAATGGTGACGCATGGGTTGAAGCGAATGGAAAAAAACTATCGGCCCAAGAAGTGTCTGCGCAAATATTAATGAAGTTAAAGAAAGATGCCGAGGCATATTTAGGTGAAACAGTGAGTGAAGCGGTCATTACTGTACCGGCTTACTTTAATGACGCACAGCGTCAAGCTACTAAAGATGCAGGTCGCATTGCAGGTTTGGACGTGAAACGAATCATCAACGAACCGACGGCTGCAGCATTAGCTTACGGTATTGATAAAACCGGTAAAAATGACCAAAAGATTGTTGTCTATGATCTAGGTGGTGGAACGTTTGATATATCAATTATTGAGATATCTGATGTAGACGGTGAAAAGCAGTTTGAAGTATTAGCCACAAATGGCGACACCTTCTTAGGCGGTGAAGACTTCGATATGAAGTTGATTAACTACTTAGCGGATGAGTTTAAGAAAGAAAGTGGTATCGATCTACATCAAGACACCGTCGCGTTGCAACGGTTGAAAGAAGCGGCCGAGAAAGCAAAATTAGAGCTTTCTTCTGCGCAACAAACTGATGTGAACTTGCCTTATATCACTGCGGATGCTTCAGGTCCAAAGCACTTGAATATAAGTGTGACGCGGGCGAAGTTAGAAGCATTGGTTGACGACTTAATTCAGAGCACCTTAAAGCCTTGTGAAACTGCATTGAAAGATGGAGGGCTTTTGAAAGGTGATATTGATGAGGTCATTCTTGTTGGAGGACAGACACGGATGCCGAGGGTGCAGGAAGCCGTAGAAGGTTTCTTTGGCAAAGCGCCGCGTAAAGATGTCAATCCAGATGAAGCCGTTGCTTTAGGTGCGAGCATTCAGGCCGCAGTGTTAAGTGGCGATGTGAATGATGTGTTATTGCTTGATGTCTCACCTCTTTCCTTAGGGATTGAAACCCTTGGCGGTGTGATGACTAAATTGATCGAGAAAAACACCACGATACCGGCACGTGCATCGGAAACCTTCTCAACGGCAGAAGATAACCAGTCAGAAGTAACCGTGCATGTACTCCAAGGAGAACGCGAAATAGCGTCAGGGAATAAATCCTTAGGGCGCTTTAACTTAACGGGTATTCCAGCAGGCCTTCGCGGAACCGCTCAAATCGAAGTCAGTTTTGATATTGACGCCAATGGGATACTTAAGGTATCAGCGAAAGATAAGGCCTCAGGAAAAGAACAATCCATTGAGATTAAAGCATCAGGAGGGCTATCAGAAGACGCAATACAGAGCATGATCAAAGATGCAGAAGATCATGCTGAAGATGATCACAAAAAACGTGAGCTAGTGGACGCTAGGAATCAGGCAGATCAGCTTTTACATCAAACGGAAGCATCGTTGAAATCGCTTGAAGGCCAAGTGCCAGAAACGCTTAAGGCGGAAGTAAACAGCGCAATGCAAAGCTTACAAACAGCGGTTAAAGGTGAGGATAAAGGCGCGATTGAAAACGGTCAACAAACCTTACAAGAACTGGTGACAAAGCTGATGAAGGCGAGCAATGAAAGTCAGTCAGCAGGGAATGGGCAAGGAGGTTCGCAGGCAGAATCAACATCAAAAAATATGGATGATGTCTTGGATGCCGAGTTTGAAGCGATTGACTGAAACCATTGAGCAATAACAAGCACAAAGAGGAGCGAATGCCCTGTTACTGATATGAAGTAGCAGGGCATTTACGATGTATAACACGGTTGCATATCTTGCTGAGGAGGCACTGAAATGGAGTATAAAGATTACTACCAAATATTAGGCATCAGTAAACAGGCCTCACAGGATGACATCAAAAAAGCTTATCGAAAGCAGGCCCGTAAATATCACCCTGATGTGAGTCAAGAAAATCAGGCAGAAGAACGCTTCAAAGAAGCGGGTGAAGCTTACGAAGTATTGAAAGATCCTGAAAAGAGAACGGCATACGACCAATTAGGCTCAAGCTGGAAAACGGGGGAACAAGGTTTTCAGCCACCCCCAAATTGGGACGAAGGCTTTGAATTTCATGGCGGTAATGCCTCTGGAGGAAGTGGTAGCTTTAGTGATTTCTTTGAAAGTTTATTTGGTGGCGGTGCAGGTTTTCAATCACACACGGGGTCTAACAGGGCAGAGCAGGGTAATGATAGCCATGCAAAAGTCATGATTGATCTTGAAGATGCCTATCATGGCACGCAAAAAAGTATGTCGTTACGCTCGACAGTAATGAATCCGCAAGGCCAACCAGAGCTGAAAACGCGTACACTTAAAGTAAGCATACCGAAGGGCGTATCAGCAGGCCAAAAAATTCGTTTGCAAGGCCAAGGATCACCAGGTTTGGGGAATGGTTTGGCGGGAGACTTATATCTTGAAATAGGATTTAACCCTCACCGTTTATACCAGGTAGTGGGCAGTGATGTGAGTATTGTTGTTCCGGTCGTTCCTTGGGAAGCTGCACTAGGTAATCATGTTGCGATTCCTACGCCAACAGGAAATATTGATTTAAAAATTCCAAAAGGTGTTTCTAGCGGTAAACGCATGCGATTAAAAGGTCGAGGTTTGCCAGGAAAAAACCCGGGAGATTTTTATGTGATTTTAGAGATAGTATTACCTGAGACCTTAAGTGACAAAGAACAAGCATTATATCAAAGTTTACAGCAAGCTTCGGCGCATGATGGTGCGTTTAAACCTAGAGAAGATTTAGTGGTTTAACGATTCATGCGCTGAGTCTTTTGACGCTATTTAAAATGCTGATGAATATTGTTTGCTTCTTCGTAGATCGCATCGAGGTCATAAATTATGATCTCATTTCTTTTTTTGTCTAACACGCCTTGTGACTTCCAGTGCTGTAGTTGTTTATTGATCACTTGGCGTACTGACCCGGACATCCGTGCCAACGCTTCGTCTGATAGATGATTAATTAGATGGTTTTTTTGTGCTTCTTCTTTTATACCGGTGTAGGTTTGTATCTTATTGAGGTGCTTTAGAATGATGCGACTGAGCCGGGTACTCACATCATGTAACGCTATATCGACGGTTTGGTCCTCCTGTTCACGCATTTTTTGAGCGAGGTAGGGTAAAAACTGTTGATTCAATTCTGGGTAGGTCCAGAGCCATTTACGCATCAAAGCGATCGGTACAGAAATAACGCGTAGAGGTGTAATAGGTGAGAGTGTGACGTCGTGGGGTTGGCCATCTAGCAAGGCGATGATATCAAAACTATCGCCGGGATAGAGCATGTCTACGGTGACCTCTCTCCCTGTATCCGGATTACTCCGTTTCATTTCCAATTGTCCAGTTTGCAAGAAACAAAAGCGTTCGGTGAGCAAAACAGGGCTAATATAATCCTCCTTTTCCCAGGTTTGCATTTGAAAATGTTGTGCCATTTCGGTTAACAATGCATTAGGCAAGGACGTAAATAACGGCGACTGTTTTACTAGTTCGGTACTGGCCGTAGCGGAAACTGGAATGATGGACGATGACATAAGTAGGTTTTTTCGCGGTTATATTCTCATATACTTTTTAGCAAATAGGGCAATATGTCAAGTTGCTTTAGTTAGTCTGTGTTTGTGGTCGGCGAAATTATAATTCGCACAATAAAGCAGTGTCTTGCCATTTCCACCTAATCCAATAACATTACCTGCATGAGAGAAATTATTAGGGTAGAAATGGGGCGTTGACAAGCCTCTAACACAGAAGTCGGCCAGGTTTCAGACGTGGTGTGATATCGAGCGTCAAGATTTATCAGGCGATTCCAGGAAACGTTTCGGTGACAGTCCGGTCCAGCGCCGGAAGGCCTTGTAGAAACTGCTAGTATCTTTAAAGCCTAATTGTAAGCTAACCTCACTGATAGTGTTCTGTTTCTTACGTAGTAAATCAAAGGCAAGCTGCTTTCGCATGTCGTTATAGATAGTCTGGAAATCGGTACCTTCTTGTTTAAGTTGTCGATAGAGTGTTTGGCGACTTTTGGCCAGCATCTCGCTGGCTCTTTCCATATTGAGTATTTGACCTTGAGACATGGCGTTTCGAATAAGCGTCTCAATTTTGTGGCTTAGGCTTGCGTCGTGTGCAAGTTCAGCGAGTGCAACTTTGGCTTTTTGTTCGACAATTTTTTTTAGTAGTTCGTTGCTACTTATTATGGGTAGATTAAATAGCGCCTTACTGAAGCTTAAGCTGTTTGAGTTAGCGTCAAAATGAACCTGCTTGCCAAAAATGGGTGAAAACAAATCTACATAGATGGGGGCGGGAAATGTAAATGTTGCTTGGTTTATAGGGAATGAATGAGCGCTCAATGTACGAGCCCAGGAAACCATTGCCGACAGGCTTCGTTCTATCGCGCTGGAAGGATACATGTGAGAGTGTTTGTTTTCTAAAACAAGTGTGATTAGCGCTCCTTGATCTTTTATTTTCCAAGCTTCTGATGGGTTCATTAATGCGATGTTTGAGATGAAAATTTCGAATGCTTCTTCGAGTGTGTTCGCTTGGCTAACCCAGCTTGCTAAAAGACCTTTAGAATTTGATTCAATAGTTTGTCCTAACACTAAACCTATCCCCGGCGTTTTTGTTTGCAGCTCGAGCAGTCTCCACAGACTTAAGAGTGTTGATTCAGGAAGACGTACTTCTGCTTGCTCAAATACTTCTGGGCTTAGGTGCAGCCCTAGTAACCTGTCTTCAGGCAGAAGACCTAGGTCCTCGCAAGCTGTGTATACATCGCGGACAGCAGCGACCGATACGGTGTTATTAGTTTGCTTGAACGTCATATATGTTACCGATAGACAAAAAGGTGTTACTGAGCGACCTATTTTAGACAGGTATTGTTCACTAATATAAGTCCCTTTAGAACGGCTAGGGAATTATAAGTGGAAAAAATTGCTTCGATCTGTTTGCTATTAATGATGTTTTTTCTTGTCGCATGCAGTGAACGTATTGATTCTAACTGGATTGAGAGAAAATATTTAAACGACGCTTCTAGATTTATTTCGCTAGATGGTAATCGGGTTCATTACCGAGACGAGGGTGAAGGAGAGGTGATCGTCTTAATTCACGGTACTGCGTCGTCTTTACATACTTGGGATCTGTGGGCGAATACGTTGAGCCGTCACTATAGAGTCATCCGTATGGATCTAACGGGATTTGGCCTGACCGGGCCTGATCATTCAGAACGATATGAAGTCAGTGATGATGTCGCCTTTTTAAAGGGGTTTTTAGATGAGCTGGAAATTAACAAGGCTCATTTTGTAGGCAGTTCACTTGGCGGGCGCATCGCCTGGCAGTATGCCTTGGATTACCCGGATTACGTCCAAACATTGGCTCTAATGAATTCTCTAGGGTACCCACAAGAAAAATGGCCGCCACCAATAGAAATGGCGCAATGGCCTGTCGTTGACGAACTAATGAAGCGATTTTCGCCAAGATTTATGTACGAAATTGGCTTGAAAGATATCTACTACGACCAGTCCTTGGTGAATGCTGACTTAGTGGATCGTTATTATGAGATATCTCGTTATCCTGGAAATTTGGCGGCTTTTCCTACACGTGTAAAAGCGAGTTTGGATAAAAACTCGAAGCTTATTAAACAGATACAGGTGCCTACGCTGATAATGTGGGGAGAGGAGGATCTATATTTTCCTGTCGAAAATGCTTATCGCTTTGACCAAGACCTTGACGATTCTTACTTAGTTATTTACCCCTATATCGGGCATTTACCGATGGAGGAAGCGCCTGAGCGGTCAATCAAAGATTATCTCGGTTTCCTAGAACGCAAAGGGAACTTAAAGACTCTAAGGACGTCAGAGGTTCGTCTTTAAACAGAGCGAACGTAATATTATGAAGAAAGTAATGGTACTTGGTGCCGTTCAGGCAATAGGGTCTTTGGTGGTTGCTATGTCACGGATGCTATTGCCACCGCATCGTGATGATGTGCACGCTGTGGAAGCATTAGTTAACAGTCGCAAGGGGCATCCTTTGGGAGTCATGGAAAGACAAGATGCCAGTTATATATGATTTGGGTGGTCTGGAGTGAGAGCTAGTATTGGATTAAATAAGCACCGCTTTTTTAGCGTTTATACCTATTTATTATCATGCTTTTTGGTGGCCTGTGGGGGAGCAACCGACTCTAACCTCAACCCCGTAGTAGATTCGGTCATTGAGCCTCCGCTTGCCGCCATCTCATTCGCTAAGTTTAGAGATATCGATAGTGATAAAGGTGCTATTGGCGGTGAACTGACTTTTAGCTTGCCTTCAGAGTATCGAGGTCTGTCAGCAGGCAACATCTCCTTACGCATTTATTGGGCGAATGCAGAAGAGCGTTTAGGGGCGTTTTGGTTTGAGTTAGATGAACTGGATGTCGATTCACTGGGTAAGCTAAATATTAACTTGCCCAATTCTACCCAAGTGCCTGCTGATGTTAATGCCTTGAAGCTATACCTTTATAATGAGGCAGGTGAGTCCTCTCAAGGTGTGATAGTACGTTTTCATGATTTTTTTGGTAATGCTTTACTATCTGGGCCAGGAGGGAACGAAGAAAGTTCATGGTACTACGGCCGCGACCGCCCCAAAATACCGGTATATCAAACAAACGCTGCATCACCGGTATGTATCTTCGACAACGGTCTTGTTAGTGTTGTTGATATGGAAAATCAACGAGAGGAGTCTTTACATACGGGTAGCAATAAAGGGCAGGCAAATCAGGCTGATGATCTCATATTTCCACCGTACACTTTTCAGTGTGGCCCTGATCTAATGAATGACTCTCGAGAAATATCAGACGAATATGGTGTTTGGACTTACTCAACGCTTAACGATTCAATGTTCTATGGAACCATTGTTTATGATGCGTTTTTAAAACACTTAGGCGAGCCTCCTCTAGAGGACAAAATTCGTTTACGAGTTCACTACGCTAGCTTGTCTAGTCAATATGCTTTTTGGGATGGCGCCTATGCTAATTTCAGTGACGCTTATCCTTATTTCTACTCTATGGCTTCTCTAGATGCTATTGCTCATGAAGTTGCTCACGGCGTGTTGAATAGGATTTCAGGCTTAGACTTTTATGAAAATGAACTTAGTAGCGATGCTAGAACGGTTCATGAGGCTTTCAGTGATATTTCTAGCGTAATAGCTAAATCCGAGTTTTATGGTCACACTGATAATTGGATTCATGACGAAGGTATCTATGGCTACTCAAGGCATCTAGATGAGATTGTCACCGAGCAGGGTGCAATTGAAAGTTTTTTAGATTACCAAAATGCAGGTGAAAATTTTTACTTGCGGATTGGAATGATAACCTATCCATTTTACTTATTAAGTCACGAGTGGGGAATGGCGCTGGCGTATCAAGTCTATTTAGGTGCAGCTAGAAATTGTTGGTTTGCGGAGATGTCCCTATCCGAGGCTGCTCACTGCATTAAGCTTGAAGCTAGTTCTCGAGGGCTTGAAGAAGTCGATGTTGTTGATGCATTCAAAGTAGTCAAAATTCAGTTGTTTGACGAGGGTGTATTGAGCCATTTCAATTATCAAATCAATTTAAATGAAGTTGAGTTTACAGATAATAGCCTGAGTACTTCGGAGGTGTTGGAGTGGTATTGGGCGTTTGGCGATGGCACTTATTCAAGCGTTTCAAATCCATCTCATCGTTATAAGAGTTCGGGAGAGTATCTCGTCTCCTTAACCGTTATAGACTCATCCAGTCACCAGGATTCGCTTCAGAAAAAGGTAGTGATTAGCGAATGACTAGCCGGTATACGCTTGCCGCTTTTAGGCCGCTTTTAGGCCGCTTTTAGGCCGTTTTTTGTTTGTGCAAGAAAACAAGCAGGGCACCAGTTTTGCAAATGTCATGGAGGAAACAACACCTCATCAAGGGGTCTGAAAGGGGTCGGTCTGAAAGGGGTCGGTGACAAAACGCAATCATTCGTATTTGTCACCGACCCCATTAATTCGACCCCATTAATTCCACAATCATTCGTATTTGTCAGACCCCAGATCAAACTAAAACTTAAGCTTTTCCATTTATCTTAAAACTCAGGTTCAGACCCCAATTACATGAAAAAAACAGGGCCTTAAAAAAATCAAGGCCCTGACCAAAGGTTTACTTAGTACATCCGTTCAATCGTTACTTTTACCACGGGACCATTCCACTGATAAGCCTCAGTTGAAAGGTCTGCCATGCCATGAATGCCAGGGCTAGGGTAAGCATAACCTTCACCGTCATCTTCAGGAGAAAATGGTGCGCCACCACAATGAGGGCCAGGAATATTGGCACAATACTCATCATTGGTTTCGGTGCCTGCATCGTAGGCCTTGACTAAGTAAGTCACTTTTCCGTGTTTCGGTAATTTAACGTTTTGAGCTGCTGCGACAGTATCATTTGTTGGTAGCAGCATAGAGATAAGGCTGAATCGTCTATTTCGGCGATTACTATCTATCATCAATTCCACAGACTGACCGGGCATTAATAGGCCATCGGTACTGACAGTAGAATGTACGGCGTTGGAATTATCTAGTACTGCTTGCAAACCTGAGATATCTCCCCCTTCAGCAACCCGAGATACTTCATCAGAAACAGGCTCCCCCAAGGTGAATAAATTCACATGTCGATTATGTATCGCCGCAAGAAAAGGCGTAAAGCTAATGCCTTTGGTAATATTCGTGAGAGTTACTTTATAAGATTTAGCACCGTGTCCGTGACCGTATCCGTCGCTTGCACTTACTTGAAACGCTAAGGCTGCAGTGATGATAAGAGCGAATAGTTTTGTGTGGATTTTCATGTGTTTTCCCTGTTGTTATTACCCTAGCTTGGTAGCTGAAATTGCTGACTGAATAATCAGTATCCAACTATTATTTGTACTAGGGGTTTGTAAAGTGAGTGAAACGTGTAGGACGATTAAGCATGTCTCTTTCGTCTTGGGGGAATAGTAAGAAAGCGGCGTCACAATGAGATCACATAAATCTCACGTTTTCATCACAATTAGGGGGGGAGTGTTGTTAGTAAACATCGTACTGAAGGTGAAATTAGCGTGGGTTTAGCTGACTTATTTTTTCACAGGAGTTCAGAGCAACGGTTAAGTGAGTCCAAAATATAGCTAGTTTTTCATCTAGTTTTTCTGAGTTTTTCAGTGCTTTGTCAAGTTGCTGTACCGAATATATCAACTCAGTGGCACCGATAGAACCGGCAACACCTTTAATAGTATGTGCCAATCTCTTTGCTTCTTCAGTTAAGTTCGAGATGATAAGGTGATTCATTTGTGTTTTGAACTTCTCAATATCGCTATATTCAACAATGAAAGCCGTGACGACCTTGAGATAAATATCTTCCCGTCCGTCCAATAAGGCTAGACCTTTGTCTATATCGATACCGGGTAACTTCCCGTTAAGGGTTTGTGATTTTTCTTCTGACGTTAAAGCAGTTTTTTTCATGTTGCTTGCCTTAATATTGAGTCGCATTGGGTGTTTTTGAACAGAATATGCGGCGGACATATAAGAGGATTTATAAGACGGATATGTTAGCATTTTAGTTCTGTTTTCGAAATCTACAACTAGGCTCAGCAAAGCTGTGTATCTGAATTTGTGAGCGAACTGGTAGCTAAAAAGTAGACAGCGCGATTAGCAGGGGAAGGATGGCGACCATCATTCCCCTAGTAAATTTCAATGCTCGAATTTAATGACTCGATGCAATGGTTTTCGTTGAGTTGGCGTCAGCAATGGCACGAAATACTGCTACTGACTCTCGGGCTGATTCAAAGTTGTTATCCATAAACCTCAGGTTGGTAGAGTTTTTGACTATGACGACTTTGGCCTTTTGATTAACATAGATAAATTGCCCATATATGCCCAGCGCCATAAATTCTTGATCTGCATTCTCCGGAATCCACCATTGGTAACCATAGCCCAAAATAAGGTCAGAGCTATCTCTTTTTCCAGGTTCGAGGTGAGCTGCATCCGGTGTGATAGAGCTTTTAACCCAAGCCTCAGGAATTACTTGCTCACCCTTCCATTTACCGTTGTCCATATATAACTTACCAAATTTTGCATAGTCTCGGGTGCGCATATTTAATCCGCCTAGCACCATCGGTTCACCTTCATCATCAGTGGTGTAGTAAGTACTAGCTTCAGGTTGGATTTTTGACCATAAGTGTTGATTAAAATAATCCGCTACCGTTTCGCCAGTTGCTTTACGCAGCACCATGCCTAAAACATGGGTATCGATACTGACATAATGCAAGAAAGTACCTTGCTCACGTTCATTGTCTAGAGAAGCCGCAAATGCATCAAATGAACCACCTAAGGCAACGGTTCTTCCAAAGCGATTGATATCAGAAGAAAATTTACTGTAATCCTCATTAAAACCGACACCACTCGACATCTGGAGTACGTTCTTGATCGACACGCCTTCGTATCCACTGCCAATTAGTTCAGGCACATAGTCAGTAACAGAGTCTTCAATATCCTTGATAGCGCCTTTTTCGACTGCCACACCAAAAATGGCAGACAAAAATGATTTAGCGACCGACCAGGAAATGCGTTTATCGTTTGCATCTGAACCTTTGTAATACGACTCATGTGTCAATGTGTCGTTGTGCAATACAACGAGAGCAGTGGTTTGACTACGTTTCAGAAATGTATCGAGTTGTTTGTATTCACCCTGATATGCATAGCTTTTGGGCAAGTTAATGGGCTGCTGTTCAAAATAATGCGGCTCAGCATCACTGATGATTTCTACGCTGTTAAAAATAGAGTCCATATGTAAAAAGTTTTCAACGATCACATCTTCATCAAATAAGGTAATGGTCTTGAATAAACGATTAGCTTGTTGCCAATATAAGGCCAGTGTCAGCAAGCAGACTATCACTAGAATGAAAAAAACTTTAAACCCTGATTTTACTGCTCTAGACATTTTAACAATCCTTAGAATATTTGAACCAAAGATCATATATCGATCGATCGATAAATAAAAGCTTTTTAGTGGAATTTGTAGCGCCAAGGCTATAACCTGTGCGCATATGGATTATCTAAAAAGAGACTTTGATCTAAATGGGACGACCAAACAAAACCGAAGAGAAGCGCACTCAAATACTGGACGCCTTTGAAAGTATCATTTTGACAGAAGGATATGCTAAAGCCTCTCAGCGCAAAATTGCCCAAGAAGCAAATGTGAATCAGCCGATGATCCACCATTATTTTTCAGGAAGCGACGAGTTGCTTGATGCGTTATTGAATAGAGTCACAGAAAGGTATCAAACGGCGTTGACGCTTGCATTCTCAGGCCACGAAATCGTCACCTTAGAACAATTTATGGGCTTCGTATGCTCTGACAAATTTCATGAAATTAGCAGGCAAAACGAAGTGTTTTTTGCCTTGATCGGGCAAGGTGGTCATAAAGATACGGTTTTTAAAAAAATGTCAGATGTTTATCAAGAGTTTTTGCACACGATTACCCAGTTATTGATTGACTCGAATATCGCCAACCCAGAACAAACTGCCTATATGAGCATGTGTTTTATTATTGGTCATGATTGGGCCAAAAAGCTTGGTTTTGGCGAAAGCAGAAATCAACAAATGGCTGACTTGCTGCTCGGGCTCGGACCCAACAGTCTCTCCGTTGGTCCCGATCCCATCTAACTTAAAGACCTATGTGACGTACTGGCCGGGGTTGGACCCAACAGTTCCTTCGTTGGCTCCGACACCATTTGACTAGTTTACAGACTGTTTATAGATCTCTTCGAACATCGCGCTTTGAACATGATTAGTCGTGAATGTCGCTAATAATGTGTTCAAGGCTGATACGTAAGCTTGATAGTCTTGGCCAGATGTTTGCAACGTTAAATTTGCAGTATTGCTGATGAGCTTTTGCTGACCATAGTTACCGCTAAGAATCCAATTGACCTTAAATCGAACTATGCCTCCTAGTGTACCGCTAAAGTGTTTCACATCTAATTGAAGTTGGTACAAAGGACGAAAGCGTGTATTCCAGGGTTCTGTGACAACTTCATGAATACCCAGCTTGTCAGCCAACAGTTCGGCGAGCACACGGGTAAAATCTGCTTTCAGTTTGCCCGCCCAGATATCATGGCTGGCAATGAGAATTGAAGACCCTGTTTTATGAGAAACAATGCCTTGGCGATTCAGCATGGAAGGCATTTTGATCGTGCTAATTCCCAACGTAATATCAGCCGGGAGGGCAAGTGCTGTTGCTGTACTTGGTTGCACTGTTGTTGCACTTGATTGTGCTATCGTTGCACTAGGCAGCGCTTGAAGGCTGTAATAACGGGTGGATAATTTTGTACTACATGATGCTATGAGCAGGCAACATATCAAGCTTACTATTATTTTTTTCATGGTTATTTTACCTCGTCACGACCTAGTAGCAATTGGCTAGGGTTGGCTGATAGTTGTTCGGCGAATGCTTTCATCGCATGTGATGTTTCACTGACATCTTTTAACATTTCGACCAGAAGGTAATGTAGTTCAGAGTCAGGGGCGAGCGCTTGGTCAATGGTTTCTAACGTTTGTTTCATGCTCGCCAGTGTGTCGGTCAGCGAGTCACTGGAACCATCGAGTTTACTTAGTAGTTGGTCAACATCATTAATGATCTTTTTTCGGTTGATATCACTGACGATTTTGGCTGCGCCGTTAAGGCTATTATTTAAGTTCTTCGCAATGGCTTCAATGGGAAGTTGCTCAATACGTTGTGCAATATTTGAAACGCGTTCCACTATTTGTAATTGCTGATTTTTGGAAGACGGTAGTACGTAATAATCATTGAAACGAGCCAGCAGTTTTGTCGCGTCTGTTCCGGGTTTACTCGCATTGGGCACCAAGTCCACAAAGAGTGAACCGGTGAGGATGTTGCGAGACTTTAGTTGTGCTCGCATGCCACTATTTACAAGACCTTCCATTAACTTGTTCAGTTGATCCAGTGTGGGGGTGTTGTTCGGATTGACGCGCTCGGGTTGAATGGAAATGACCACGTTGACTTGCTTGTCGGCGGTAATGCCATAATTGAGACCAATGTGCTCCACTTTACCTACTTGAATACCTCTAAATTCTACGGGGGCATTTTTTGTAAGGCCTCTCACGGAGCTTGCAAATCGAAGCATATACGGGAAAGAAATAGTCAATGCGCCTTCGGCCACGGCTTCTTGGTCGGTGAACAAATAAAATTCATTGCTTGAGTTGGCTAACGCAGTTTTATGGGCGGTATACGAAGGGGTGTTGAATGCTAGACCGCCTGAGATTAATGAGGCAAAGGTTTCCATTTTAGCGGTGATGCCATTGGCGCCGATTTCAAAGCCGATACCGCTGACGTTCCAGAATTTTGTATTTGTGCGGATTAATTTGTCGTGTGGGGCGTTAATAAAAATATGGATTTCTACTTTGCCTTTTTCGGGTAATAAGCGGTAACGTGTGACTTCGCCAACCGGTATTTTTCGATGATAAATAGGAGAACCAATATTGAGAGACCCCAGATCTTCTGCTAATAGTATGTATTGGGTTCCCTGTTGATAAGATCGGACGGTCGGGGGCTCTTTTAGCCCTTCAAAATGGGAGCGAAATGCACCGCGTTCACCCGGGTCCATTTCAATATATACCCCTGATAATAAGGTATCTAGACCACTTACGCCGCCTAAAGAAATTCGCGGTGAAACAACCCAAAAACGCGTGAACTCAGAGATTAATGATTTAACTTGAGGGTCTAACTCTATCAGAGTTGTGACCTTTTGGAAGTCATCACTTAATTTGATATTGGTGACTTGCCCCACTACCACATCCCTAAACCTGACATCTGTTTTGCCGACTGCAATGCCCGCTGCATCATCGAAGACAACGAGAATCTCAGGGCCTTTTTCTTGCCAAGCTTTCAATGCTAGCCAAGCGGCAATAAGTAAGGCAAGTAAGGGCACAATCCAGATGGGAGACAGCTTGTTAGCCTGACTTAACTTTGGGGTATTATCATTCATCAAGTGGGATCTCTAATTTACTTTTGTTCTTTTCATAAGCATCCCAAATTAGCTTTGGGTCAAATGTTTCCGCAGACAGCATTGTCAGCACTACGACACTAGCAAAACACAGTAATGCGCCGCCAGGTTCAATGTTCGCTAATAGTCCAAATTGCACCAAGGCCACTAATGTCGTTACCACAAATACATCTATCATAGACCATCGACCTACAAATTCGGTGATTCGATATAATCTCGCCATTTTTTTTGGGTCGCCTGTAAAGTTAACGCTTACGTTCCAAAGTAAATACGTCATCACAATGAGCTTGGCAATGGGGACCACTATACTGGCAAAAAATACCACCAAGGCAATAGGGATATCACCCGACTGAATTAAGTGCACGACACCCGAAAACAAAGTGTCGGTACTCTTTTGGCCAAGATGTGTGGTGGTCATAATCGGTAGTAAATTTGACGGAATATATAATACAACGGCAGCAATCAAAAGAGCGCTGGTTTTTTGAATGCTCTGTGGATGGTGAAGATGTATTTGTGTGCCACAGCGCGGGCATTGCTGATTGATTTCTAATACAGAAGCGCCAATATGCGCTTCGCAACAATGACAAGCGACTAGCGACTCATCTTCATCTTTAGCAAAAAAATTTTCATGTTGAAGCCAATCCCATATGTCCTCTCGGCTTAGGTAGAGATTACTGGCAATTAAGGTGAATACCAAACCAATAAAAGCGAAAAGGCCAGGACCTATAACAATGTCAGCAAAATTTCCTAGTTTCAAACTGGCGACTGCTACACCGACTAAAAAGATTTCCAGCATTCCCCAAGGTTTAGAAATATGTAGCATGTGTACAGTCTTGCCTACAAACGGCGCACGTATATTTAGAAATCGCGATAATAAAATATACAAAATTCCAAGTAATTCAAGTAAGGGAAATAGAAAAATAGTGATGAATACGATAGACGCGAGCAAAAATTCCTTTCGATTTATTAAGGCCTGTACACCACCGATTAAATTACTATTTTGTACCTGGCCTGCTGTTTCGAGTCCTAAAAAAGGGAATATGTTAGCCAGAATAAATAAAATCATTCCGGCGACAGTTAAAGCCGTAACTTTTTGTTCCCAGTTAGCCCGTTGAGTGAACATAATATGGTTGCAAAATTGACAGACCAATTGATGATTTTTATCCACCTCGGGAAGGTCATATAAGTGACCACAGTCTTGGCAAGAGATTAGCGCTTTGTGGTGTGAAATCATGGCGCTCACTAAGCTAAGGTTTGCTTGTTTGGTCAGAGCTGACAAATGACATTGAAATCGAATTAACACAGTGTCGGGTGTTTTTGGCAGTTAACCCTTCACCTTCAAATACATGCCCTAAATGCCCGTCACACTTGGCGCACAGTATTTCTGTTCTTCGTCCGTCCGCATCGACCTCATGCCTGACAGCGCCTGAAATTTCATCATCAAAACTAGGCCAGCCACAATGGGATGGGAATTTATCTTCAGAGCGATACAGGGGGGCATTGCATTGCTTGCAAATGTACCTGCCGCCCTCAAAAAAATCGTCATATTTTCCCGTGAACGGGTGTTCAGTACCTTTTTCAATCAGTACTCTTGATTCTTCTGGGGTGAGCTTGTTGAAGTCTGTCATGGTATTTCCTCGTCTTTCAGTTTAGGTTCAGCAGCCCAAGGTCAGCATATTATCAGAATGCAGTTTTTATACCTATTTATACCTATTTATACCTACGGTACTGGAGTGCTAAATTCTGGGTTAATGATTTGCGCCGACGCTATCTAATTCATTTTCGAATCAATTATGGAATCCATGTTAGAATGCCGGGAAATTACTATTGGATGATTAACTTTGTTTACTGAACTTGACGAAACGCTTATACAGGCAATTGAAGAAGCTGGATTCACTGAGCCCACAGCGGTTCAAGAAGCGACCCTGGAGTTGGCCTTGGATGGACACGACCTTTTTGTCAGTGCAGAAACAGGAAGTGGTAAAACAGCAGCGTATCTTTTACCCACCTTTGACCGGATATTAACGGAAGAGGGCGGCGAAATTTTGGCTTTGGTATTAGTGCCTACACGTGAATTAGCACAACAGGTATTAAAGCAAGCAAAACAACTGGCGCGTTTTACCTCTCTAAAATTAGGGCATATCGGCGGTGGTACCGATATTCATAAACAAACCGATATGATTAAAAACCCGCCACATTTTTTAGTCGCCACACCAGGTCGTTTATTAGAATTACTTGCTCGAGGATTAGTGGAGTTAGGCGAAGTAAATACCTTGGTACTTGATGAAGCGGATCGTTTACTGGATATGGGTTTTAGTGAAGACATTCTAGCGATTGCCGAACACTGTAGCCATCGCCAACAAACGCAGCTTTATTCAGCGACACTGGCAAATAAAGGCTTAAGAGGCTTGGCTGATCAATTGATGGATGAGCCGACCGTCATTGAGTTAAATAAAACCACTGATGTGCACACCTCGATAGAAAAACAGGTCATATTCTCCGATGACAAAGGGCATAAATATGAGCAATTATGTTGGTTGTTAAAAAATGAAGAGTATCGTCAGTGTTTAGTGTTTTGTAATTCTAAGGAGCAGGTCGACCAGATTTATCGCATCATGCAGCAAAAAGATATTATCGCCGGTACGCTTCATGGCGATAGAGATCAAAAGCAGCGCAATCTAGTGATGAGTAAAATGCGTCGTGGTGAGTTGAAAATCATGATCGCCACTGATATTGCTGCTCGTGGTTTGGATATTGAAGGCATGGATTTAGTGATAAACTTCGAAATGCCGCGACGGGGAGAAATTTTCGTACATCGAATTGGCCGAACTGGTCGTGCGGGCGCGAAAGGTGTAGCGATTACCTTAATCACCGCACCAGAGTTTAATTTGATGGCGGGCGTTGAACGCTTCTTAAAGCAACGGTTCACGCGTCGAAAGATTAAAGAGTTGGTTGGGCATTATAAAGGCCCGAAAAAACTCAAGGCTTCCGGGAAAGCCGCGGGTTCTAAAAAGAAAAAAATGAAGAAAAAAGCCGCTAAAAAGAAGTAAGGTTAGATTAGTATCGTCTAGGTACCCTCGATAGTAAAACCCAAAAGCTATTCACCACAGAGAAAGCAGAGGAGCTTTGCTCTGTACCTGTACAGAGGAAAGAATAGGACTTATCTTTTGAACTTTCAAAATCAATATTTGTCGTTAAATGTCTTTATCTAAAATCCCTTCTCGGTGCAGCGCATAGCGCCTCTGTGTCCTCGGTGGTAAAACCCAAAAACTATCCACCACAGAGGAAGAAGAGGCGCTCCGCGCTGCACAGAGGAAAAGACAGAACTAATCTTTTGAGAGCTCAATATAACTAATTTTATATCACTTCTCGGTGCCCTCGGTGGTAATATATGAGAGGCCATCTGTAGGACTTAGATAGCAGAGGAAATACAGCTCCGAGTTGGTTAGTTTGAATTAATATCGCTTAAGTGAGTGTCATTCACGTAGATTCCATATTCGAACTTATGCATAGTTTCTCAATATAAGTTAAGGCAGGTGAGCATTAATCACTTGTATTATGAAAGTCCCTAATCACCACCAGTATAGCCTTACATAAGTAGGCAAGTTCTTCGTCACTCATGACATAGGGCGGCATCACATACACCAGTTTACCAAAAGGTCTCACCCACACACCTTGTTCAACAAAACGTGGTTGTATCTCAATCATGTCGACGTCTTGACGTAATTCCACTACACCAATCGCGCCAATCACTCTTACTTCTTTTACCTTATCGAGCGCGGCACAAGGTGCCAGGCCTGCGCGTAATTGACCTTCAATATTTGCGACTCTTTGTTGCCAAGGCGATGCTAATAACAAGCGAACACTCGCCAACGCAGTACTACAAGCCAAAGGGTTCGCCATAAATGTTGGACCATGCATGAATACACCCGGAGAACCCGCACTAATCGTGCTGCTGATCTCTCTGGTCGTCATGGTTGCAGCCAGTGTCATATAACCCCCAGTGAGCGCTTTGCCTAAACAAAGAATATCCGGTGTGACGTTAGCATGCTCTAAAGCAAACAGTTTTCCCGTACGGCCAAAACCGGTGGCAATTTCATCAAAAATTAACAGTACACCAAACTCATCAGCCAGTTGACGTGCCTGACGTAGATAATCTGCCGAGTAAATTCTCATGCCGCCCGCACCTTGAACGATCGGCTCAAGAATGATGGCCGCGCTATTATGATGATGTTTGGCCAGCGTATTGCGTAAAGCACTAATATCATCAGGGTGGCATTCTGCACCAAAAGCAGAAATGGGCGCAGGCACAAAGTGTTGTTTTGTGAGCGTGTCGGAGAAAAGAGAATGCATGCCGTTCACTGGGTCACAGACCGACATCGCTGCAAAGGTGTCGCCATGATAGCCATTGCGTAAAGAAATAAAACGCTGTTTTTCGGGGCTGCCTTTGCTATGCCAATATTGAATCGCCATCTTCATAGCGACTTCTACAGACACCGAACCGGAGTCAGCGAAGAATACTGTTTCTAGTGTTTCAGGGGTGATTTGAACTAACAGCTCGGCAAGTTCAATGGCCGGGTCGTGTGTTAGACCACCAAACATTACATGCGACATTTTGCTCAGTTGGTGAGTGATGGCTTCATTAAGTGTTGGGTGGTTGTAGCCATGAATAACACTCCACCATGACGCCATGCCATCAATTAGTTTTGTGCCATCTTTCAGTGTCAGTGTGCAGCCTTCAGCTGAATCAACATGATATAAAGCATGGCCAGAACCGATTGCACTGTAGGGGTGCCAGATATGTTGCTTGTCTGTTGTTAGGGAAGGAGATGAAAGGTTATTACTTTGCGAGGCGGAGCTATCTGAAGGCATGGGGTACCTAGTTTGGTGAGAACGCGTCAAAAGGAGCTTGAATCATACCTTTTATCACTGTTTATCACCAACTATCGCGAGCTATAAACTCCCATTGACACAAAGCCTAACTTGAATTGCACTAGATAGCGGCAACTCAAGTTAAGTGGTGACCTTACGCAACCGCTTGTGTTTCAGCCTCTGTAGGAAACGAATACTTCCAGACTCGCTGTACCACTGATAAATATTGTTTTCCGAAGGTACCCGTGTTGTATGGAATGTTATGCTCTAAGCATATTTTCTGTACCTTTTCGGCCATCTCAGGATAGTGCCTAGCGGGTACGTCTGGAAATAAATGGTGCTCTATCTGGCAGCTTAAATGTCCGGTTAGAATATGAAACCACTTATTACCTTCCAAGTTTGAAGAGCCTAAAATTTGGCGATAATACCATTCATTTTGAGTCTCACCTTTAATTTCTTCTTCAGTAAAGGTATGTACACCTTCAGTAAAGTGACCACAGAAAATAATGGTTGATGTCCATAAGTTTCGAATAATATTAGCGAGTGCATTGCCTGCCATTACTTGAAGGGCTACCGGCCAGCATAGTAAAGGAAAGAAAATATAATCTTTGATGATTTGTCGCTTACCTTTATTGAAAAAGTCCTTTTTTAATTGCTTTCGTGAAATCGGTAAAGCGCTGTCCTGGCGTCGCTTGCCCATAAAGATACGTTCGGCGGCGACTTCATGATACGCAATGCCAATTTCAAAAAAAGTACTCAGACCAAGGTAGTGAAATATTTGAAAACGATTTTTAGGTCTCCAGGGTAGGTCATCACTTAAGCGAAAGGTGCCATAGCCAAAGTCACGATCCTTACCAATTACATTGGTGTAGGTGTGGTGCTCGTGATTATGATATCGCTTCCAAGAACCCGCATCTCCTGCAATATCCCATTCAAACTTACGGGAATTGATATTCGGGTCATTCATCCAGTCATATTGACCGTGCATGACGTTATGTCCAATTTCCATATTATCCAGGATTTTAGCTAAGCCCAATAAAAGTACTGCCAACACCCAGAGTAGCGGGCTGATAAACCCCATCACCATTAATATACGGGCTGCAATTTCACAACTGCGTTGTATTGCTATCATACGGCGAATATGACGAGCATCATCTGCACCGACCTTCGCCATGGTCTCGGTTCTTACGTCTTCTAAAGCCTTTCCGAAACGTTCTATTGTTTCTGAATTTGGTTTTTTCATTTGTCTATTCCTTAAACAATCTAAATTGAGATCTTTTCACAGCGTCACGAGCGCGTCGTGATGTAATGAATTCAAACTATAGTTCTAATTCAACATGACCTACGGGCACTGATAAACATAACTGAATTTCTTCAGCGCCGGTGTCAGAATACTGTTTGGTTTTGGTGTTATAAACGCGACCTTGTTTCTTTTTACAAATACATTGATGACATACGCCGATTCGACAGCCAGAGACTGGTTTTAAGCCCTCTTGTTCAGCTAGGTCGAGCAAGGTTTGCGGTAAGTCGTTCGGGTTAAATTGAACCTGCTTGTTTGAGGATAGATAATCAACTTGGATCATCTCATCATCATATTCAGTGTCGACAAGTGAACGGCTTAATGGTGCTGCCCCGAAGTATTCAAAGTGGATATTTTCTTCAGAAATATTATGTGCACGAAGAAGCGTCAATGACGCTTCAATCATCGGTGAAGGGCCGCATATGTAGCTTTCAAACTGAGCGAAATCAGGGCAGAAATCAGATAAATGCTGCTCGCTGATAAATCCACTGTCAACTGAATATATGACGTGGCAATTT
>Ga0105350_10000325_pt1 | contig 33228 bp, 31 predicted proteins | sample EN1Hudsemesocosm_FD_83506 | JGI IMG/M metagenome (GOLD analysis project Ga0105350, IMG submission 83506) | Methane-oxidizing microbial communities from mesocosms in the Hudson Canyon - EN1E Hudson Canyon | ecosystem: Environmental > Aquatic > Marine > Cold seeps | place: Hudson Canyon... | reverse complement strand
TTTGCTAAATCGATGGTAATTGTTTTATGCTTCATCTTGGACGTTCCCTATGTAAATAGTCTCGTTGAAAATTCTATTTTGGCGCATTGACGCCGTATTAGGGAGCGTCCATCTCATCACCCAGAACGAGAAAACCACTCGGCTTGCAGCCAAGCAATTTTGCTTAAATACAGGCCTAATGCAAAAAAAACTAAAGCCAAAAACCAATTAACAAAACTACTCAAATTACTTTTTTTACTTAGATTAATTTCGGGCAAAAACACATCTCAATAATTGAAGGGACAATTGTACCCTTTTTGATATAAGTCAGGAGCATCCAATAGTACAATGTTGGGCAATGTAAATACTAGAGAATACCCGTTAATGTTAAAATCGATAAAGCTAACCATCTTAGTTCTGACTATTAGCTTTGGCGCTTCAGGAATGCCGTCTGACGACCCTTATATATTTGTTAAGGATGTTGGCACTGCCACTTTCGCAAAAATGAAGCAAGAACAAACGTTAATAAAAAACGACCCAGAAGCATTGCGCAAAATTGTAGAGCTACAATTAATGCCCCATGTTGATCATGTTTATGCCGCTCTAAGTGTATTAAGCACTCAGGCAAAAGATATACCACGTGAAAAATTAGATCTGTTTTTTGAGCAATTTAGACTGTATTTGTTGACCACTTATTCGACTGCTTTAAGTAGTTACTCTAATCAGACTGTAGAGTTTGAACCCTCTCGACCTATAGACAACAAAAAAACGGTGTCGGTTAGAGCCTTAATAAAAGAATCGGGCAAACCAGATATTAGTATCACTTTTCAAGTACGTCGAAATAAAGAGAACCAGTGGAAAGCGTTTGATTTGGTGGCTGAAGGCATAAGTATGGTGCAATCAAAACGAGTCGAATTCGCGCCCATGATCCGTCAGAAAGGCATCGATTCTGTCATCGACTTTATGCGAGAAAAAAGTACTAAACAATCCAAAACCGCAAAATAATGACAAGCAATTACTGCAATTTATTTTTATGTAACCATCTAGGGTTTATTAATGCTTAACACCACAGTAAACGAACTAACAAACAAATTGAACACCCCAGTTTTTACTGTTTTTGAACAGACGTTTACTGTTGGTAAGCTGATTGCCGCTCCTTTGGCCATAATATTAGGCGCGATCCTGATTAAATGGTTTGCTAGATTAATAGTCAAAAAACTTATCATGCGTGGGGCAAACCCCGACGTTGTGCAATTAATTAAACGCATTTTTTACATAGTGGCTATTTTAATGTTGGCCGTTACCACCTTAGATTTTTTAAATGTGCCCATCACCGCATTTGCATTTCTATCTGGCGCGGTAGCGATAGGATTTGGTTTCGGTGCGCAAAACATCATTAATAATTTTATCAGTGGCTGGATACTGATGTGGGAGCGGCCAATCAAAATAGGTGATTTTCTAGAAGTTGAAAATGCCAAAGGTCGAGTTGAAGCGATTAACACCCGTTCTACCAGGATAAGACGAGTGGACGGTGTACATATGCTTATCCCCAACAGCAAGCTGCTTGAAAACACTGTGGTCAATTGGACCCTACTGGATGACCTAACCCGCACTATGGTTGCAGTGGGTGTTGCTTATGGTTCACCATGTAGACATGTACACGACCTTATTTTACAAGCTGTAAATGAGCAGAAAGACGTACTTAGCGACCCTCCCTCAGTAGTCTTGTTTGAAGATTTTGGTGACAGCGCATTAATTTTCGAAGCTTATTTTTGGATCAATGCCAGTAAAGATAGAGATCTTAGGGTTGTTCGAAGTAATGTGCGTTTTCGTATCGACGAATTGTTTAGCCAACACGATATTGTTATTGCCTTTCCACAAAGGGATATTCATGTGGATGGAAAATTGCAACTCATGTCTAACGATAGATCTGTTTCACCTATCCAGGAGAACTAAATGAGCCTAACTGAGCAAACATCGAAAGCAATGTTGTGGGCATTAAATATTGATACAAACGTATCTGTGATCTCACCCGCAATGGACCATAGTTATGCAGGTACGCCTTCCGCTGGCTTTAATTGGTTTCATGTTCAAGCAGATGCGCAAAACTCAAAAGAATGTTTACAAGATTTAGGCTTACAAAACGAAATTATAGATGCACTTTGCACCGTTGAAACCCGCCCTAAAGCGATTCAGTTTGGTCAGGGTATGTTGGTCTATTTACGGGGAATAAACCGAAACCCGGATGCTGATCCAGAAGATATGGTGTCGTTGCGATTATGGATCAGCGATAACATTATTATTTCTGCTAGACGTAAAGATCGCCAATTGTTGTCTGTGCAAGATGTCAAGGAAGAGCTTGAAAAAGGGTATATACCTTCGTCGCCACTAGAATTAACTTTAAGAATCATTACCAAAATTGCCGATAGGATCAGCGAAACTGTTGATGTGCTAGATGAAGATCTAACAGAATTCGAAGCCTTAGATAAATCTGCGAAACAAGACAGAATTAAGCTTTCCATGATACGCAGACAAGCCGCTGCTATTCGGCGCTATTTGGCACCACAACGAGATGCACTCGATGCGATGTATCGTTTCAATAAATCACTAAACCAACAACAAGGGTTTGAGTTACGCGACCAAACTGATCGTATGACTCGCTACGTCGAAGATCTAGACTTAGCGAAAGAACGTGCGATGGTTTTACAAGATGAACTACGTAATCGCATTGCTGAGCAACAAGGCATGCGCATGTACATACTATCCTTAGTCACAGCTGTATTTTTACCCCTATCCTTTTTAACTGGGATTTTTGGTATGAATGTGGCTGGTTTACCGGGTACTGAAGAACCTAAGGCATTTTTCTATTTAGCCACAACTATGCTTGTATTGGCCATAGGGCTATTAATAGGCATGTTATGGAAAAAATGGTTTTAACATTATTATTTGGAGCAAAACCCGTGATTAAACAGTTAGTTTTGGTTCTAGGACTGTTGTGTATTTCCAGCTCACCAGCATTTTCGCATGTGGAAAGTGCTTTTCAACTGGTAAAAGAGAAAACCATTAACAGAAATTTAGCACTGCAATTTCCTGTTGATAAATCCTTTCAAGGCTCCAAGGCTACGTTTTCTGATGCCAAGATACACATCGACATACTGGATCAATCGGTTAAGTTACAAATGACAGTGTCGGCGAACTCTGCAGAACAAAGGTTAACTGCAAAAATGGTGTTTACTGGCAAGATGCAATACGACCAATTTTTAGAGTCCTACCTATTTGAAGATCTACTATTAGATAGTTTTAAAATAGAGCACGATTCTTATGTTAGTTCTCTACCTATAGTCAAAATTATCAAACAGAGTCTTATCAACGATTTTGAAGATATAGTGTTGTTCAACCTCACAGATATCAACACTCTCGCTCCCAAACGCTCAGCTGACGAAATTGAAATATCTAAAGGACAACTACGTTTTATTTGGAATTAGTCAGATGGCAATATTCAATCCGACTAATTCAGCTACATTGCTAAAATTCGATAGTTAAAGAACAGCCAGAAAAATTCTGCTAAGTTAACGTTGCTAAAGCATTTTTTACGTTCAAATATTTTATCTAATTTAAATAATGAGAAAAGTTGAGGTGTATGAATAGCAACACGTTTGGTCTTATATTGATAAAAATAGGAAACCATTAATTGACACAGAAACCGCTTAATCAAAGTATATTTAGGTTAGTCGTAGGCTTAGTTGTTTTAACTGCATTAACAATTTTTGTTAACGTATGGCTAACCACCAAAGAGCAAGCCCAAGAGCGACTGAATCGAGACCTGTTAATTGCTGAAAACGTCTTACAAAGAGTGTTGAAAAGCCGTGAAGATTTTCTTTACAACTCAACCAACGTATTAACCGCAGATTTTGGTTTTAAACAAGCAGTCGCATCAAGTGACAAAGGGACAATAGATAGCGCCTTGTCAAATCATGGGAAACGAATTAAAGCCGATTTAATGGCAATTGTTTCGTTAGACGGTAACACTATGACTAGTGTTCCAGCGGCACTTAACATCCAGCAAGCTTTTCCTTACCCAGTAGTGATAAAAAACGTGATAAATGAGGGCGGCTACTCCTCGCTAATGATGCTTGATAAGCAACTTTATCAAGTGATTATGCTGACAATTGACGCACCGACGCCCATTGCTATCGCACTGGTAGGTTTCAAAGTAGAAGATACTTTACTCTCCAATCTGAAAGCCACTACCCAGCTCGAAACTACGTTACAGGTTTACACCGGTCAAGCAGAAGTGTTTAGAATTAGCACCTTACCTGAGGCTTTAGTAGATAGGGCTTTGGCCCAGCTCAATCAACATCCGTCATGGCTTTCTATTACTGTCACAAAAGACACACCTTATGTTTCTCTGCAGTTCAACTTAGCTGACAATTTGGGTAGCCAAACCGTCATAACGCTGTCTGAAGATGCAGAAGCCTTATTTGCAGATTTCAACTCTTTGCAATTTAACATCACGGCCATAGGCCTATTAGCGGTGTTATTAGCCACAATATATGCCGCCTTGTTTTCGAATAAAATATCTCGCCCTTTAACAGCATTGGCAACCATAGCGAAACGAATCGCAGTAGGCGATTATTCTCAAAATGTCGCAGTTCAATCGAACACCAAAGAGGTCAACTTATTATCTGAAGCATTCGCTTCTATGCAAAGTAATATTCAGCTGAGGGAAGAGGAAATTATTTTTCAAGCAAGGCATGACATATTAACCTCACTTTACAATCGAAATCATGTCGAAACCTTACTCGAACAAAAATTTCTAAATAATGATTCTTTTCTAGTGATTGGCATTAATATTTTTGGTTTTAGAGGCATTAACGATATTTTTGGTTACCAAAATGGTGATTTTTGTTTAAAGGAATTGGCAGATCGCTTAACGAAGTTTGATGGTGTGGCGGCCAGACTTACCGGTGGCGAACTACTTTGGCTACCCACTTACGAGCCAACGGCGGAGTTCACTCAGTCTTTAAAAGTGGCTTTAGAAGCCCCTATCGATTGTGGGGATGTGGTCATAAATATTAAAGTCGCTATGGGATTAATTTCTTGTCCTGAGGATGCCAATAACGCAGAACAAGTATTTAAGCGCCTGAATATAGTGTTGGACGAGGCACAAATCACCCGAAAATTTATTTTGCCTTTCAACGCTGAATTGGAAGAACGTTACTCAAGACGCTTGTCGGTTATCACTGAACTCAAAAATACCCTTAGACACGCTACGGATGAGTTAAATCTGCACTACCAACCCAAGCTAGATTTAAAAATTGGCAAAGTCACTCATGTTGAAGCATTAATAAGATGGACCAACGCTCGTCTAGGCTTTGTCTCACCTGAGGATTTTATTGCGGTTGCCGAACAAGCCGGTTTTATTGAAAACATTACTAGTTGGGTAATCAAAAGGGCGATCGAAGACGCGGCGAGATTTAGAGACGCCAACTTAAATGTGTCTGTGGCGATTAACCTTTCAGCAAAAGATATTATGAATCCAACGCTACTGCCCATTATTTTGGAGGTACTCGATACGAAAAACTTGCCCACCGATAGCCTTTCATTTGAAATAACTGAGGGTGACTTAGTGAAAGACCATGACAAAGCCATTGTGCATCTCCAAGCCTTTAGAGACAAAGGCTTTGAACTGGCAATTGATGACTTTGGAACGGGTTATTCGTCAATGGCTTACCTGCAAAATTTGCCTGTTAATACCTTGAAAGTAGACAAAAGTTTTGTACTGCAATTACACCAACGAGACGGAGACCAAAAAATTGTTAAAACGGTTATCAGTCTTGCCCATAGTTTTGGGATGAATGTTGTTGCAGAAGGGGTAGAAAACATAGAAGCGCTAAAGCTATTGGCAGATTGGGGATGCGAATTGGCTCAAGGTTATTACATCTGTAAACCTACACCTGCAGATAATCTGATTGGATGGTGTAATGATAATAAAAGCACCAAGTGGTTATAAAAAAGGAGCTATCATATTTGATTAATGCGATGCCAAAAGCAGATATCCCTCACGCAATCCAAAATAAAGTACTAGCTGCAATGATACACACCCAAAAGCAGATAATTTACCACTAATAAGTGTTACTTAGTGTAGAGTTCACTAAGTAAAATAAAAGAGGAAAGCAAATGTCATTTGCCAATGAAATTACAACAAGGAACAATGTAAGCATCTTAGGCTCGGGCGAAAAAACCCTGCTCTTAGCACATGGTTTTGGTTGCGATCAAAATATGTGGCGCTTTATGCTACCTGCACTCACGGCGCAATATCGAGTCGTTTTGTTTGATTATGTAGGCTCTGGACATTCTGAATTAGCCCATTATGACCAAGTACGTTACAGCTCACTAGAGGGTTATGCTCAAGACGTTCTAGATATTTGTGAAGCGTTAAACTTGCAGGATGTGATTTTTGTAGGCCACTCAGTTAGCAGTACAATTGGTCTAATAGCGTCAATCAAAAAACCGAATGCTTTTAGTCAATTGATTATGATTTGCCCTTCCCCTTGTTTCTTAAATATTAAACCTGATTACATCGGTGGTTTTGAAAAGGCGGACTTAGAAGAACTCATCGATTTAATGGATAAAAATTACATTGGTTGGGCCAACTACCTTGCTCCTCTTGTGATGGGCTCAAACAATTCCGAAAAACTTGTGGGTGAGTTGTCAGGCAGTTTCTGTTCTACCGACCCATTAATAGCCAAAACCTTTGCCAAAGCGACATTTTTCTCCGATTACCGGCATTTGTTAAAAGAGGCTAAACACCCAGTGTTAATATTTCAAAGTAGCCAGGACGCATTAGCCTCTACTGATGTTGGAGATTATATGCTCAAGCAGTTACCAGACGCAGAATTACGACTTATAAACGCTGAAGGGCATTGTTTACATATGACTCACCCAGACATCATCAACCAGGCTTTAAGAGCACACATTGAGTAACAACATAGATAATTCCGTTCTCGAAGTTCCCGGACCAGATGCGTTTCAGTGCGGCGCATTGATAACCGATAAACATCGAAAGATTATTTATGCCAATGCGTATTTTTCAGATGAGTTAAATTGGCAAATTGAAACACTAGTAGGTAAAAGTTCAGACGATTTATTTAGTTATTCATCCAAAATATTTATCGAAAGTTATTTGATGCCTTTGTTATTACATGAAAAGAAATGCGATGAAATACAGCTAGCTTTGTTGGATGGCAATAATAAGCGCATTTCGATAATAGTTAACGCAAAAATGGATGACCAAGGGAAAATCTATTGGAGTTTTTTTAATGCAACCAAACGCGACAAACTGTATGAAGAACTCATAGAAACACGTAAAAAATTAGAAGCCCAAGCTAAAATACTGCATTCCATGTCTTCAACAGATGATTTGACTGGGTTGATGAATCGCCGAGAAGTAAATTTGCGCGGCCCGGAGCTGATCAATCAAGCAAAACGCTATACTCACACTATTGCTTTATTAATGATTGATATTGATCACTTTAAACAAATTAACGACACATATGGGCATTTGGAAGGAGATCGTGTTTTAACAGAGTTAGGCCTACGATTAAAAACCTTTGGTCGTCAGACTGACTTGATTGCACGATTTGGTGGTGAAGAATTTATCATGCTACTACCTGATACCGATGCTAATGAAGCCAGTTTATTTGCAGAGCGATTACATAAACTAATGTCAGAAATAGAAGTAAACAACATTCCAGTAACTGTCAGTATAGGCATCACTATGAGTGACGGCAGCCAAAACCTACAGGAGTTAACTAAGCGGGCTGATAATGCTCTGTATAAGGCTAAAAGCAATGGCCGAAATAGAACCGAATTTGACCAACAAGCGTAATACACTGAAATACTACAGCCAATTGGTCAACTTAAATCCGATGCCTAACCTTTGCGTATGTTGATTATAATAAATAAGGCTTTCGCCATAACCGTTGAAATATTCAATATAACCTTGGATCCTATCGTTAATTGGGAACGACCAACCCAATTGAATCGCCCCCTTATGGTCGCTGCGTAAGTTACTTCGTAGCAAAAACTCTAACGAGTTTTTTTCCGAAATACTCCACAGCCCACCTAATTCTCCATATCCCATATATTTTTCAATATCGGGATTATCATCTCCACCTGGATCAAGCGATGTCACTTTTTCATCTTCTGGAATTCTATACCAGGTTCTAAAACCCCACAGCACATTGTCGGCTGGAGCAAAGGCAAAACCTAAAATGATCCTATTCCAACTTCGGGATAATGAACCAGTTTGGCCATTCGATTGATGATTGAATGATAAAGACGTTTGCTCAACTGGTAACCCGAAAAAAGACCAAGAATGATGATAATTAAATATTAATTCGGGTTCATAATTGGTTTCACGAAAAGGCGCAGAAATAGCACTGTTATAAGCCTGCCACCAACTTGTTACAGTAAAAGCATATTGTAAATCGAGGTCTTTAAATATCAGATCTTGTACGCCTAAATATTTTAATGAAATCTGAAACTTAACTTCAACATCCTCTAGCTCGGAATCTATGGGTACATCGGTATAAGGTTCTTGATTAATTTGGGTAATACTTGCTGGCAATACATAGTTAGGTTTATGCGGGATAATGGCAAAACGATTTTTAGATGCTTGTTTTTCTAACTCTACACGTTGTTTAAATAAAGTAGGTGCAGTATCTAAACAACTTTCGCGTAATTCAGCCACAGTTTGTTCAGGCGTTGCTTGTTTGAGGGCTGTTAATAAACACTCGTCCGCACTACTTAGCGTGTCTGACTCAGCGCTATTTACATGACTTGCACCAAGCACGGTAGATAACAATACAGCGGTAACTTTCATATCCAGTACTTCCCTATAAATTTAATCCAATTGAAGCACATACTGACAGCCAAATACTCATAGGCCTTAATAGATATCCGCGGTTTTCTACTCAAACCAATGCCGAGTTCTATTCACAAAATACACCAAAGATAACATAACGGGCACCTCAACTAACACACCCACAACCGTAGCCAAAGCCGCTCCTGAATGTAACCCAAACAATGAAATTGCCACTGCCACTGCTAACTCAAAAAAGTTAGATGTACCAATCATACTGGCGGGCGCAGCAACATTGTGAGGCAGTTTTAGACGCTTTGCAAAAAAGTAAGCAATTGCAAAAATTCCATAAGTTTGAATGACCAACGGTATGGCAATCAACACAATCGCCTGCGGTTTAGCTAAAATAGTTTGAGCTTGAAAACCAAACAATAACACCACTGTGGCAAGTAAACCTACAATCGACCATGGTTTAAGTTTAGAAACAAAATGACTAATACTTTTAGATTCTTTAAGACCATTGGCTTTCTTATCTAACACAGAGCGAGTGAGTGCACCGGCAATTAAAGGCAATAATACATATAACAACACCGAAATAAGTAAGGTGTCCCAAGGCACTTGAATATCACTCACCCCCAGTAAAAGAGCTGTCAATGGTGCAAAGGCAAAGATCATTATGATGTCGTTTATAGAGACTTGTACCAAAGTATAGTTAGCATCACCTTTGGTCATTTGACTCCAGACAAATACCATAGCGGTACAAGGCGCTACACCTAATAAAATCATACCTGCGATGTATTCGTTGGCTGATTGTGGATCGACCCAATCAGCAAAGAAACCTTTGAAAAACAACCAACCTAAAGCAGCCATAGTAAAAGGTTTAATCAGCCAATTGATGACAAGCGTTAAAGCCAATCCTTTGGGTTTTTTACCCACATCTTTGATAGATGAAAAATCAATTTGGACCATCATGGGATAAACCATTAACCAAATCAGTACTGCCACCACTATGTTCACATGGGCATATTCTAAACTTGCCACTAAGGCAAAAAAGTCAGGAATAATACTCCCCAAGATCACGCCTATTACAATGCTGATGCCTACCCATACAGACAAATAACGCTCAAATAATCCCATGAATTTGTTCCTCTATATTGAACGCTGATTAACGCGCTGACTAACTTGTTCAGCTGATTCCACTCGCTCTGAATAGCGGTCGACTAAATAGTTGCTGTTGTCTCTAGTGAGTACAGTAAATTTCATTAGTTCTTCCAACACATCAACAATACGATTGTAATAGGGCGAAGGCTTCATTCTATCGTTATCGTCAAACTCCATAAAAGCCTTGGCCACAGAAGATTGGTTCGGAATGGTCAACATACGCATCCAGCGACCTAAAATACGCATTTGATTTACAGCGTTAAATGATTGCGAACCACCAGAAACTTGCATCACTGCCAGCGTTTTTCCTTGAGTCGGTCGAACACCACCGATGTTCAAAGGCACCCAATCAATTTGGCTTTTCAAAATTCCGGTCATTGCACCATGACGCTCTGGAGAACACCACACTTGGCCTTCAGACCACATCATCAATTCACGTAATTCCACTACTTTTGCATGAGTTGCATCGTCGCCATCTGGTAAGGGTAAACCTGTTGGATCAAAAACCCGAGTTTCAGCTCCCATGGCTTGTAACAAACGTGCTGACTCTTCAACCACCAATCGACTAAAAGATCGGACTCGTAGTGAGCCATAGAGCAAAAGAATCTTAGGCTTATGTTCGGCGTTTTGCTTGGCAAAATCATCAACGCTCGGACAGTGAAATTGTGTGTTATCAAGGTTCGGCATATCCGAAAAAGAAGCAGACATTAATTTGCCCCCAAATTGGCCAGTGCAGCTTTAAAAGCTATTTTATCTTTTACATCAACATCGAGCTTTATCAATTGTTCTACTCTTTGTTTAATCTGCTCGATTGTCGCTCTAAAAGCATCAGCTACAACTGTATCATCCCCTTGTAACTTTGAAGGGTCCGCTAAACCCCAATGCACTTTTAGGCTTTTTCCAAACCAAACCGGGCAGGATTCACCAGCAGCAGAATCGCATACAGTGATCACTAAATCAGGCGCAAACTCTTCAAAATCATCCCAAGACTGACTGCATAAGCCATCGGTAGAAATACCAGCCTCTTGTAGATATTTAATCGACAGCGGATGTACCTCACCGACTGGTTGGCTACCAGCACTTTTTGCTACAATTTTACCATCAGCAAAATGGTTGGTGATGGCTTCTGACAAAATACTACGACAGCGATTATGGGTACAAATATATAAAATTTTCATTCAAGGGTTCCGCTAAAAAGTTAACAGCAATTATCGGTTAGTTTGGCTGTATCAAGATTATTTAAACAATCGTTTAAGTATGAAGGGTTTTCCTTTGTGGTAAGTCTAAGTACTTCTAGTGCCCATTTAGGTAACGTTTGATTAAGCTGATAAAACACCCATTTGCCACGTCTATGATCAGATAGAATTCCGCATTTACGCAATTCGGCTAAATGTCGCGACACTTTTGGCTGGCTTAACTTCAGTGCGCTAATTAAATCACATACACATAACTCACTTTTGAGCGTGATCAATAACAAACACTTCAAACGCGTGTCTTCAGATAAACATTTATAAAACACAACTGGAGTCATGAAGATCAATAGCAAAAATTAAACATATGAAATATCATATATATGATATTTCATATGTCAATGCAAAATTCAGCGACTAGTTGTTTCTAAAAACGTAGAATAACGATCTCGTTACTAGGGTCTATTGATTCTAAGGTTTACTAAATGTCTCAAAATTTACCCTATTTAGCTCACTACCCTGTTCATTTGCAGAACGAAATTCGCCAGTTGGTCGATGCCAATAAATTGGGTGATTGGTTGCGAAGTCGTTATCCAAACATACACAAAGTAGCCAACGACAATGACTTGCGTGACTACACTATGTCGTTAAAGAATCAGTATTTGAAAAAGACTGCCCCGTTAAGCAAAATAATATACGACAGCAAAATTCATATCGTTAATCACGCTTTAGGTTTACACAGTTATGTGTCTAGGGTGCAAGGCGGTAAGTTAAAAAGTAAGAATGAGCTGCGTGTCAGCACCTTATTTAAAAACACCCCAGAGGCTTTTTTAAATATGATAGTGGTGCACGAATTGGCCCACTTAAAAGAAAAACAACACAACAAAGCATTTTATCAACTGTGCCAACATATGCTGCCTGAATATCATCAGGTTGAGTTCGATGTTAGGGTATATTTAACTGAACTAGAGCGCTCGGGCTCTGTGTTCACCCCTATGTCAAAGACTTGATTTTATTATACTTTAGTAACGAAGAGAGGCTGATTGTTACGAACACCTAAGCTTTATGTGCTATAAAACCTTTTACTATTTTAAGTGACCCTTTGTTATGCAACAGCCAAGCGTTTTGATTATTGATGATAGTGAAATTGAACGCTACATGTTAAGTCATCAACTTAAAAAAATTGGTGTAAGTGAAATTGTGCAAAAAAACGATGGCACATCTGGGCTAGAGTTTTTATCCAACTATACCCAGAACCAGCAACAGTACGGCGCTAATTTTCCACCGGCTATCATCATTCTAGACGTCAACATGCCAATCATGGGTGGCTTTGAATTTCTGCAAAAATTCTCTGAGTTAAAAGCACAACTTAACTTAGATATCTGCCAAATATTGATGTATTCAGGATCAGACGACCCGCAAGAAAAAGTGCGCGCCATGCAATATGAGTTTGTTAAGGGATTTCTAATCAAAGGTGAATCGAGCACTGAAGATTTAAAAATCGAGATTGGAGTACTTTGAATAAATTTTCAGTCAATTGTTATCAAGAATTTACATGCATAATTACGCTTAATTTTTAATCTAATTTTGTCTAGGAGACACCATGCCATTTCATGAAGAACTAAGGACCCAAACATTAGAAAAATACCACCTCACGGATGATGGCATAAATGAATTGTTTGATGACATAGTGAATTTTGCTACTGAAGGCTGTGACAAACCCTTTGCCATGATTAGTTTTATCGATGCCGACAAGTCATGGGTGGCATCACAAGTTGGCCGTTTCCCTAGCGAAATAGAACGAAAAAAGGGCTTTAGTACCCTCACAATAAATCAAATCAATAGCGTAGAAATTTCTGACACCCTGCTTGATAATCGAACTAAAGAAAGTGAATGTGTTGTTAAAGCACCCAACATTCGATATTACGCTGGAGTGCCGCTCGTCAATAGCGATAAACAAACATTCGGTGCACTGTGTGTTTTTGACACTAAGCCAAACAACTTAGATAAACAGCAAAAATCCATATTAAAACTATTGGCAAAAGATGTGGTATCGCAGTTAGAGATACATAGAAAAGACCACGAATTATCAAAATTAAAAAATCTCTACCAGTTAATTTCCGAAAACAACCCAGATCTAATATTTGCCAAAGATAGCGACTTTAAAATACAGCACGCTAATTCAGCTTTTTTGTCCTTATTTCCTGAAGAAGCGCGAAACAAGGTCATTGGATACACGACATTAGAAGAATTTGATGATGATGAAGCCGAGGCCTTCCTAGCACAAGATAAGTTAGCCTTCGAGCAAGGTAAAACCGTAACGACAGAAAAGATAGCCTTTCCAAATGGTGAGATTCGTACCCTATTTACCACAAAAACACGATTTGAAGATAGTGAAGGCAAAGCCTATATATTAGGTGTAGCAAGAGATGTGACCGAACGAGAGGATCTCATCCAAAGGTTGGAAAAGTCGAATAGCGACCTAGACGAGTTTGCCTATATCGCTTCCCACGATTTAAAGGCACCACTGAATGCCATCAAGCGTTTAGCATCATGGATTGAGGAAGACGCTGCTGAAGTGTTGCAAGGAGAAAGCCTTGAACACTTTGGCATGATTAAAAACCGCATTGATAGAATGAATATGTTGCTCAAGGACTTACTTGATTATTCAAGAGTCGGCAAAAACGACGGCATTCCTCAAACCCTTAATTTACGAGAATCAGCAAACCATTGTGTTCAATTATTAGACTTGCCAGAAGGTTTTGTAATTGAAGTAGACGACACGGATTTAGTATTACCTAAGCTACCACTAGAGTTGGTGCTTACAAATTTAATGTCTAACGCAATAAAACATCACGATAAACAATCCGGCCTGATCAAGATCAAGTGCAAACTATTAAAAAACAATTATCACCTTACCGTAACAGATGATGGGCCAGGTATTGCGCCTGCGTTACATGAAAAAATATTTATGAAATTTCAGACCCTTAAACCAAGGGATGAAGTTGAAGGTAGTGGATTGGGACTAGCAATGGTAGAAAAAGCATTAACCAATTATTCAGGAAGCATTTCAATCGAGTCAGATATAGGCAAAGGAGCAACCTTTATTGTCATTTGGCCCAAATCGGAGATCAGCAATCAATGAGTAAAACCAACTCCAAAGAAGTTTCCCTGTTTTTAATTGAAGATGATGATATTGATGCCATGAGCATCAAAAGAGAGTTTAATCGACGTAAAATGGTCAACCCAATAATACGCGCAAAAGACGGGGTAGAGGCATTTGAATTTCTCACCGTAGAGAAAATCAATCGCCCATTTGTTATATTGTTAGACCTGCAAATGCCTCGTATGAATGGTTTAGAGTTTTTAACTAAATTGCGAGCAGACAGCCATTACAAAAATAGTGTGGTATTTGTTTTCACTACTTCACAAAATGAGCAAGATATTTTCAAAAGTTATGAATTGAATATTGCCGGTTATTTTATCAAAGATGAAGTAGGTGAAGGTTTGATTAACATAGTCGACATTTTAGACAGTTACTGGAAGGTAGTTCATCTGCCCGTAAATTAAACGACTCAAGTATGATCGCCATGCAGCTAGATGTATGAGTTGTTATTTTCCCACAAGCAACAACCGGTTTAGAGTATAATCAAAGTCCAGATTCCAGCATTAGGTAACATCTTATGGACTATCAATTTTCCCACGATATTTTTGGGAATCCCGTCGCTTCATGTGAACTTGAATGTGAAGCTTTTGGTGATTGGTTAAGTCATGAAATCGCCCAAGACTTTGCCCAAATAACCCTGTTACTCAACATTATCCAACAACTGCAATCCAACCAACTTATTAGTTATCAGCACGCAGGAAAGGAATATCATTTACAGTTCGATAAAGACGAAGTTGAACTGATTTTAAACAACAATCATATCCAAGACATTGCACCATCTGAAGATGACGAAAGCCAAGAGTTAGGCGATTTACATATTCAATCAGGTTGTGGTTTAGCTGATTTGGAGACTTTGCTCAAATCTTGGCAGCAGTTTGTTAGTTAACCTGAACTGGATTAGTTAGACTATCTGGTCTAGCGCACTCTTTTGGTGATTTCCAACGGATTTTTCACAAAGAGCGTGCAGCCATCCGACATTAATGTTTTTAAAATCATATAACTCACTGTTTTACTTAATAAAAAATTTTGGCCCAGTATCTGCTTTATATGGCTCAACGAGGGATCTCGTCTTCGAGAGGTAGGGACTAATCATGGTGTACAGATAGCACTTTGATTGCCAAAAATAACAACCAATAGTTATAAAGGCAGAAGACAGATTCACTTAAAAACAAAAACGCCGACTTATAAAAATATGAGTCGGCGTTTTTTGTCTTCATTAGACAGTGGGATTAAAGTTCACTTCGATTCATCACAACCCAGCCATTAACAAAGATATTCCTAGGCCTGACAGCCGCATAAATGGCATTCGATTGATACAAGTCTGCTATCTGCGCCAAACTCAATTCCAAGGTTTCTTTACGGTAGTAGCGTTTGTGCATGGCTCTGTCAGCCTTTACATGTTTTGTGGGTGACAACCTCTTAGTCTGAGCCACATTGCCTACTTTAAAGACTAACGAATTACCTTTAACCTCCATCACCCTCAAAGGTACATAACGATACTTCGCATCAGAATCATCATCTATGGCGAAATAGTCGACAAAGAAAAAATCGTTGCGTTGCGGTTGCTCAACCACCATTTTAGTTATTTTATTGTCATGCAATGACGAAAGGACTAAGCCCGCACACAACAGCACCACTAATACCCATTCGAAATTTTCGCCATTCCATTCAACAAAGCGCTTAATCTGATTAAAGCTAGGTGGGCTTAAATACCCCCCTTGAATATTGGCTAACATACATAATCCTTATTTAGTTGCCGAATTCATATACTCCCACAGCACCTAGCAAGTAGCAATTTTCGCTTAAAAATCATACTGCAAAATCAAGTTATTTTTTTGAGCAAGCATCCACAAAACAAAGACAAACATTGTTTTAGATCAGTCATGAGATTAGTGAGTCATTTAAAATTGATGTATTCATTAATATACAGAGACAAATATATGAAAAAGTTAGTTTTATCAGTAGCTATTGCAGGTACTTTATTAAGCACAATCAGTCCAGTTTTTGCCTATGAGCAAGGTGATTGGGTGGTACGCGTTGGAATGACAAATGTTGCACCAGATGACTCAAGTACCAATGTTAACGTGGGCGGAGCAGATTTAGGGGTTGGAGTAAATGTTGATAGCAATACCCAATTGGGTTTAAATTTTGTGTATTTCTATAGCCCACAGCTTGCCATTGAGGTGTTGGCTGCCACACCCTTTAGTCACGATATAGTCTTGAATACTGTAGGCCCATTAGGTAGCACCAAACAGTTACCCCCTACGGTTAGTGCTAACTATTACTTTTTAGAGCCCAGTGCTAAGTTTCAGCCTTATGTTGGAGCAGGTATTAACTACACCCTATTTTTTGATGAAAAATTTACCGATGCTAATACCAGCGCAGGTTTCAGCAAACTCGATTTAGACAACTCCTTTGGTTTGGCTGCTCAGTTGGGGTTCGACTATATGCTTGATGATAAATGGTTGGTTAATGCCTCTGTTCGTTGGATGGATATAGACACCGAAGCAAGTTTTGAGCTAAATGGCTCAGCAGGAAGTGTTGATGTAAGCATTGATCCTGTTGTGTATTCAATTACTGCTGGATATCGTTTCTAATCTTGTATTGCGAGCAATCGTCATTAGTATAGTCTTATAGACAGAAAAAAGGCCGTAACTTGAGCACAAGTTACGGCCTTTTGTTTATCTTAAAACGCCTTAAGCGTTATAAGTAGACGATGAAGTATTACCACCACGTCCAGTCCAGTTGGTATGGAAGAACTCGCCTCTTGGCTTATCTGTGCGCTCATAAGTATGGGCACCAAAATAATCACGTTGCGCTTGTAACAAGTTAGCCGGTAAACGTGCTGTGCGATAACCATCAAAGTAGTTAAGGGCTGCGGTTAAACAAGGAGCAGGTACACCAGTAGTAATGGCATTGACTGCAACACGTCTCCAACCTTCTTGAGCGGCAACAACGGTATCTCTGAAATAGTCATCTAATAATAAATTGTTAAGTTCAGGATTTTTGTCATAGGCTTCTTTGATTTTGCCTAAAAAAGCAGAACGGATGATACAACCACCACGCCACATCAATGCGATGCCGCCGTAGTTTAGGTTCCAATTGAACTCTTTGGCTGCTTCGCGCATTAGAGTGTAACCCTGTGCGTAAGACACAATTTTAGCGGCTAACACTGCTTGACGTAAATCTTCGATAAACGCAGCTTTGTCACCAGTAAACGTTTTAGCAGGGCCAGTTATAACTTTAGAGGCTTCAACACGCTCATCTTTAAGTGCAGAGATACAACGAGCAAATACAGATTCAGCAATCAGTGTTAATGGCACACCTAAATCTAGCGCCACTACGCCAGTCCATTTTCCAGTCCCTTTTTGGCCTGCAGTATCAAGTATTTTTTCGACTAGTGGACCACCGTCTTCATCTTTAAATGCGAGGATATCGCGGGTTATTTCAACTAAATAACTATCTAATTCGGTAGTGTTCCATTCTTTGAACACTTCATGCATTTCATCAGCAGACATGCCTAGGGTGTCTTTCATTATTTGGTAGGCTTCACACAACAATTGCATATCGCCATATTCAATACCGTTGTGTACCATTTTCACAAAATGGCCGGCACCATTTTCACCTACATAATCACAACAAGGTGAACCATCATCAACTTTGGCTGAGATATCTTGGAAAATAGGTTTCACTGCTTTCCATGCTTCAAGTGATCCACCAGGCATAATAGAAGGTCCTTTAAGCGCACCTTCTTCACCACCTGATACACCGGCACCCACAAAGTTAATACCTTTTTCAACGCAGTACTTTTCACGGCGAATAGTGTCTGGGAAATGTGTATTACCACCATCAATAATGATGTCACCTTTGTCTAACAAAGGCAGAAGCTGATCAATAGTGGCATCAACAGGCGCGCCTGATTTAACCATAATCATAATTTTACGGGGTGTGGCTAAGGATTGAACTAACTCTTCAACCGAATAGGCACCGCGAATACTTTCGCCTTTAGCTCGGCCATTAATAAAGTTTTTAACTTTATCGGTAGAGCGATTATAAGCAGTAACGGTATACCCTTTACTTGCCATATTTAGAATAAGGTTTTCACCCATCACAGCAAGGCCGATTAAACCAATATCAGATAGTGTTTTCATAGAATTCCAATGTTTATTTAAATTAAAAATGCCTGCTTAGCCATTTAACGTAATACGCTAAATGCTTTAGTAAAGTCCAAAGGTGTAGGGCCAATTGAACCAAGCAATTTAAGGTATGGTTTATTTTAACCACTAAAACGAAACTTAACACTTCATAAATACATAAATAAATAATGCATTAGTATATGACATATTGGTCAGACCATTTTTTTGCTACTAACTATCCATGCTGAACACTCTCTTAAAGCGCTAGAATGCCACTAATCACTACCACGTAACACATGAACAACAGGTTGATTGATGTATCGACGTAATGGCCAATAGCAGGCAAATAACGACAAGAAAGTGATAGAGGTAACCGTTAGAACAAATGTCAGTACTATATTTGTGTGAAGATAATCATTTAAGTTATCGCTAAATCCTAAATACAACATTAGCAACACCAACACACTAGTCAGCATGCCAAGTAAAATCATCGCCGCATTGTCTTTAACAATTAGTAGAATTATTTCTTTACGCTTTGCACCTATGGCTAATCGGGTGCCTATTTCAAATCGGCGCATTTGTGTGCTGTAGCTTAATATTCCGTACAGACCTAATCCAGCCAAAATAAAAGTGATAATAGCCAAAGATCCGCTAGTCACTGCTGTGGTGTATTGGGCAAACAAACGTTCAACCAGGCGGGAGTCTAATGTAGACAAACTAAACAGTTTTAGCTCACTGGAGACTTGTAGCAAAACCTTAACCACTTGCTCCCGAGTGATAACTTGGCCCTCTTTGGTTTTGACAAGAAACATATTTCTGGCCGGTGATGCCGGGAAATAAAATCGCGGCTCAATGCTGGTTTGACCGGGAATCATTATGCCCTTAACCACACCCACCACAGTTGCGCCATTATCAAATGTCAAACCAAGGGCGTTACCATCTGGAGCGAGTTGTTTGGCAAATACGTCATTGATTATCATGACATTATTTTTGTCTTTGATATCGGCTTCGCTGAAATAATTACCTGCCAGCAAGGGTTGCTTAATTAATTGGAAATAAGCGTGATCAACGTCTTTCGCTCTCATTGAATAAGACTCATCACCGCCCAAGCGAGTAAGCGCACGAGTAAAAAAGGGCATAGGAGCCATAGCCTGACTTACGCCTTCTACCTGCGGTAACGCGGCTAATTTATTTCTAACCTCAAACACATTTGCCACTAACCCGCTGCGTTCGGTTTCACTAACCGCCGGCAAAGAGATGACTAAAAAGGAAATATGCTTTGTTTCAAATCCAGAAGTGCGATTAATTGTGCTGACGGCTTCATTGAACAACAGAATATTGATAAAAACCAACACTGACACAATGGCTATTTGACACAGCACTAGGCCCTGCCTTAGTTTTTTAGACACTTGTATGCCCGTGCCTTTACCACCGCTTTGCATTGATCGATTTAACTCACGGTAATCGATCATGCCCATGCTTAAATAGGCAAATAACCAGACAAATACCAACATCAAAATCAAAGCACAATCAAGGGTACTGAAATGCAGGGACAACTCATCAATTCTTGGTAAATAATGGTTTAAGAACAACTGCATGCCTTTAAATCCTAAGGAAGCAATATAGATGGCAATAAACGTAGCTAGCCCCACTAGGAGCGTCGATTCAGCTAACAACATTTTAAATATCTGCCGACGCGAGGCGCCAACTGCGGCACATATAGCAATTTGTCGGCTGCGCTCAACGGTTCGTGACATAAACAAATTTGCGATATTAGTACTGGCTATCAGCACTAAACCAATCACACCGGCAATGAGTAAATACACTGTGTTCTGACTATTGGCCAGAATTACCGACTGCAATGAGTGTAATTTAATACCAATACTCCAGCCGTTAAAAAATTGTTGCCCAGCCACCTCTTGTTGCCAGTTATCACTCACCAATGCAGCAAGTTGTTGTTCAACCTGGGCTGGCGAATAACTTGACTTCAATTTGCCAAGCACCATCAGACCACCATCATCATTGCCCCACTTTTTGCGCTCACTTGGACTAATAGAATTATAATCCCAAGGTAAAAACACTTGGGATTTATTACCCACACCATAAATTTGCGGCTCAACGAAATCTTCGCTGAGCACACCAACAATGCGATAACTCACCTCACCAAACTGTACCTTTTTTGACAAGATATTTGCTTCTAGAGCAAATTCATTTTTCCAGGTTTGGTAACTCAATACGGCAACCGGATTGTAAGTATTTAGCGCTTCTGTGGCCTCAAAGCTTCGACCCACCGCCATTTTTGCCCCCAATAGGGAAAACCACTCTGGGGTAACAAAAGAAATGGGTAGAGTGGGATGAGTAGGCATAGAAACAAGCACATCAGCATCGTAGTACATCACTGCTAAATCACTAAAAGCAGTTTGCTTAGCGTATAAATGCATCAGGTTAGGATAGGTAAAGGCCGTACCGTCAACCCCTCCTTTTTTATCAATCAGGTTATGCTCTACTGTATATAAGCTGTCACTTTCTGGGTAAGGAAGTGGTGATACCAATAATAAATAGGCCAAGGTCAGCACACATAAGAGTGCACCTAAAGTTAGGCTCATAGTATTGACAACCGCTGAAACAAACCCAGGCTTATTTTTAAGGCTAGCCCAAGCTTATTTCAGTAAATACAGAGATTGATTCATACCCTAATAACCTAATCACTAACACGCAACGAATGAATCGCTGGGTGATTGATGTATTGACGCAGAGGCCAGTAACAGGCAAAGAGTGACAACAAGGCAATGGACAGTATTGTTGCAATCAGCATGGGTAACAACTCAACACTCATATAGCCTGACAACACGTCTTTATAACCGATATAAATACCTAGCATCACGACTATACTTGAGGCCACCCCAAGTAAAATAACCCACACATTATCTTTAACAATCAAGCCAACTAAGTCTTTGCGTTTAGCTCCAATTGCCATACGTGTGCCCAACTCAAACCTGCGCATTTGTGTGCCGTAACTCAAGATGCCATATAAACCTACACTGGCTAAAAACAAGGTAATAATAGCAAGTGCCGAGGTAGTAGTTGCAGTGGTATATTGGGTAAATAAACGTCTCTTTTTCTCACTGGCTAAGGTGTCCAAACTAAACAATGCATATAAACTGCTTACTTCGTTAATAGCAGTGACTACTTGTTCTCGACTGACACTCTGACCATCGCGAAGCTTAAGGGTCATTTGTGTGCTGGACAATCTTGATGGTGTGTAAACACTCATCGGCATCTCAGTTTGAGCGGGCATTTTCACCCCTTTGACCACACCAATAATGGTGAAAGGGTCATCTTCTGCGCCAGAAGAAATCTGAAATCCTAACGCACTACCAGTAGGATTAATGCGTTTGGCAAATACATCATTAACCACCATTACTCGATTACCATCCTTGACATCAGCTTCACTAAAATAATCACCCTCAAGCAGTTCCTGACCAATCATAGTAAAGTAGTTGTGACTGGCGCCCTTGTTTTCCGGAGTGAAATTTTCACCTGAAGCGACCGCAGTCAATGCCCACAACCCATAACCATTCAACACAGATCCTGATTGTGAAATACTTTCTACTTGAGGTAGTTCCAATAGTTTTTTCTTAAGTTCAGTCATAGTGGCTGCAACTTCTTCTTGCGGCGGAAATTCTGGCGCTGAAACTGACAAACTCATTTGTGTCATATTATCCACAGTGTATCCAGGAGGTTGTGTGATCATGTCGACCGATTCTTTAAACAAGGTGATGTTGGTAAAAACCAATATCGTTGCTATTGCCACCTGACTCACAATCAAACCTTGCCTAAAACGCTTAGAAACCTGCACACCTGTGCCTTTACCACTAGCTTGTAACATGGAATTCAAGGCTCGGTAATTAATCATCTTGCTACTTAGAAAGGCAAATAAAAGAGCAAAGAAAAGAGCAAGCACAACCGATGCTAAAAAGGTAATCGAGTTGACTCCAAGTTCATTCACTCGCGGTAACTCAGAGGCCAGATTTGCTTGCAATAAGGAGAAGCCCAAAGAGGCGATAATTAATGCTACCAATACCGATAAAAACATCAGCACACCAGACTCAGCTAGTAGTCCACGAAAAAGGTGTGATTTTTTAGCGCCAAGTGCCGCATAAATCGCTAATTGTCGTTGTTGCTCGGCGGTACGTGACATAAACAAATTTGCAATATTGGCAAACGCAATGAGTACTAAGCCAAACACCCCAGCCAACAATTTATAAACGGTGTTTTGACTATCCCCTACAATAGCTGTTTGGAAAGATTCAAGCTTCATCTGGATTGACCAACCGCTAAAGAATGGAATTGAAACCACATTCTCAGTCCAAGTATCGTTCACTAAGGGGGTAATGGTTTGTTCTGCTTGTGTTGCAGTTAGCGTTTCTTTTAATTGACCGACAAAAGTCAAAGCACCGCTGATATTGCCCCAACGTTCTTTCATCCGCACATCGAGGTTATAATCCCAAGGAAACCAAACCCCTACAACACGACCCGTTTGCTTTATTTGTGGTTCAACGAATTGCTCGCCCAATACACCTATCACTCGAAAACTCACACCACTGAACGACACTTTTTTATCAAGCATATCCGAGGCCGAAGCGAATTCTTCTTGCCAAATTTTATGGCTAATGACGGCAACGGGATTAAAGGTATCCAAGGCTTCAGTTGCTTCGAAATAACGGCCCATCTGCATATTTGCGCCCAATAGTTCAAACCACTCTGGTGTGGCATAACCGGTACTTAAGGTGGGCTGATTAGGCAAAGACGTGAGTACGTCTTGACCATATTGGATCAGTGCAGCTTTCTCAAACACATCTTGGTTTTTGTATAGATGGATAAGTCCAGGATAGGTAAATGCCTCGGCATTTGTCTCACCAGATTTGTCACCGATAGCATGAATAACGTTATACAGTTTGTCTTGCTCGGGGTAAGGCAAAGGTTCAACAATCAATAGATAACCTAAGGTCAATATACAAAGCAACGCCCCTAATGTTGTGCCCATAGTGGTGACAACCGTTGCGACAAAACCTACTTTTTTCTTAAGGCTGGCCCAAGCTTGCTTTTGTTGATAGAGAAACTGGCTCATACAGCCTCCTTCAACTCTGGTGTAGTTAAGATTGAACCATCTAATAATTTAAGCTGTATATTGGCCATATCCGCATAACGTGGATCATGGGTTACCATACAAATAGTAGTGCCACTGTTGTTAAGTTTTTCCAATACATCCATCACTTGGTCGCCACTTTTAGAGTCCAAGTTACCTGTTGGCTCATCCACCAGCAAAATAGCGGGATTGGCAACAAGGGCACGAGCGATGGCGATACGTTGTTGTTGTCCACCAGACAGCTGGTTGGGTTTATGACTAATGCGGTGACTCATATCAACTAATTCTAGGCATTCGAGCACTCGGTCTGAAATTTCTTTGTCGCTTGGCACTTTGGTTTTGTAACGTAAAGGCAAGGCAACGTTGTCGAATACTGACAATTCATCAATCAAGTTAAACGATTGAAAAATAAAGCCTATCTTGCTGTTTCGAATTTCTGCTGCTTGATCGAGTGACAAGTCAGTCACATTGGTGCCTTCAATAAAATATTCGCCACCTGTGGGCATATCCAACAAACCTAAAATAGATAACAAGGTCGACTTTCCGCAACCAGAAGGGCCAGCAATAGACACGTAGTCCCCTGCATAGATGGTGATATCTACATTCTTTAAGGCATGAGTCTCAAGCTCATCTGTTTCAAAAACCTTAGAGATGTTTTTCATTTGAATTTTAATATCGCTCATAAGTGTCTTCCTTTGGTAATCGTAAAATTGAATATCGTTAAGTTATAAATTAGTTTCTAGTTAATACTGATGGTTTGACTGGTCGCTTGAAGATTCGACAAGTCTGAAATAATGAATTGTTCGCCGACCGCTGCGCCTGACAATATTTGAATAAATTGTCCGGCTTGCACGCCAAAACGTATGTCTTGAGAGGTCGCTTTTTCCTGACTTATTAGTCGATAAAGTGAAACATTAGTATTCGACTTAGCCCCCGCTGGGCGTTTGATATAGCTCACATTTTTTAATGTGTCGGCAACAATAACGCCATCCACACTTAGTTGTGGTCTGGCACTTGCGGGTAACGAGGCGGGCAATGCGATTTCGACTTCTACTGTATTGTTATCAACTATCGGATCGATTCGACTGACCACACCTTCAATTTTGTCACGACGAGTATCGATAATGGCTACTTTACCAATGGCGATTAACTGGGCTTGGCTTTGTGGTACTCGGATAAGTGCAATTAGGTCTGTTACGCTGCCGATTAACGCAACTTCTTGCCCTGCAGCTAGGCTTTGGCCAAGCTCTACAGATAAACGTTGTAATACCCCGTCAAAACCAGCTCTAACCGTCAATTTATCCAATCTTGATTCGGCGATATTCAGGCGGCCTTGTTGCTGCTTCACGCGTTCAAGTTGGATATTAACCGACTCATCATGCACCAATTTAAGCTGATCGATCCGCTGCTTTAAAATAGCGATACGTTGTTTAAGTTGTCTTTCATCCAAGGCTGACTGCTGAAATGTCAGTTGTGACACTATGCCTTGTTTAACCAATTTTTCTTCTGCGACACGTTTTAGTGCGGCCGTATCAAAACGTGCGGTTATTTCAGCTAAATTTGCAGATTCGTTAAGGATTTCTCGTTGATTATTTAGTTTTAATTGGCGTAAATTAGCCCGCACCTGAATTAACTCTTGCTCAGCATTTTCGACTTGTAACACTAATTCTGGATTTTCCAAACGAACAATCACACTGTTAGCACTGACTTGGGCACCTGGCTTGAGCACAATTTCTTTCACAGTAGCAGGCGAAAACGAAGTGATCAGTTGCTGTTTATCTGAAGTGAGCGTGCCATAACCTTCGATAATGACCTCTAAGTCTCCTTGTTGAACGGACTCAATTAACAAGTTTTCCCTATCAACATACACCGCACCATTATTGCTAATTGCGAAAAATATCAGCACAACAATCAGTCCAATCAAACCTAACAGCAAGTTACCTTTAGTGGGCTTGAAAGAAGTGGCCTTTTTGGTTTTCGCTACATCCATTTTATTCTCCAGCTCGATTATATTCGGCATTAATAACCTAGCTATTACAAGAGTCGTGCCAAACTAATAAACACATTGTTTACAAGCAGTTAAGTTAAATAAGATGAGTGAAAAATACAGATTGGTCCGATATCGAAATATTCAGGTAACAAATTGAGTTAAGAGGAGAGTGGCGACGTTAAAGGTAACATGATGAATACAGTCACCCCTTTTACTGACTTTGAATTATTTTTAATCTCTATTGAACCACCATGCTGTTCAATGATATTTCGACAGAAAGTTAAACCTATGCCCTGCCCTTGCTGTTTAGTGGTAAATAGCGGTACAAACAAATTATCTGTGTTGGCAAAGCCATGACCGTCATCGATGATTTTAATCAACGATTGTTGCGCTTTTTCAGTTATTTCTATTTTGACTTGAGAGGCTTGTGCTTCAAAGGCGTTTTTTAATAGATTAATAAACACTTGTTCTATAAAGGTAGGATCTGCCCAAAAATTCTGTGGCTTACTCACAAAAATGAGTTTGTTTTGCGAAAACAAACCTTCAAGACGCTCAACAAAGGTTGCGACATTGATTGCTTGTATATCCAAATTTAAAGTCTGAGACAAAGAAGAGTAACGATTCACAAAATCTTGTAGATGATGGCAACGCTCAGAAATAACGGCTAGCGCTTGTTTATCTCTAGGCGAATCCGATTTACTGCCAAGACTTTCAGCCAAGGAAGACACTGGCGTTAAGGAGTTTCGAATTTCGTAGCCCATCACCCGAATAATTTGTTGCCAAGCGTTAAGTTGACTGGCGCGAATAGCAGAGTCAATATTAGTAAATACAAGTAACTGATGTCGTTCGCCGCTATCTATAAACTCACTTTGACTGACATGCCACTGTTGTTCTTTACTAGGTAAACTCCAGCCTTTATCGGTATAAACCAAGCCAAGGAGTCTGGGTGAGGCAAGTCGATACATTTGCCAAGGTTGGCCAAATAAAGTCGAAAATGCGGCGTTAGCGTAAGATAGTTTTTGCTTTTGATTAAACACCAACATGGGCGTATCGAGTTGATCTATTAGTTGATACAACAACAAGGCATGTTGATCATATTGAGATTTATGAGTCTGCATTTTTTCGCTAAGAATTGTCAGCTCGTTGTGAAAATTAGCCGTTACGCCCTCTTTGAATTCAGACTTGGCGTATTGATTATAATCTTCGACTTTTACCGCTTCGATATGTAAAAGAGCGCGATCAAAAGATGCCAGCACTTTATGTTTAAAGCGCATAATAGCGACCAACAAAAACAAGCTGAGTACAACCAAACTCAAACCAATATTCCACGCCTGCCAATCTGCGGCAATTAAAATCCAGAATACGCAAAGTAAAAATAGACAGGCAAAAAAGCCTAAAAAAGAAAAAATATAAGCGCTTAAACTGTTACTTTTGAAGATCGACATATTTCTCTAATCTTCGATAAAGTGACGACTTAGTTAATCCTAATAACTTGGCTGCTTTTGGCACATGTTGATCAACCTGATTAAGCGCCTGGGTGATAAGTTGTTTTTCAGCGTTTTCTAAAGTCATCATGGGTAAACCGATACTCGATGAAATAGCGTGATTGCTAAGCCTAATATTGAGGTCTGTAACAGACAAGATGTCATCCCGACAAAGTAATACCGCTCTCTCCATAAGATGACTCAATTCACGAATATTGCCAGGCCAGTGATAGTCTTGTAGCGCACTTGTAGCTTCGGTACTCAATTCTACTGTTGGTGTAGCGTATTTTTTACAGTACATCGTAATAAAATATTCAGCCAAAGGCACGATATCCAAAGTACGCTCTTTTAGAGAGGGCACTCTAAACTCGATAGTGTTGATCCGATAAAACAGATCTTCACGAAACAATTCTTTTTCAATCAACTGTTTAAAATTACCGTTGGTCGCACTAATCAAACGTATAGAGGTAAATTGGGTTTGGCTAGAGCCTAACACCTCATACTCGCCGGTTTCTAATACCCGTAATAATTTTGCCTGCTGTGACAAAGGGATATTAGCAATCTCATCCAAAAACAAGGTGCCATGTTTGGCCAGTTCAAAACGCCCAATACGACTCGATTTTGCATCGGTGAAAGCGCCTTTAGTGTGACCAAACATTTCGCTTTCAAATAGAGATTCGGATATTGCGCCCATATTTACGGCAATAAAAGCCCCACTACTTGCCTGCGATTGTGCATGTATATAACTGGCTAATTGGCTTTTACCTGTTCCGTTATCACCGGTAAGTAATATCGCTACGTTAGCGCTGGCCACGCTATCAATTTGTTGCATGAGCTGGTGCATACATGGCGAACGCCAATGAAACTCACCTTTTTCAATCTCGCTGTTATCTAATCGTTGCTGAAGTTTTTGATTTTGTTTTTTAAGACCACTGACCTTGATTTGTTGAGCGACCACTTGTAATAAACGTTGATTCTTTCAAGGTTTTTCAAGAAAGTCCCCTGCCCCCAATTGCATGGCTTTAACCGCTAGCTCAACATTAGACCAAGCAGTCATGGCGATTGCAGGTATACCCAAATCAGCTTTGTTTAACCAAGCTAACAATTCCAAACCTTCTTCGCCTGATGTGGTATCGCGAGAATAATTCATATCCATCAACACTAAATCAATCTGATGTTGTTTGATTAATTCTTTTGCCATAGTCGGACTCTCAGCTTCAGTCACTTGATACTGATTATCTTCAAGTACAAATCGCGCACTGATACGTACATCGGGTCTGTCGTCCACTACTAACACATGACGTTTACTGGTACCTGCTAAGGGCATCTATCAACCTTTTATCTAAACGTTAGGGCATTCTGCACAAATCATACAAGATGTGCATCGATAAACATAAGGTTATACCCATACCACCTAATCATGCACGTTTCAGGTCGACTTGGGTGCTTCAATTCTGGGCAATTTCTCCTTGCATTGCTCTACATCCTGCATCCCTACAGTCGAAGGCCAAGTCATCAATTACTGAATGTCGACCACCTTCTATATTGGCACCAATACAATAATCATATTTAAATATCTAACCGTCACTAGAACGAATGACAAAAAGAGGTAATCGTTTACTTAAAAATAATAATTTTGAACGGTTCATTGAGTGAAAATCACACCCAAATAAATTTAATTGATAGTCAGGATATTACAAACTATCAACAATCTAAATGTAATGAACTCGTTACTTTTATGTTAAAAATGATGTCATAGTGATTTAGATGATTTTCTAATCAATCATAAATAAATAATGAACCACTAATAAGTTTGTACGTTATTAATTTTTAAACCAATAATGAGAATAATCCAATGCTAAAAACAAGACCTGATGGTGAAGTGCAACCTGGCATAAAATGGGGCCCATTTACCATGCGGATCCCTCTGATTCATTTGCGTTTTTCATTATCTGATATGTTACAAGGACTAGCAGTCGCTGGCGCCACTGGCATGGCCTTAGTGCCTTATTTTATGGCCTTATTAGGACTGAATTTTGAAGAAGCGGTAACTATGGCGATGTTTCATAGTGTGCTTATTTCTTTTTCTTGGATGTTTTTTGGAGATCCCTATGCACCAGGGTGGTTAACACCAGCGATCCCCTTTGTAGTTGCATTTATTACCGCGCCTGCTTATTTAGGCGATCACGCTTCACAGTTCCAAGCGATGACAGCACTATCATTAAATTTTGCATTTATTTTGATTGTATTGGGGGTCACTGGGCTAGGCGCTAAGTTAATTACAATTGTGCCAAATGTGTTTAAAGGCGGCATTATACTGGGTGCTGCAGTTGCTGCTTTTTTGCGCGTTACTAAAGACGGTGATGCTGCGAATGTGTTTCAGTCAGCTCCCATAGCTGGAACCTTAGGAGTGGCAATTTGTTTGATCTTTGCCTTTTCAAAACCTCTACAAGCGCTGGCTATAAATAAAAAGTGGCTGGCGACAATTCTTGGATTTGGTTTATTACCAGGATTTGTTATAGCGGGCAGTGTTGGATATTTTACTGGAGAGTTTCAATACAATATTCGCTGGGAATTTCTGGATGTAGCAGCATCGACTGCTTCCCTTTGGGAAAAAGCTTCGCCCTTCGCTATCGGTTGGCCGCCAATTGAGACCTTTATTGCGTCTTTCCCGTTGGCATTAATAACCTATATTTTGTTCTTTGGTGATGTCGTGACTGGCAATGAAATGATAGAACATGCACAAACTAGTCGCACAGATGAAAAACTCGAATTAGATAGTAGCCGAGCACATATGGCCACTGGTATTAGAAATATTTTAATGGCTATTATTGCGCCTTTCTTTGCCACTCAAGGAGTGTTGTGGACTGGTATTCAAGTTATTCTACTTAAACGTTGGGCACAAGGACGCGACAAGGTAAATTCTATTTACGACAGCATTGGTAGTTTTTATGCGTTTGGCTTACCCTTTTTGTTTTTAGCACTGCCGCTAGTCACCTTGTTGGAACCCTTATTACCACTGGCGTTAGCGGTTACTCTTGTACTTACTGCGTTTGCTTGTGCTACATTAGCATTATCACTAGTGCAAGACGCTACAGAGCGCGGTGCGATGGTCATTACGGCAATGGCATTCAGTGTCTTTGAACCTTGGATAGGTTTGTTGGTGGGCCTTATTGTTATTGCAGGTTTATGCGGATTTCAGGTCTTTATGCCCAAAAAAGACAGCTGATCTCGAATGGATAGTTGGGCGTAGGTTAACCCAGTCACTAAAAACGTTTGTCAACAACCTGAAGGAAACGCGATGGATCACCTCAGCGGCTTAGATGCGGCCTTTTTACACTTAGAATCTCCCGAAACCCCGATGCATGTTGGTGGTCTAAGTATAATGGAGCTGCCTCCTGAATACTCAGGAGATTTTATGGATGATGTGCGCCACCATATCCAAAACCGCATGCACATGGCGCCTATCTTTCAGCGCAAGCTTATCAATATGCCATTTGATATCGCCAACCCTATTTGGGTAATGGACGAGGCTATCGATATTGATTACCACATACGTCATGTCATCGTGCCTCCTCCTGCAACTCGAGCGACCGTTGATAAATTGGTAGCGCGATTACATTCAAGCTTACTAGACCGAAGTCGACCTTTGTGGGAGATGCACATACTCGACGGTTTACCTGTGCCCTCAGACCTACCTAAAGGTACCCGCTACGTCGGACTTTATTCAAAAATGCATCACGCTGCGCTTGATGGTATGGGCGGACAAGTCTTAATGGAAGCCATTATGGATGTAACAGCTGTGCCGCGAGCAGCGAATAAACTCAAACGCCGCAGAGACTCCGACAGAGGCGACAACTACGGCATTGCCGAACTCACAGCCTCAGGTGTAATGCACAACGTCAGCCAAACCATAAAACTGGCTAAAAATTTACCAAAGTTATCGCTTAAAGCCTTTGATATTCTCAAACCAACAAAAACCACAGAAGGTAGCGATGACCAACGGATGAATTGGCTTGCGCCTAAGACACCGCTGAACACCACTATCACTAATCAACGCAGCTTTGCGCGTTTTTCGATTCCTTATGCCGACAGTAAAAAAATGGCTAAACTTAATAATGTCAGCCTTAATGATGTTGTTATGGCAATCTCGGGCGAAGGTATGCTGCGCTATTTCGAGGATGAGGGGTTTCGCCCCGAAGATTCCCTATTGGCTGCTATTCCAGTCAGCGTTCGTCCAGAAGGCAATACCGAGTTGAGCAACCAAGTGTCCATTGCTCGGATGAGTCTTGCGACAACGATTAAAGACCCTTTGGAGCGGCTTCAGGCCATCAATGCGTCTTCCACTCATACCAAAACACTGTTATCCGATGTTAAAGCCATCATGCCTACCGACTTCCCCTCAATCGGTGCGCCATGGTTGATGAGTAGTCTTGCCTCTACACTGACAAGAACCAGAGTCGCAAACTCTATGCCGCCCTTTGCCAACGTTTTGATCTCCAATGTGCCGGGTCCTAACATTACACTCTATTTTGCGGGCGCCAAACAAATCAGTACCTATCCAGTTTCAATTCCCTATCACGGAATGGGGCTGAATATTACTTTACAGAGTTATAACGGTTGGCTGGACTTTGGATTAATTTCCTGTCAAAAACTGATGCCTGACATACATGAACTGGCACAGCATATGAAAGATGCACACAAAGAACTACTAGAACTCAGTTTGAGCGCCCATGGTGAAACTACAGATTAATTAGCCTGGTCAAAAAACGTTAGTTGATGTTTAGATGCGTAATCTTCAAGAGCCGTTTGTAGTTTTCCAAGATGAGCAGATTTAGCAGAAATAGCATAGTAGGTTCGAACATCTAAAAGAGGCAAAACGGACACGCCATACTCAATATCTAGGTTGTTTTCTTTGATATGGTATTCAACGGGGGAACGATATGAAATTAAATGACTACTACGTTTTTTGAGAAACAATTGAATAGCTGATGTACTGGTGGGTAAGTCAAAAAAATCATACCCATCGCCCATTAATTTATCTCTAAAACCGTGGTAACCAAAACCGCGGATAGCAGCGACATTTTTTATCTCTATAGAGTTTTTGTGGGTGTACAGTGCAAGGTATAAAGTGTTGAAGGGAGTTTCAACAAAAATAATATCTTTTGGCAAAGCTTTAGTACTTTTAATGTTGATTATAAAATCAACTTCAGCATTTTTTAATAGCCTATATATCCGAATAGGCGGAGCACAAACAACATCAACATTGATGGCATGTTCGGCTAGTATTTTTTTAGTGGCAGTAACAAAGCCGCCCACACACTCATTGGTTAATTCATCAATGAGTGAGTGAGGAGGAAAGACAGGTATTCCCAAGGTAACATTTTCTCTGGCACTAATTGACGTACTCAAAACTATGAATAAAAACATTACGATTTTCACGTTAAAAGCACTTTTCTTGGAAACAGTTCATACCTCAAGTTAACAATATGAAGCTAAAGATCCAAATCTATGTTTAAACAGTGGTTTTCTACTTACAAAGAATAAAGTGTGTAAGACCTTTACTAAGCGTTTTGTGAATAAATAGTAAACTATTAGCAAACAATAAACTTAGCTACGAAAACAAGCGCGGGGCTGGGATAAGAGGTTCAGGTCATGATACTAAGACAAGGACATTTCTGATTTTAACAACTCAGATAAACACTCATAATGTTCATCAATTAATTTCATCTTTTCTTCAATTCCAATGATGTTTAGCTCCTGTGCGGATTCTTCCAGGAATTGAAAATCCATTTGTAGACTTGCTGCCCCAATCCCTCCTGCCGATCCATTCAAGTTATGGCTTATGGTGCGTATTAACTCAAAATCTTTTGCGTGAGTCGCCTTGTGAAGATTTAAGATTTTTTCTGGGACAGTTTCAAGAAACAAAACACATATTTTAACCAACAGCTCATGATTATTAGAAAGCCGCAGAAGAGCGTTACTTTTATCCCAAACCATGATTTTTGCTGCTTTATTCTCAACCGCTTTACTCAAATCATTAGTGACTTTTAAATTTGGGGTATACACAGATTTAATCCAATTTGATAATTTGCTAACAAGGTTTT
>Ga0105350_10000314_pt1 | contig 33645 bp, 31 predicted proteins | sample EN1Hudsemesocosm_FD_83506 | JGI IMG/M metagenome (GOLD analysis project Ga0105350, IMG submission 83506) | Methane-oxidizing microbial communities from mesocosms in the Hudson Canyon - EN1E Hudson Canyon | ecosystem: Environmental > Aquatic > Marine > Cold seeps | place: Hudson Canyon... | reverse complement strand
TTTTTTATTCTTATATTTCATTACTTCATCAAACGATAGCAATTCAAAGAATTAAAGTGGGTATCACTAAACTGATTTGAAATTATTTTTCCAGTTGAGTTGGTTACAAAGGCAATTTCACAATTTGAAAGAACTCTTATCTCTGGGAACTCTAAATTCGATGCATACTTGCTTGGAGAAACTACATTAACAGTTCAAGAGCAAAATGGATTTAACGTTTTTATGGATGAAGCTAAAGGAGATTGTTTTCATTGCCATGGAAGTGACAACAATCCTCTATGGACAGATAATGCATTTCACAACAATGGATTGGATGAAAGTTTTACCGATTTAGGGTTGGGAAATGTTTCTGGAGATCCTGCAGATAATGGTAAATTTAAATCCCCTTCCATTAGAAATTTAGCTTTCACAGCACCTTACATGCATGATGGCAGGTTTGCAACATTAGAAGAAGTCATCAATCATTATTCCGAAGGATTAAAAGCATCTTCAACAATCGATCCTTTAATGAAAAAAGTAAGCCAAGGCGGTGTTGGTTTATCTACACAAGACAAAGCAGATTTAAAAGCATTTCTGTTATCGCTCTCAGACATCGAATTTGTGAACAATCCTAAATTCCAAGAATAATCAATAAAGATAATAGAATCATTGCGAATCACAATGAAAGGTTGTGTGGCTAAATGAGACTTATATCGTATATTTGCAGACAATTTAGTTTTAAACTATATTAAATTATGATAAAGGTTTCAGACATAGCGAAAAAGAAAGTCATAGAACTAATGACAGATGACGGCTTTAATGCAACAACAGACTATGTTAGAGTTGGTGTAAAAAGTGGTGGTTGTTCAGGGTTATCTTATGATTTAACTTTTGATGACAAAAAAGAAGAGAACGATAAAGTTTTTGAAGAGAATAATGTAAAAATTATTGTTGACAAAAAAAGTTTTTTATACTTAGTGGGAACAACTCTAGAATATTCTGGAGGTTTAAACGGAAAAGGATTTGTTTTTAACAACCCAAATGCAAACAGAACTTGTGGTTGTGGAGAATCGTTTTCACTTTAAAAATTAAAGAAGATGTCAAAATATACTGAAGACGACTTAGAAGAAGAATTAAAAACCAAAGAATATGAATATGGTTTTTATACAGATATAGAAAGTGAAACTTTTGCAAAAGGTTTGAATGAAGATGTTGTTCGTGCTATTTCTAAAAAGAAAAACGAACCAAAATGGATGACCGATTGGCGAATTGAAGCTTTTAGAGTTTGGGAAAAGATGGAAGAACCTGATTGGGCAAACGTTAATTACCCAAAACCAGATTTTCAAGGAATTGCTTACTATTCTGCACCAAAACAAAAACCTAAATTAAATAGTTTAGACGAAGTAGATCCTGATTTATTAGAAACGTTTAAGAAATTAGGAATTTCTTTAGAAGAACAAAAACGTCTTGCAAATGTTGCTGTTGATATTGTCATAGATTCTGTCTCTGTAGCAACAACATTTAGAAAAACATTAGGAGAAAAAGGAATTATCTTTATGCCTATTTCTGAAGCAATTCAGGAGCATCCAGAACTCGTTAGAAAATATTTAGGAACCGTAGTTCCAACGAGCGATAATTTTTATGCTGCATTAAATTCAGCTGTTTTTTCTGACGGATCTTTTTGTTATATCCCAAAAGGAGTTCGTTGCCCGATGGAATTATCAACCTATTTTAGAATTAATGAAGGAGGAACTGGTCAGTTTGAAAGAACTTTAGTGGTTGCAGACAAAGGGAGTTATGTAAGCTATTTAGAAGGTTGTACAGCACCAAGTAGAGATGAAAACCAGTTACATGCAGCTGTTGTAGAATTAATTTCTTTAGACGATTCAGAAATAAAATATTCTACTGTACAAAACTGGTACCCAGGTGATGCTGAAGGCAAAGGCGGAGTTTTTAACTTTGTTACAAAAAGAGCCATTTGTGAGACCAATGCAAAAGTTTCTTGGACCCAAGTAGAGACAGGATCTGCCGTAACTTGGAAATATCCGAGTTGCATCTTAAAGGGAAATAATTCTGTAGGTGAATTTTATTCAATTGCTGTAACCAATCATTATCAGCAAGCTGATACGGGCACAAAAATGATTCATTTAGGGAAAAACACTAAAAGTACGATTATTTCAAAGGGAATTTCTGCAGGAAAATCACAAAACTCTTACAGAGGTTTGGTGCATGTTGGAGCAAGAGCAGAAAATGCACGTAATTTTTCTCAATGTGATTCTTTATTAATGGGAAATGCCTGTGGTGCTCACACATTTCCATATATAGAAGCAAAAAATAAAACAGCTCAAATAGAACACGAGGCAACCACCAGTAAAATTGGAGAGGAGCAATTGTTTTATTGCAATCAACGAGGAATCGATACTGAAAAAGCAATTGCATTAATTGTAAACGGATTTAGTAAAGAAGTACTTAATAAATTACCAATGGAATTTGCTGTAGAAGCTCAAAAATTATTGGAAATTAGTTTGGAAGGATCCGTAGGATAAAATACTATGAATTTTATTTGGTAAACTCTTTAAACGAAATAGTAAAACGATCTTTAATTCTTGTGAATACCGGAATCTAAACAGACTAAAAAGGAAAAATAATACATGAAAAAAATACTATTCTTATTGCTTGCAATTACTACTGTAGCTTGTAAAAAATCAGAAAAAAAAGTTGAAGAAGTTGCCAGACCTGCAGTAAAATTATATCAATTGGTGGGGGGATCTATTTTTGTAAAAAAATTAGAAGCATTTTCTCAAGACACTACATATACCGGACAAACAAAACAGTTTACAGACGCGTATTATGTGATTTCTCATCCAAAAGGAAACTTAATGTGGGATGCTGGCTTACCAGAGGGCTTAGTGGTACCAGAACCCTTTAATGAGCCTAGTGGTGTTTTTGCAATCCAGAGACCAGATTCGCTAGTAAATCAATTAAAATCTATCGGTTTTAAGGTGAGCGATTTTAACTATTTTGCAATGTCTCATTCACATTTCGATCACTCAGGACATGCAAATTACATGAAAGATGCAACCTGGCTAGTCCAAGAAAATGAATTTAACGCAGTTGCTGGAGATTCTTTGGCAAAAAAAGACCCCGCAGTTGCCGAATTAAAAAAAATAAAAAAATTACAAGGAGATCATGATGTTTTTGGTGATGGAACAGTCGTTATTAAATACATGCCGGGCCACACCGTTGGTCATCAAGTTTTATATGTTGAAGTTGCTGGTTTGGATAAACCCGTTTTATTAACAGGAGATTTGTATCACTTTGAAGAAAATAGAACCAATAAAGGAGTTCCTTCATTTAACTATGACGTACAACAAACTTTAGAGAGTATGGATACGTTTGAAGCTTTTGCCAAAGAAAAAAACGCAGAAATTATTATTCAACATTCTCCAATAGCATTTAACAAATTAGAAAAATTATTAAAAAAATAAGGTATTTATATCATGTTAAAAATTAACAATTTACACGCTGCCATCGAAGATAAATCAATTTTAAAAGGATTGAATTTAACCGTAAATGCTGGGGAAGTTCATGCAATAATGGGACCAAACGGTGCTGGAAAAAGTACCTTAGCAAATATTATTGCAGGAAAGGAAGACTACGAAGTTTCAGAAGGAACTATCGAATTGAATGGAGAAGATATTAGCGAATTAGCGCCCGAAGAAAGAGCTCATAATGGAGTCTTTTTATCCTTTCAATATCCGGTAGAAATTCCTGGAGTTTCTGTAACTAATTTTATAAAAACTGCAATCAATGAAAACCGTAAAGCGAAAGGTTTAGAAGACATGCCTGCAAAGGAGATGTTAAAAAAGATTCGTGAGAAGTCTGAATTGTTAGAAATAGACCGTAAATTTTTATCCCGTTCATTAAACGAAGGTTTTTCTGGGGGTGAAAAGAAACGTAATGAGATTTTTCAAATGGCAATGCTTGAACCGAAATTAGCTATTTTAGACGAAACGGATTCTGGATTAGATATTGATGCGTTGCGCATCGTTGCAAACGGTGTAAACAAATTAAAATCTAAAGACAACGCGGTCATTGTAATTACTCATTACCAAAGGTTGTTAGATCATATAATCCCCGATTTTGTGCATGTTTTACACGATGGTAAAATAGTGAAAACTGGCGATGCTTCTTTGGCTTTAGAATTAGAAGCAAAAGGCTATGATTGGATTAAAAAAGAAGTAGTTTAATTATTAGTTTGCAGTAAACAGTGATCGTCTTTTAATAAGGTTATCATCTGAAAACTGAGCACTGAAAACTGAAAAAATGGAATTAAAAGAAAAAATAATATCATCATATGTAGCTTTTGAGAATAAAGTAAACATTAACTCTGCAATTCACGATATTAGAACAGAAGCTTTAGAAAATTTTGAAAAGGTTGGCTTTCCTACTAAAAAATTAGAGGCCTGGAAATATACCAGCTTAAACAACGTTTTAAAAAACGATTTTAGCATTTTCTTAAATAAAGAGAATGCGATTGAATTCGCTGATGTAAAAAAATATTTTATCCACGATATCGATACGTATAAAATTGTCTTCATCGATGGAAAATACAGTTCTTTTTTATCAGAAACAACTCACGATGCTATTGACGTATGCCTCATGTCATCTGCATTATCAAAGTCTAAATACAAACCAGTTATTGAGAATTACTTTAATAAAGTTGCAAAACAAGATAACTTAACTTCTTTGAATACTGCTTTTGCTAGTGAAGGCGCATACATTCATATTCCTAAAAATGTTGAAGTAGACAAACCTATACAAGTTATTCACTTTACAACAGGCGCTGAAGCGGCAACCATGACCCAACCTAGAAACTTAATTGTGGTTGACGAAAATGCACATGTTCAAATTATAGAACGTCATCAAAGTCTAACTTCCAACGCAGTTTTATCGAATGTTGTCACAGAAATTTTTTCAGCTAGACATTCAACTGTCGATGTTTATAAAATCCAAAACGACAATCTAAATGCGTCATTGGTAGACAATACCTATATCGATCAAAAATCAAATAGTGTCGTTTCTATACATACATTCTCTTTTGGAGGGAAGGTTACCAGAAATAATTTGAACTTCTATCAAAATGGGGAACACATAGATTCTATCTTAAAAGGAATCACAATTCTTGAAGGAAAGCAACATGTAGACCATCATACTTTGGTGCATCATATAGAGCCAAATTGTGAGTCTCATCAAGATTATAAAGGTATTTTTGACGAACGCTCTACTGGTGTGTTTAACGGAAAAGTAATTGTAAACAAAGAGGCTCAAAAAACAAATGCATATCAAAAAAACAATAATGTTTTGGTAAGTGATCGCGCAACTATCAATGCGAAACCTCAATTAGAGATTTTTGCAGATGATGTAAAATGTTCTCACGGTTGTACCATCGGTCAGTTAGATGATGATGCCTTATTTTACATGCAGCAACGTGGAATTCCTAAAAAAGAAGGGAAGGCCTTACTTATGTTTGCTTTTGCAAATACCGTTTTAGAAAGTGTAAAAATACCCGAGGTAAAACACCGAATTACGAAGTTAATTGCCGATAAATTAAATGTAAGTATCGGATTTGATTTATAACATTTATATTTTCACCAACAAAAAGACCACGCAAATTGCGTGGTCTTTTTGTTGGTGAAAATCTTAGTTACCAAAAATTTATGAGCAGAACTAGCGCCGCTTTAAGAGCCTATAATCATTCAGTACCAACCCATTATTCTGTTTGTTCGCCAAAGTAATCTAAGGCCAACGTACTTAAAGTTTTTACCCCCAAAACAAAACCACTTTCATCCAACATAAAATCTGGCGTATGATGTCCTGCGGCATCTTGAGGTTTTACATCTAAAGGTTTTCCTCCCAAAAAGAAATACAAACCAGGAACTTTTTGTTGAAAAAAAGAAAAATCTTCCGCTCCTGTAATTGCATCGATTTCTTGAACGTTCCTTGAACCAGCAACACGCTGCAATGTTGGCAGCATTTGGGCCGTTAATTCTTCGTGATTAAACGTTATTGGATAGCCTTTGTCGATCTCTATGGTTGCTGTTGCTCTGTGGGCTTTGGCAATAGCAGGAACCATTTCTTTCATTCTTTTATTGATAAAAGCCTGCATGTCATAGTCTAAAGTTCTAATGGTTCCAACAATCGTTGCTTTTTCAGGAATAATATTGCTTCGAATTCCAGCATTCATCACTCCAACGGTAATTACTACACCCTCTTTTGTTAATTCCGATTCTCTACTAATAATGGTTTGCAAGCCATTAATAATTTGTACAGAGGTAACAATTGGGTCTACGCCTTGCCAAGGTCTAGATCCGTGAGATTGTTTTCCCATTACATCGATTTGATACGATTGTGCTGCCGCCATAATTCCTCCAGATTTATAAGCAATGGTTCCTACATTAATTCCCGCACCAATGTGCAATCCAAAAATAGCATCTACGTCCGGGTTTTTTAAAACCCCTTCTTTCACCATGAGTTCGGCGCCTCCTTCTTCCCCTTTTGGTGCCCCTTCTTCTGCAGGTTGAAAAATAAATTTTACCGTTCCTTGTATTTGGTCTTTCATTTTTGAAAGCACTTCTGCAACGCCCATTAAGATGGCTACGTGGGAATCGTGGCCACAAGCATGCATGACGCCTGTTTCTTTTCCATTATAGGTAGAAGTTACATTCGATTTAAAAGGAAGGTTGTTTCTTTCTGTTACAGGCAATGCATCTATGTCTGCTCTAAGTGCCACTACTTTTCCGGGTTTGTTTCCTTTTAAAAGACCTACAACCCCAGTTTTAGCAACACCTTCCTGAACATCAATTCCTAAAGATTTTAGATGGGTAGCAATGTATTTTGCGGTATTGAATTCTCTGTTAGACAATTCTGGATTTTGATGAATGTGTCGTCGCCATTCAATTACTTTACTTTCTACCTCCTGAGAGAGTTCATTAATTTTAGTGTCATTTTTTTGGGCAGAAGTCGTTATAACGATTACGAAAAACAAGAATAGAGAAAGGGCTTTTTTCATGATGTATTTAATGTATTGATTGTATAATTTCACTTAAAAATAGATTTTCATCAAACCAAGACAAGCCCAAACGGACAATAACAAGTTCTTGATCTGGTAATATATAGACTCTTTGACCTTGAAAACCGTCTGCAAAATACATGTTTTTTGGAACATCTTTTAGGCTTCCACTTGCATTTAACCAAAATTGGGCACCATAAGTTCCTTTAGAGGTTGGTGTTGGCCTTGTTACATAGTCTACCCATTCTTTGGTAAATAACTGTGTTCCGTTCCAATTTCCGTTTTTAAGGTATAGCAAACCAAACTTCCCCCAATCTCTAGCAGTAGCCCACGCATAAGAAGATGCAACATAGTTACCCGCTAAATCTGTTTCTAGTATCATAGAGTTCATTCCTATTTTATCTATGAGATCTGTATACCAATAATCTAAATACTCTTGGTGTGTTTTAAAGGTACTTCTTATTATTCCTGACAAAAGATTTGAAGTGCCGCTCGAGTAATTCCAAGAACCGTTTATTGTACCTGTAAGGGGCTTTTTTGCTTGTATTTTGGTCATGTCTTTCTCTAAAAAAAGCATTTTTGTAGCATCCGAAATTTCATCATAATTCTCATCCCAAGCTAAACCAGAATTCATTTGTAATAAATTATGAATGCTAATATTTTTACGATCGTCGTTTTGCCAAGAAGCTATGGGTGCTTTTTCTTCTACCTGTATTTTAGTTTGATGTTGCATCACCCCAAAAACAGTACTTAAAATACTTTTGGTCATGGACCAGCCTAAAATTCTGGAATCTTTATGAAATCCTGGCGCATACTTTTCTGAAATAATTTGATCTTTATAAATAACCACAACCGCTCTTGTTTTTCTTTTTCCGAAGATCGAATTGACCGTAGTATTTAATCTATTATAGGCTATATTACTAAACACCGTGTCTTTCTGTGGTGCATTTCCGAAAGGGTACGGAGTTATATACTCTGGGTTTGCTCTTTTAGGCTTTAGAAAGGGCTCTTTTTCATTTTCTGAGGTAAGCGTAAGAACCGCTCCTAAACCTTCTCTAAACAGCGATTTTCTGGTTAATAAGCCAAAAACTGTAGCACTTGCCTGTTGCTCTAGAGTATCTAACTCATCTGAAGCCAAGTCTACTGGAGAAAAATTATTGTCGGTGCTATCTGTAAACTGCAAGGTTCTTTTCCCAAGGAATACAGAAGAGGCTGTATTCTTCGCAGAATACCCTGCTAATATATTCAGTTTTGGGTAGTTATATACCACCATAATTAGTATCGTAACGGCTACTAAAAGAAGGAATTTCTTTAGAAGATTCATCAAAGATTTGTTTTAGTGATGTAAAAATATGAAAATCATATTCAGTTTTTCAAAAGTTTAAAAAATCTAGCTTTATCTTTGTAACTAAATATAATTGGTATGATGAATATTGATAAAATTCGTGAAGATTTTCCCATTCTAAAAAGAACAGTTCATGGCAAGCCTTTGGTCTATTTTGACAATGCTGCAACCTCTCAAACTCCGCAGATTGTCATTGACACTATTGTAGACTATTATAGCAATTACAATGCTAATATTCACCGAGGAGTTCATACCTTAAGCCAAGAAGCTACCGATAAATACGAAGAAGCACGTATTAAAATACAACATCATTTTAATGCAAAACATGCTTATGAGATTATTTTAACCGCTGGAACTACGCATAGTATTAATATCGTTGCTGCTGGTTTTGAATCCCTTTTAAGCAAAGGAGATGAAATTATAGTTTCTGCATTAGAGCATCATTCTAATATTGTACCATGGCAAATGTTATGTGAAAAAACAGGCGCTATTTTAAAGGTAATACCCATGTTAGACAATGGTTCTTTAGATATAGAAGCCTATCATGAATTGGTTCATGAAAAGACAAAATTAGTTTTTTGTAATCATGTTTCTAATGCTTTAGGCACCGTAAACCCCATAGAAGAAATCATTGCAAAAGCACATCAATTTGATGCTGCCGTTCTTATAGATGGAGCCCAAGCAACCCCTCATATACAACCAGACCTGCAAGCATTAGAGGTAGACTTCTATGTGTCGTCTGCCCATAAATTGTGTGGGCCAACGGGTGTTGGCTTGTTATATGGAAAAGAAAAATGGTTAGAAAAATTACCTCCCTACCAAGGCGGAGGTGAAATGATTGCTACCGTTTCTTTTGAAAAAACAACCTACGCAGGGCTGCCTCATAAATTTGAAGCAGGGACCCCAAATATTTGCGGTGGAATAGCCTTTGGAGCTGCCCTAGATTATATGAATGCTATTGGCTTTAAAGATATTGCTGCCTATGAAAACGAATTACTAGCCTACGGAACCCAAGAATTATTAAAAATTGAAGGAGTAAAGATTTATGGAACTACTGCCGAAAAAACAGCCGTTATTTCTTTTAATGTGGGTGCTATTCATCCGTGTGACATTGGTGCCATTTTAGACAAGTTGGGTGTTGCGGTAAGAACAGGGCATCATTGTGCACAACCCATTATGGATTTCTATAAAATACCAGGAACCGTTCGAGCTTCTTTCTCTTTTTATAATACCAAAGAAGAAATCGATGTTTTTATTCAGGCACTAAAAAAAGCCATCATGATGTTATCGTAATAATTTGATATAAAAAAAAAGGTTGAGCATTTGCTCAACCTTTTTTTTGTTATTTAAATATCTACTATCTTAAAGCTGGTGAGAAATTCGTAGTAAAATCATCTGCTTTGGGTACATTCCCAGAAGCTTCGAAATTAGAACCATAGGTTGCATCAATTTGCTCTAACATTTGTTTTGCTACGAACGCATAACCTCTAGGAGTAGGATGAATACCGTCTAAAGATATAGCACCTCCAAAAACTAAGCTGGCGTTTAGTAAGTATTGACCAAACTGTACTCCTCCATTCGCTAATTCATTAAAATTTGCATTGGCATCATACAGTGCTAAGCCTTTTTGAGAGGCTAGACTCGCTATAGTTTCATTAAATGTAGCAGTTGCTACCGAAATTTCTTCTTGCTCATCTGCTGTTAGCACATTGCCATCTAATAAAGGAGTTGCTGTTCCTGCTCCTGTTGGTAAAATAGAGGACGTTGGCAACGTAATTAGATCTGCTTCCGTAGTTTGTCTAAATTGTGGAAGTTGTGCAAAAGCGGGGTTAATAGCCCCTAAATCTGTCAGGTATTCATCTAAAATTACAACAGCATTATTCCCCTCAGTAAAATTAATTGTTCTTCTATCCAATTCTTCTTCAGTAAACAAACCTGTACCAGCAAGAGCCTGAAATGCGGCTTGTAATCCTCCATTATATGCAGCATATCCTGCATTTAATTGTGCTGCTGTTGCAGCATCCAAAGGAACTGGATTGTATGGTACAGCAGTGAAAAATGGTAGATCACTTACATTGGGAATATTTGCTATAATTCCTTTAGCCCCATTAGCTGTTAAGGTTTCTACAAGGGTAGACATTGCAAAATTAAAGGTTGGTGTATCTGTGATTGTACTTGAACTAGCATCACCTCCTGAGGTTGCATATCCAAGAACATCATTATTTCCTATCCAAAGAGAAAAAAAAGTGGGGTTCGTTGCAACGGCATCCTCTAAAACTGAAGCCGTTTCAGAACTAGACATTCTTGCAAAATAGGGGTTTGCTGTGCCTTGTAATACTCCAGGCACACTTCCATAACCAGGTGCTATTAAATGAAAACTTCTAGCCCCACCAACACCAAAATTATTAAAAGGCCCAGATATTTTATTCGTAACCTCCGTTGTTGGAGTTGCATCTAAATAAGCAGGTCCAGCTCCGTTAAAGTATAATCTTGGTCCAGCTATTTCTTGACCACCGTATAAAAGACCACCAATATTATCATCAACTAAGGGTTGAATAAATTCACCCCCGCCCATCGCTTTCATTTGGTTGGCCATAATGTTTGGAAACGAATTTTCCTGAGAAGCTATAAACGCAGTTCCATCACTTATTCCATGTGTTAGAGAGTTCCCTAAAGAAATGAAATTAGAGAAGTCTGCAGACCCTGCATTAGCTGGGGCATATACGATTTCTGGATCTACGATTTCATCTAGTGTATTGTCAACATCACAGGAAACTATAAGTGCCGATAATGCGAATAAACCTACTATGTTTTTTATGTTTTTAAAATTCTTCATATTTCTTTACTTTTAATTATTAATGGTCCATGAAATGTAATACTGAGAACCAATTGCACCAATTCCTGGAGCACTTAAGTATTCTTGACCAGTAAGGTTTGCCCCTCCTAATTTAAATACCGATTTAATGCTAGGAACACTGTAGTTTATTTGTGCATCTAAGACCGTTCTCGATTTGATAGTCCCATCGACAAAAGTAGACTCCCATCGGTATTCATCTTGCCATCTAGCATTGATATTGAACCCAAAGTTTTTAAATAAATTTGTCTTTCCAAATTGTAGTTTTACTTTGTGTTCTGGAGTGTTAAAACCTGCTTCAAAATCAGGGTCAGAAGACTGATCGAAATCGAACTTAGCAAAGGTATAATTTACTCCGAAGTCGAATCCATTAAATACCTTTGTGTTTACTCCCAAAGTAGCTCCGTAAGAACTAATATCTGCTGCGGAGTTTGTATACAGTTGAAAAACTTTAAAACCTCCTGTTAAATTGTAAGGTACAATTACATTTTTATTGGCGATAAAATCTTCATATTGATTGTAATACACACTTAAATCTACCGTGATTCTTTGTGAATCTTCCAATAACAAACCTCTATATCCCACTTCAAAAGCAGTTACTTTTTCTGGCTTTACAAAATCTACGTCTGCTTTAACAGTTCCACCACTTGCAAGTGTGAAAGAGTTTTCATAAGCATCTCTACCTGTTACCGTGTAACTTGTTCCGCCGTCATCAAAAGTTAAACTATAACGATCTTGGTTTTCTTCAACTCCACCTACTAAAATGGCATTTCCAACATCCAAACCAATGTATTGGTCTTGTGTTGTTGGATTTCTAAATCCTGTTTGAAAAGAAGCTCTGAAGTTCTGATTTTTATTTTCTCCAGCGGCATAGGCAAGAGACAATCTTGGTGAAAAATTACCATCAAAATTTTGAGCTTTGTCATAACGAAGAGAAGCGGTTACTTTTAAACGATCTTCTTCAAGAAAACCCTTTTGAAGTTGCGTATACACACCATATTCATCATAATTAATTGGCCCATCGGCATCGGTAAAGATGTTTCCAAAAGAATTTAAAGAATATCTTCTATAAGAACCACCCACTTGAATTTCTGCAAAGTCTATAAGTTCACTAAAGTTGTAATTTGCGTCTCCGTGGTATAATTTAGTTTCATCTCTAAATTTTGCTCCTGTTAACAAATTTGGATCTGCTGTAATTCTATCAAACGCTTGCTGAAAACCTGCTGTTCCTGGAATTAAACGATTTCTATCTGCATAAGCTCTTGCTGCTTGATGAGAACCGGTTTGAAGGTAAGTACCCGCATATTCTGTAAACCATTTAGTGTCTGAACTCCAAGATCTATTAATATTTAAAGCTGTAAACAAGGTATTGTAAGAATCTCCTGCATCTTCAGAGGTTACATATCCTCTTACAAAAAAGTTTTTCCCTTTCACTTCTAACTTGTGCTGTTGTAATAAAAAGTTTTGGATACTGTATTTTTGGCCTCCTAAATATTGTGTATCTCCAGTACCTACTTTAGAATTCCAAATAATCTCCAATCGATCATCTCCGTATGGGCGGTAATTTAAAGACCCCGCAAACTTGATACTAGAAACCCCATAATCGATTAAATCTCTTTCATTATACCCCGTTCTACTCACTGTTCCTGCTGTAGCTCCTAAATTAGTTGCAACAACATCTCCAAAAACATTCACACCATTGTAGGCATTATCAGACTCTCTAGTTCCAGAGGCTAACTCTCCTCCTCTAGTATTTCTATAATCGGTTGCAACCCAATCCGTACCTTCTAATACTGCAAGCGTTACTTTTGCAGCAAATTTATCAGAAAAGGCATAGGCCATTCTTAAATTAAAATCAGTAAACTGATTGTTTCCTCCAGCTTCTTGACTTGTAATACCTCCTTTTAGAGAGACACTAATACCTTGATCATCAAAAGGACTTTTACTGGTCATAAACATAATACCATTAAATGCATTTGCACCATACAATGCAGAAGATGCTCCTGGTAACAGCTCTACCGTATTTACATCTAATTCAGACATTCCTAATAAATTACCTATGGCAAAGTTTAATGCAGGTGATGAATTATCCATACCATCTACCAATTGCATAAAACGAGTATTTGCAAAAGTTGCAAAACCACGTGTATTTACAGATTTAAATGTTAAACTGTTTGTGTTAATGTCTACTCCTTTTAAGTTCTCTAAACCATCATAAAAAGATGGAGAAGAGGTGTTTTTAATTGCTCTTGAATCCATTCTTTCTATCGTTACAGGAGACTCCATAATACGTTCTGGAGTTCTTGACGCTGAAACAACGATTTCATCTAAAGAAGTAGCATTTTCTTTAAGAGTAACCTCTACTTTTTGATTGTTTTTGGTGATCTCAATCTTTGCTGTCTGAAATCCAATCATTGAAATTTCAATGGTAAAAGGAGGATTATCTGTTACAATTAAGGTAAAGAGTCCATCAAAATCTGTGCTTGTTCCTATAGATTTATTAGAAACCTTAATATTGGCTCCTGGTAGTGTTTCTCCTGTTAAAACATCTGTTACGACTCCGGTAACAGTTGTTTGTGCAAACATGGCTGTACTACCAAAAACCACAAATGCAATAAGTAAAAATTTTTTTATCATAATTTGAATTATTTGTTGAGTATGATGCAAAATACAATTTTTTTTTAATTGACGAATTTTTTAATACCTTTTTTGCTTTGTTAATAACAAATATGCTTTTTTTTTATTAATCGTTTAATTATAAAAAATTTCTTTTTTAAAATCAACAAATTGTACCTTTGCAGGAACATAGATTCTAATTTTCTTGAAAATAATTCACGCTATTTCTAATTTCTCCTCTGAGGATAAAACTTTTGTTACCATCGGTACTTTTGATGGAGTTCACTTTGGGCATCAACAGATCATAAAGAAATTAGTTAATGAGGCTAAGAAAGAGGGGGGTAAGTCTGTATTGCTTACTTTCTTTCCACATCCAAGAATGGTTTTACAAAAAGATTCCTCTTTAGAGTTAATCAATACTATTGATGAGAGATCAGAATTGTTAGAGAAAACCGGGCTAGACTATTTAATTATTCATCCTTTTAGCAAAGAGTTTTCGAGATTAAGTGCATTAAGTTTTGTTAGAGACGTTTTAGTAAATCAACTTAATACCTCTAAATTAATTATTGGATATGACCATCATTTTGGAAAAAATAGAGAAGGCAACATAGAACAATTATCCGAATACAGTGAGTTGTATAATTTTTGTGTTGAGGAAATTCCTGCTCAAGATATTGACGAAGTTTCAATTAGTTCCACTAAAATTAGAAAAGCATTTGCTAACGGACATTTGAAAACTGCAAATAATTATTTAGGATATAATTTTATGTTGACAGGAACCGTTGTTAACGGAAAACAATTGGGTGGTAAAATTGGTTTTCCAACAGCCAATATCGATATCAAAGAGACCTACAAATTAATCCCTAAAACAGGTGTTTACGTAGTAAAATCTGAGATTAATAAAAAGGTGATTTTTGGAATGATGAATATAGGAAACAGACCAACTTTAAATGGTAAACATCAAACCATTGAAGTTCATTTCTTCGATTTTAACCAAAATGTATACCATCAAAAAATAACGATAGAAACACTCTACTTTTTACGCGAGGAGCAAAAGTTCGATTCCGTAAAAATATTAATTCATCAACTTAAAAAAGATGAAAAAATTGCAAGAACATACATAAAAAACAATCTATAGGTCTCCATTGCTAAAGTCTTAGGCTTACTGTATATTTGCCATCAATAAAAAATTTGAAATGTTACAACTACAATTTATTAGAGACAATAAAGAAAATGTTTTAAACGGATTGGCTAAACGTAATTTTGCCAATGCTGAAAAGATTATTGAAGACGTTTTAGCTGCAGATGAAAACCGAAGAAAAATTCAAGTTTCTTTAGACAACACTCTAGCAGAATCTAATAAAATATCGAAAGAAATTGGTTTGTTGTTTAAATCAGGAGAAATACAAAAAGCAAACATTTTAAAGGAGAGGACAGGGCAGTTAAAAGAGGTGTCTAAAGAATTAAATGAACGTTTAAAAAAAGTTTCTGATGAATTGCAAAACCTCTTATATCAAATTCCGAATATTCCTCATAACTCTGTAAAAAGTGGAACTTCTGAAGAAGATAATGAACATATTTTTAGCGAGGGAACAATTCCTAATTTAGACAAAAATGCGCTACCACACTGGGAGTTGGCAAAAAAATATGACATTATAGACTTTGAGTTGGGTACAAAAATTACTGGAGCTGGTTTTCCTGTATATAAAGGAAAAGGAGCAAGATTACAACGCGCATTAATCAATTATTTTTTAGATAAAAACATTAAGTCTGGCTATACCGAAATTCAAGTTCCACATTTGGTAAATACGGAGTCTGCAACTGCAACAGGTCAGTTACCAGATAAAGAAGGTCAGATGTATCATTCTAGTGAAGATGATTTGTATTTAATTCCTACGGCAGAAGTACCAATTACCAATATCTTTCGTGGTAGCTTGTTACAAGAATCAGATTTTCCTATTTGTTATACAGGGTATACGCCTTGTTTTAGAAGAGAAGCTGGAAGTTATGGCGCACATGTTCGTGGTTTAAACAGGTTGCATCAATTTGATAAAGTAGAAATTGTAAGGGTTGAACATCCTGAGAATTCTTATGCGGCTTTAAATGGAATGGTAGAGCACATTAAAGAAATCTTACGAGAATTAAAATTACCCTATAGAATTTTACGTTTATGTGCCGGTGACACTGGTTTTACTGCAGCTTTAACCTTTGACTTTGAGGTGTTTTCTACAGCACAAAATAGATGGTTAGAAATTAGCTCCGCTTCAAATTTTGAAACTTTTCAAGCAAATAGATTAAAACTTCGTTTTAAGAATAAAGAAGGAAAAAGCGAATTAGCGCATACCTTAAATGGAAGTTCATTAGCTTTACCTCGTGTTTTAGCAGGTATATTAGAGAATTATCAAACAAAAGATGGTATAAAAATTCCGGATATTTTAATACCTTATACAGGTTTTGATATGATTGATTAATTTGCAATTACAGCAACCATTAATCTTTTGTATTTGTTCATTTCTATGAGTGATTTAAAATAAGCACTTATTTGTCCGTTTTTCATGAACTGAATAGAATTGTATTTTGCAGTTTCATATTGTTTCGTTAGGTCTTTCATCGTCTTGATTTTATTGATTATCTAAACTAATTACAAGTTCCGTGCCAAAACAGTATCAAAGAAGAGTTAATAACTACTGTTTTAATAAAAAATTAACATTTATCTTGATTATATTTGGTGAGATATGAAAAAACTTTTTTTACTTTTTTTTCTTGGAACCAGCAGCTTAAGCTTCTCTCAAAATGAGTATTTATTGGGTGAAAATTATTACAGAGAAGGAGAGTTCGAAAAAGCGACTCAGATATTTAAAAAACTATATTCTAAAAGCCCATTTAATACAAATTATTTAAATCGATTAATTTCTTGTTATCAAGAATTAGATGAGTTTTTAGTTGCAGAAAATTTATTAAAATCTCGAATTAAAGCAAATGCTTCTCAAACTTATTTATATGTTTTCTTAGGGCATAATTACGAAAGGCAACAAAAAAATGAAAAAGCACAAATATACTATGAAATGGCATTAAATTCTTTGGACAAAAACGCTACTTATGCCGGTATTATTGGACGTCTTTTTAAAAACTACAACGCTTTAGATAATGCAATTCTTGCCTATGAAAAATCGATGCAAAAAAATCCGAATGCAAATTATAGCTTTCAAATTGCACAGATCTATGGCGAAAAAGGAGCGTTTAAGCAGATGTTTGAGTCATACATGAATATGATTGACAAAAACGAGAACTACTTAAATACTGTTCAACGTTTTACAAGCAAATACATTACCGAAGATCCTGAAAACAAAAATAATATCCTATTTAGAAAAACACTATTAAAAAAATCTGTCAATAATCCAAAAGATGTTTGGAATCTTTTGTTAAGTTGGTTATTTGCGTTACAAAAAGATTATGGAAAAGCGTTGATTCAAGAAAAAGCTTTGTATCAAAGAAACCCAACAGACTTATCTTCAATATTTAACTTAGGAAAAATTAGTTTTAATGGCAAAGATTTTGAGGCAGCTAAACAATGTTTTGACTTTGTAAATGAAACATCGCTCTTAAAACAAGAAAAGATTAATGCCAATTTATACATTTCAAAAATAGCTGTAGCTACTAAAAACCCTGAGACAGAGGCAATATTCCAAAATTTGTTTAATCAGTTTGGTAAAAACTCATCAACGATAGAATTACAAGTAGCATACGCAGATTTTTTAACATTTCAAAAAGACAACCCCAAAGAAGCAACTGTAATTTTAGAAGAAGCATTAACTTTTTCTCGATCAAAATTCGACAAAGCTCGCATAAAATTAAAATTAGGAGATGTCCTTGTTTTTGAAGGAAAGTTTAACAAGGCATTGATTTATTTTTCGCAAATACAAACCCAACTTAAAAATCATGAACTAGCACAACAAGCACGTTTTAAAGTAGCACAAACCAGTTATTTTAAAGGCGATTTCACCTGGGCTAAAGCACAATTAAAAGTATTGAAAGGATCTACAACACAACTTATTGCAAATGATGCTGTGCGTCTATTTTTAAAAATTACAGACAACGAACCTGTAGATTCAATTCCCTCAGGATTAAAACAATTGGCAAAGGCAGAATTGTTAGCTTTTCAAAATAAAGATCAAAAAGCATTGACTATTTTAAATAATATGCTTTCTCGTAAAAAAAAATTAACCAAAGAAATGTTTATAGCAGGCTTAGCTCCAGGAGAAGTAATTTATGACGACGTATTGTTTTTTCAAGCAAAACTATTGATCAAACTAGAAAAGTACGACGATGCTCTTTTAAGTTTTTCGAAAATTGTTGCTGCAGATAACCAAGGGATTTACACTGATGATGTATATTTTGAAATGGCAGAATTGTATAATAATAAATTAAACAATCCAGAAAAGGCCTCAGAATACTATCAAAAGATTATTTTTGACTATGCATCTAGCATTTATTTGGTAGAAGCCAGAAAAAAATTTAGAGAATTACGAGGAGACAAAGTTTAATAATTTACACAGATAAATACCAGCACATACAATGTACATTTACAACGTAACAATAAATATAGACGAGAGTGTTCACGAAGAATGGTTAACTTGGATGCAAACTCACATTACAGAAGTGCTAAATACAGGTCGGTTTTTATCTGCAAAATTAACTCAAGTTTTGGTTGATGAGGAAATGGGAGGAGTAACATATTCTGTTCAATATACTGCTGCTACTAGAGAAGATTTAGATGATTATTACAAATTTGATGCTGACAATTTACGTAGTGATGGACTGAAAAAGTTTGCTGATAAAATGATAACATTCAGAACAGAATTAAAAATAATTAATGAGTTTTATCCAACAGTAACAAGCAATTAGATTATAAATAAGAAAATGTATACAAATAGAAAGGTTTTGTTTTTTATTGGATTAACTCTTCTAATTATAGGTGGTTTTATTGCTTTTAATCTTTGGGGTTTTGAACCGATAGAAACTATTAGTGGAGTACTTTGCGGTATCGGTTTCTCAATTGCACTTCTTTCTTTTGAATTAAATAAAACATTGCAACAATGAGTGTTAAAGCAAAAAAACATTTAGGTCAGCATTTTTTAACTGATGAAGGCATTGCAAAAAACATTGCAGATGCTTTAACAGAAAAAGGCTACGATGATGTCTTAGAAATTGGCCCTGGAATGGGTGTTTTAACCAAATATTTGTTACAGAAAAAATCAAAGGTTACTGTTATAGAGTTAGACAGGGAGTCTATTGCATATTTGCGTGATACATTTCCTGTAGAACATATAAAATTAAATACCTCAAAGGACAAGTTCGAAATTATAGAAGGAGATTTTTTAAAGAAAAATCTCTCAGAAATATTTAAGAGAAGACAGGTAGCAATTATAGGGAACTTTCCATACAATATTTCTACTCAAATTGTTTTTAAAGCCATAGAATACAGAGAGTTTGTTCCAGAATTTGCAGGAATGTTTCAAAAAGAAGTTGCTAAAAGAATTGCTGAAAAGGAAGGCAGTAAAATATACGGTATTTTATCCGTTTTAACCCAAGCTTTTTTTAATGTAGACTATTTATTTACCGTTCCGCCAACGGTTTTTAATCCACCTCCAAAAGTAGATTCTGGTGTCATTCGATTTATCAGAAAAGAAGATTATTCTCTTCCTGTAGATGAAAAATTATTTTTTAGGGTTGTAAAAACTGCTTTTAATCAACGAAGGAAAATGTTGCGCTCTAGCTTAAAATCTTTCAATCTTTCGGATTCTTTAAAAGAAGAGCCTATATTTGCGAAACGTCCAGAACAATTATCTGTTCAACAGTTTTTTGAACTGACGGAAAAACTAGCAAAAAATGGCATTTGAAATCACAAATGATCTTTTAGAAAATGTAATACTGCTCATCAATACTAAAAATGATGAAGCTATTTCTAGTTTGTTTTCTGAAATGCATTATGCTGATATTGCTGAAATTTTAGATGAAATTCCATTTGACGATGCCGTTTATATCATTAAACTTTTAGACAGCGAAACCACTTCTGCTGTTTTAACGGAAACAGATGAAGACACTCGAGAAAAAATACTTCAAAATCTTACTGCCAAAGAAATTGCTGAAGAAATTGAAGAGCTAGATTCTGATGATGCGGCAGATATGATTGCAGAATTGCCAGAGGAAAGGCAAGAAGCAGTAATGTCTAGAATTGAAGATGAAGAACACGTTAAAGAAATTGAAGAGCTCTTAACTTATGATGAAGATTCTGCTGGTGGTTTAATGGCAAAAGAACTGGTTCGAGTAAATGAAAATTGGACCGTTTTAAAGTGCGTTAAAGAGATGCGCATTCAAGCAGAAGAAGTGACAAGAGTACATTCTATTTATGTGGTTGATGATGCTGGTAAATTAAAAGGAAGATTGTCTTTAAAAGATTTATTAGTTGCATCTACAAGAACTCCAATTTCCGAAATTTATATTCCAAAAGTAGATTCTGTTCATGTAAATGATAAAGCAGAAGAAGTTGCCAATATTATGCGTAAGTATGATTTAGAGGCAATTCCTGTTGTAGATAATAACAACATTTTATTAGGTAGAATTACCATTGATGATATTGTTGACGTAATAAAAGAAGAAGCTGAAAAAGATTATCAATTAGCTGCGGGTATTACACAAGATGTGGAAGCAGATGATAGTATTTTAGATTTAACAAAAGCACGTTTACCTTGGTTGTTTTTAGGATTATTAGGTGGTGTTGGGGCTTTTTTAATTATGGGTTTATTTGAAAACACTTTTGAAGAAAATGCTGTTTTATTCTTTTTTACTCCTTTAATTGCTGCAATGGCAGGAAATGTTGGTGTGCAATCTTCAGCGATAATTGTGCAAGGTTTAGCGAACGATGATGTAAAAGGAAGTATAAACAGTCGTTTAATTAAAGAAATGCTTTTAGCTGCTTTAAATGGCGTTATACTTGCTGGCTTTTTATTCGTATTTGTTTGGATTTATGAAGGTAAAATAAATACCGCTTTAGCAATTTCAGTTTCTTTAGTAGTCGTAATTATTGTTGCTGGTTTAATAGGAACTTTTGTTCCCTTATTTTTAGACAAACGAGGTATAGATCCTGCAATTGCAACAGGTCCTTTTATTACAACTTCTAATGATATTTTTGGAATCTTAATTTACTTTATGATTGCAAAAATCATTTTAGGGATATAAAAAACCTTTCTGAATGAACAGAAAGGCTTTCTCCTTTTTCACATAACTTTAGATATAAGCCCCTAATCTCATATCTGCAATTAATCCCTTTTTTGTGTAGTATTTGGTTAAATAGTACACTTCAAATGTACAATGTCTTTTAGTTTTTAAAATGTGAATAACCGCAGTTTAAAATGTGGATTTCCGCAAAAAAGAATTAATCTATAATACCTAACTCTTTTGCTTTAAGAATTAAATCTGTGTTATTATTAGCATTTAAGTCTGTTCTTAAGATACCTAACTTGGTTTCTATAGAACGAAGTTTAATCACAGAACCATCACTTTTAGTGATAACCCCCTCTAAATTACTAATCTTTGGATGATTAGGTAATTCTTTTAAAATTTGAACAGCAACATCATCCATTTGGATTTGAACAATATTGCGCTTCATTATTTTTTGATGAATTTCATGGGTGTAATAGTAATCATTTGCCAACATTTTTTGAACTGCAAAACCAATCTCAATAGCATCGCATTTACTTTTTAATAAATATGCATTGGGATTCAAATTACTAACTACATTATACACTCTATTTGTTTCTGTATGGCCAGTAATTACAGCAATTTTAATATCAATTTCATTATTTCTAATTGCTTTTATCAACTCTTCTCCGCCATCTAAATTGGTGTCTTTTGTAGAATTATCAAAACTTAAATCTGTAAATAAAAGTTGAAACGGTTTGTTGTTTTGATGCATTTTTATCAACTGAAATGCCTCATCACAAGTAGTTGTTGTAACTACATCAAAATCGCCTACTTCTTTTAAAGAACATAATATTCCTTGTATGACTAATTGATGATCATCAGCAATTAAAATTCTTATTTTAGTTTCCATTTTTAGGGATTTCAATTTTTATAGTAGTTCCTTTTTCTAACTGGCTTTCAATAGAAAAAATACCGTTTATTTCTTCTATACGTTCTTTCATGTTTTTTAAGCCAATTCCGTTTTTCTTTTCACCAATATTAAACCCTTTTCCGTTATCAGAAACTTCTAATAAAACAGCTTTTTTAGTTTCACTAAAACTTAAAATAATATTTTTTGCAACTGCATGTTTTTTGGCATTTTGAATAGTTTCCCTTAAGGATAAAAATAAAGTTCTTTTAATGGCATTATTAATTTCTTGCCAATTTACCTTATCAATTTCATTAACTTTTATTTTAAATTTAGGCTCAAAAAAATCTGAAACTAAATTGATTATTTGATCTTTAAAAACTACTTTATCAAAGCTTTCACTACTTAATTGATGTGATAAATTTCGTACATTTTCCTTAATTATATTTAAACTATCAGCTTCTTTTATCTGGTTTGTTTTTGCCAATTTTAAATGCAACATTCTAATATCTCCAGCAACCTCATCATGTAACGATTTTGCGATTTCTTGACGTTCTTTTTCACGTACTTCTACTTGCAATAATTTAGCCTCAAAAAGCAATTTTTTTCTTCTGTTTGAAGCAATATTTACTCCAAAAACAATAATCAGAAAACCAACCCCAGCCACTAACCATCCAATTATTTTATATTGTTTCTCCGCTTTTATTTGTAGTTCATTTCTTTGATTCTGTTGCTTTAAACCAACGTTTTCTTTATTCTTTTTTTCAGTTTCGTATCTAACTTTTGCAAACTGATTTTTTAAGTTTCGCTCTCTCGTAAATAAACTATCGCTTAATTTTATATATTCTTCTAAATACTTTTTGGCAGTTTCTCCTTTAGTAAGCTGAGATAAAAACTTTAAGTTTTCTAAAACACGCTGATTATTTCTTGTTTTTTTTGCTAACTCTAAACCTTTGTTTGCATGTTTTTTTGCTAAAGCGTATTCTTTATTCTTTAAATAAGCTTCTGTTAAAAAACTATGTGAAATACTTTGAGTGTATCTATTTTTTGTTTTTATCCTGCTTTTTAAAACTATTTTATAACCTTCTATTGCTTTTTCTATTTTTCCTTGTATAAAATAAATAGAAGATACGTTTCCTAAAAGAGCTTGGTATTGTTCAGGATGTTTTATTTCTAAACTATCAGAATTTAATCCTTCTTTAAACAAAGAAACTGCTTTTTTAAAATTTCCTTCATCTTTATAAGTCATTCCAATATTACTTAATAGGTTTAAGTAATTTTTTTCTCTTCTGTGTTTTACAGTATTAAACTTTGCGATCTTTTTTGCTTTTAAATAATAACTTCTCGCCTCTTGAGGTTTGTTTAAATGACCCAAAGCGTTCCCTAAAGTTTGGTATAAAGAAATTAAAGTTCTATAATTTTTATTAGGTTCTATATATTTCAGACCCTCAATTGTTGTGATTTCACAACCTAAAAAATCTAACTCTTTTACTTGTATAATAGCCATAGATAACAACCTTCTTCCTATCTCAACAGAATCTTTTAGAACGATAGAAATATTTTTGGATTTATGAAAATAATAAAAAGTGCTGTCTAAATTGTTTTTTAACTTATGGTTTAAAGCTTCTAAATGATAAGCTTTTGCTAAAGAAAAAGAATCTTTCTTCAGTTGAAAATGTTTTAGTAATTTGTTTGTGGAAAATGTTAGCCCCAAAGTATCTTTAGTAAAATAACTTTGTTTTGCATACTCAATACTTGTTTGCTTTAAAAGAGAATCAATTTTTAATTCTTCAGAAAGCAACACTGCTCTTTTTAAATATGAAAATTTGTGTGCTCCTTTCGCATTCTTTACATAGAAGGCAATAGAATCTATACTTATATCTAAATCTTTGTTTTGAGAAAACACTGAAATGCTTATAAATAATAGAAAAAAAAGTGTGTTTGTCTTCGTAAAGAATAAGCGCTTTAACCTTTTAAATAACTGGTGTTTGCTCATCCTTTTCTAGGATTAAAGCACAATACTAATTCTTCTTCTAAATATATTTTTAATTTCATTTTTAAGCCTCTTTTTCTTCAGCTCTCTAAAATAAAATATTTAAGGGTAAAGGCAACTTTTTTATTGTATTTTTTGAAACAAGTCCCAAATTACAACACCTGTAGTAACTGAAATGTTTAAAGAATGTTTAGTTCCTAATTGCGGAATTTCTATACACAAATCAGAAGCATTTACCACTTCTTGTTGCACGCCTTTCACTTCATTTCCCATAACAATAGCGTATTTCTGATTTTTTTCAGGAAAAAAGTCATTCAATTTTGTGCTGTTTTCTGCTTGTTCAATCGCCAATACTTTAATCTTTGAATCTTTTAATTTTTGAATTAATGAAAACGTATCTTCAACATATTCCCAATCAACAGATTCTGTTGCGCCTAAAGCTGTTTTGTGAATATCTTTGTTTGGAGGCGTTGCACAAATGCCACATAAATAAATTTTTTCAATCAAAAAAGCATCCGAAGTTCTAAAAACAGAACCAATATTATTTAAACTTCTAATGTTGTCTAAAACAACAATTAATGGTGTTTTTTTGATGGTTTTGAATTCATCAACCGAAATTCTACCTAACTCGTTATTTTTTAATTTCCTCATATCTTGTGAATAAGTTCACTCTAATCTGCAAACTGAATACTGTCTACTTTTTCTATCTTCGCAAAACTAATTGAAAATTTTCAAAAAACTTGGCAAAACCCAAACCAAAAAAGGTAACTCCTTTAATGAAACAATACAATGCCATCAAGACAAAATATCCTGATGCTATGTTGCTTTTTAGAGTAGGAGATTTCTATGAAACTTTTGGAGAAGATGCTAAAAAAGCAGCTGGCGTTTTGGGAATTACCCTAACAAAACGCGGGGCAGGAAGTGAAACGGAAACTGCTTTGGCTGGTTTTCCGCATCATTCTTTGAACACCTATTTGCCAAAGTTGGTAAAAGCAGGAATGCGTGTTGCTATTTGCGATCAGTTAGAAGATCCCAAAATGACCAAAACCATCGTAAAAAGGGGTGTTACAGAATTGGTTACTCCCGGAGTTTCTTTAAACGACGAAGTTTTACAAAGCAAAACCAACAACTTTTTAGCAGCTGTTCATTTTGATAAAAAACAACTCGGAATTTCATTTTTAGATGTTTCTACTGGTGAATATTTAGTTGCACAAGGAAATGTAGAATACATAGATAAATTGTTACAAAACTTTAGTCCGAGTGAGGTTTTGGTTCAAAAACAACACAAACAAGAATTTTTAGAGCTTTTTGAAAACAGGTTTTATACGTTTTATTTAGACGATTGGGTTTTTCAGAAGGAATATGCAAACGAAACTTTACACAATCATTTTGAGGTAAAAAGCTTAAAAGGTTTTGGAGTTCACGAAGTAAAAAACGGAATTATAGCTGCTGGTGCTGTTTTGTATTATTTGTCAGAAACGCAACACAACCAACTAAAACACATTCAGTCTATTACTAGAATTGCAGAAGATAATTATGTTTGGATGGACCGATTTACAGTTCGGAATTTAGAGCTTTATAATCCGAATTCTATGAATGCAGTTACGCTTTTAGACGTTATTGATAAAACCATTTCTCCAATGGGAGGACGTTTATTAAAGCGTTGGTTAGCGCTCCCTTTAAAGAATATTACTGAAATTAAAAATCGCCATGAATTGGTAAAATTTTTTATAGATTGTGATGATTTTTCTCAAACAACAACCTATCAATTAAAACAAATATCAGATATAGAAAGGCTTATTTCTAAAGTTGCTACTGGCAAAGCATCACCAAGAGAAATTGTCTTATTAAAAGATTCTTTAAAAGCAATTTTACCCATAAAAATTGCATCTGAAAAAAGTAAAAATAAAGCCGTAAAGCAATTAGGAACTCAACTAAACTCTTGCACAGATTTAATTGAAAAAATTACGCAAACCTTGTTTGATGATGCTCCTGTAAACATTAATAAAGGAAACGCAATTGCTACAGGAGTTCATAATGAATTAGATGATTTACGAGCAATTGCTAACTCTGGAAAGGAATATTTAGACAATATGCTAACTCGTGAAACAGAAGCGACTGGTATTACGAGTTTAAAAATTTCGTTCAACAACGTTTTTGGGTATTACATAGAGGTAAGAAATACACACAAAGACAAAGTTCCTTCAGCATGGATTCGTAAACAAACGCTGGTAAATGCAGAGCGATATATTACTGAAGAACTAAAAGAATATGAAACAAAAATTTTAGGTGCTGAAGAAAAAATTGCCAAGTTAGAACAAGAAATATTTTCTAAATTATTGCAATATGTTGTTCAACACGTTCAATCTGTTCAAGAAAATGCACAAATTATTGCAAAAATTGACTGCCTGCTTTCTTTTTCTGTTTTAGCGGTTGATAATAATTATGTGCGCCCAATTATAGATGAAAGCACAGATTTAGACATTAAAAATGGACGTCATCCTGTTATCGAAAAACAATTACCAATAGATCAAACCTACATTGCAAATGATGTTGTTCTAAATAGAAATCAGCAACAAATCATTATGATTACTGGACCCAATATGTCTGGTAAATCAGCCATTTTACGTCAAACAGCACTCATTGTTTTACTGGCTCAAATGGGAAGTTATGTGCCTGCACAAAATGCAAAAATTGGTGTTGTAGACAAAATTTTTACACGAGTTGGCGCAAGTGATAATATTTCTATGGGAGAGTCTACATTTATGGTAGAAATGAATGAAACAGCGTCCATTCTTAACAACCTTTCTGAACGTAGTTTGGTATTATTAGATGAAATTGGCCGCGGAACCTCTACCTATGATGGTATTTCTATTGCTTGGGCAATTTCAGAGTTCTTGCACGAACATCCGTCGAAGGCAAAAACATTGTTTGCTACCCATTATCACGAACTCAATGAAATGACCACCACTTTTAAACGGATTAAAAACTTTAATGTGTCTGTAAAAGAATTGAAAGACACCATTATTTTCTTGCGTAAATTAGTTTCTGGTGGCTCTAATCATAGTTTTGGTATTCATGTAGCAAAATTGGCTGGAATGCCAAATATGGTGATTCATAGAGCGAATAAAATATTGGCTCAACTAGAAAAAAACAATAAAAGTGCCGAAGTTAAAGATGTTTTAAAACAAACCCAAGAAGAAGAAATGCAGTTGAGTTTCTTTCAGTTGGATGACCCTTTGTTAGAAAATATTCGAGAAGAGATTTTAGCTACTAATATAGATACGTTAACACCTATTGAAGCCTTAATGAAATTGAATGAGATTAAGCGAATGTTGGTAAAAGACAAAAATTAACTTTTTCCTTTATCAAAAGCGTTATATTTAATTTTAGCAATTACAAAAGGCGCTGCTAAAATTAGTATCTGTAAGATGTCTAGTAATAAATACCTATCAAACAAAAGGTTAATAAGTATTAAAAGAACTCCTGATACAATAAATATGGATTTATAAATGTTTTTAAAGTTCATAAAAAACCCAACAAGAACTAAAAGAAGTCCATCAATTATAAATATTTCAGAAACTGTAATCACTCATTTAATCTTATTAGTTACTATTTAAATACTTCCCTAAAGTTTTAATTTTTTTATCAAACATAACAAGTTTTTTACATAAAAAAAACTTGTTAAAACTTATCTCTTATTTTCTCCAAAATAACTTGCATTTTTTCTTTTATTTTAGAACTAGAATTCATAAAATGGTTATTCATATAACTAAATGCAAGCACTTTTCCTGAGTTAGTAATTAAATAGCCACTTAGGTTATAATTATTTCCTAATGAACCCGATTTTGCATAAATATAAGGTTTATCTTTTCCAGAAAACCAATTTTTTAAACGTCCTGATTCTCCTCCAACAGAGAAAAACGAAAACAACCTTTCTCTCGGAATTTTCTTGTACATTTTGGTTAAAACATGTACAAAAGAATTGGGCGTAAACAAATTATATCTACTAAGTCCTGAGCCATCGACCCATCTTGGTTTTTGTTTTAAATCTTTTAATTCATTTTCTAAAATAAATTTTCTCGCAGTTGCTGAACTTAAAGTATTTGAAAATGTTGATGATGCAAGAACTAAAAGTTGTTCTGCCAAAAAGTTATCACTTTCTTTCATCATTCTTGTATACAAAGAGTCTGCAGGAATACTATAGGCAATTCTAGATGGTTTTAAATTAGAAGATCTAATCAATTGTACTTTGTTGGGCAGAATATCATTCCAAAGATTTTCAATTAGAGTCCAATCAATAATCATCGGCATTTTCGCTTCTCGCGTCCTGTTTTTACCATAGTAAAAACTGTTTATAAACTCTTCTCTTCGATATCCCTTTTCGTTAGTTTTAATATCGTTCTTAAAAAAGTTAGGAGTTATTTTAAGTCCGTTTTTATTTTGAATTGTAACGACATTTCCATACATTGGAAAAGGACTTCTTTCAGCGCTAAAATATCTACCAAAATCTTCCCAAGCCCAACCAGGACCAAATCTATCATCCGAAATATTATTGGTAATAATCTTTACTTTTTTATACTTTTTCCCCATTTTTAAAGCGGTACTGTCCTTAAAGAAAGAGTGTAAAAAACTTGGATCTCCTGTTCCTTGAATTATAATTGTGTCTTTATTTACGGCATATTTAAAAGCAGGAATAGAATCTGATAAAGCAGATAACCCAGTGAAAAGTGTAAATATCTTTGTGTTACTTGCTGGTGTAAAATATTTATCTCCATTAAAATCAAAGAGTACTTTGTCTGACTCCAGATCATAAATATAAATCCCTGTAAATTGATTTTCTAAATATTCGCTTTTTAACTCTTTGTTAATATGCAATGATTTACATCCTATTAAAATAATTATAACTGACAAAAAACAAGCCTTATTCCTTAATATAAACATCTATTTTAAATTTTCATTTTACAATTTACAATTTACAAAAAAAATAAGCTATTATGATTTATAATATTTACCTTTGTTAGACTAAATGAACGTACCTTTTTTATTTATCGGCGGTCCAGAAATATTTATAATCTTATTGATTGTTATTATGGTTTTTGGCGCAGACAAAATTCCTGAAATTGCTAGAGGTTTAGGCAAAGGAATGCGCCAGGTTAAAGACGCTACTAATGATATTAAAAAAGAAATAAACAATAGCGCTAAAAACCAAGGAATTGATACTGATATTGCCAAAGATATTAGAAAAAGTGTTAGTGACGTAAAAGAAGGTATTGATGACTTTACTGGCCCAATTAAGCGCAATCGTTAATTAAAATTACGATGTTTGCACGGGACAAAATCTGTAATACATAACACCTCAAACTTCTAAATCCTCTATTTAACAACTGATAAACAGTGCTTTAACCACCATTACCCATTAAAATCGTAGAAAAGGTTATTTCAATCGACTAATTGTTAATCCGTCTCTAATTGGCAACAAAACGGTTTCTACTCTTTTATCCGTATTTAATAATGAATTATAAGCTAAAAGTGCTTTTGTGTCTTTGTCTTTTGGATCTAATTTTTCTACAACTTTGCCACTCCATAAAACATTGTCTGATAAAATAATTCCACCAGCATTCATTTTATCAATTACCAAATGAAAATACTTCGAATAATTAGCCTTATCAGCATCTATAAAAACCAAATCAAATTTCTTATTAATTGTTGGAATAATCTCTAAAGCATTACCCGTGTAAGATTTTATTTGATTTTCATAACCAGATTTAATGAAATATTTTTGTTGTATTTCTGCTAACTCTTCATTTTTATCGATGGTAAAAATTTCGCCATCTGCTAATAATCCTTCTGCTAAACACAATGCAGAATACCCCGTATAAGTACCAATTTCTAAAATATTTTTTGGGTAAATAAGTTTAGAAATCATAGATAAAACACGACCTTGAAAAGCACCACTTAACATTCTTGGATTCAGTACTTTTTGCCAAGTTTCTCTGGTTAATTCTTGTAAAATTTCTGGCTCTTGTTGTGAATGACTTACAACGTAATTATCTATTTTTTCAGGTAAAAAATACATTAAAACTAGTTTTAGGTTTACAAAATAAGTAGTGAATATATCTATAAACTTGTTTCTATCTCAAAAATAAAGTTTTTGGTAAACTTAAAAAATTTCTATACTTCTAATTTTTCTAACTCTTTTTTAAATGCTTCTTTATCCATTTTTGATAAACATTTTGTCTCTTCTTTACAATCAGCAGATTTCATTTGAAATAAACTTGTCATTTTTCTATTCTGCTTCACATACAAAGAGCACAATTTACAATTAAAAAGGTGCCAGTTCAATTGTATTTTTTCAAAAAAAGATGCTTCATTATATTGACTTTTATCACAAATAGTTGTGGCTTCGTCACATGTTATTTTTAACTTTTTAAACATCCTCTATATATTAAACCAATTATCTTCCATACACTTTCTTAATTGAGTTCTAGCTCTGTGTATGATCACCCATAAGTTTGACGATGTTATATCTAACTCCTTACAAATTTCTTCAGTTTCAAAACCTTGAATTGTTTTCATCCTAAAAACCATTCCGTATTTTTCTGGTAAATTATCAATACAATCTTCTAACTGATCCTTTAACTCCTCGTTTTCAATTGTTTTTTCAGATTCATTGTGCCAGCTTTGAGGAACCCTTTCTTCTATCCAGTTTCCTTCATTTTCACCATCATTATAAAAATTCATTCTAACTTCTGCTTTTCCTTTATTAGAATTTATTTTCCTATAATGATCTATAATTTTTCTTTTTAAAATTGACACCAACCAGGTTCTTTCTGTAGACCTTCCTTGAAAATTTTTTGCAGATTTTAAGCCTGCAAAAAACGTTTCTTGAACCAAATCTTTTGACAAATCAGAATCATTCACGCGTGTAATTGTATAATTATACAAATAATCTGCATAATTATCAATCCATAAATTTGGAGTCAAAGTATGTATTGTTGGTTCTGACATTGTTGGTTTTAAAAAACAAATATAACCCTATTTTTTATCTTTTATAATACTACAATTATATCTTCTTATTAGATGAAAAAAGATAAATTATATAAAATTATTATTAAAAATAAGCCAAAAGTATTGGTGCAAAAGTCAAGTTTCAATGAGTTCAAAATAAAAGCTAAACACAGGTGTATTTTAATTCTATATATTTTTAAGTTAAGGCTAAAAACACCATTTTTATATACTACTATAAGCAATAAATCGAAATAAAACTCCAATATACCTATTCTAATAAGAACTATATTTTTAGGGTGTTTTTTATAAAATTAAAGAGTAAAGTCTACAGAAAAAGAACAATATCTAAAGATTAAGATGTATAATATCAGTTGATATTTATTACATTTACCAGATTCTAAATTAATACCTATGTCAGTAGCAAAAAAACAGTATAAGCGAGTTACCGTTAAGTCTTTAATAGACATGAAAGCTAATGGTGAAAAGATTTCCATGTTAACTGCTTATGATTATACCATGGCAAAAATACTAGATAGTTCTGGTATAGATGTTTTATTAGTAGGTGATTCTGCCTCTAATGTTATGGCTGGTCATGAAACAACTTTGCCGATAACCTTAGATCAAATGATATATCATGCAAGTTCTGTAGTGAGAGCTATTGAGCGTTGTTTGGTGGTGGTTGATTTGCCTTTTGGTAGTTATCAATCTGACCCGAAAGAAGCCTTGCGATCTGCCATTAGAATTATGAAGGAATCTGGTGGGCATTCTATAAAGTTAGAGGGAGGTAAAGAGGTTAAAGATTCTATAAAACGAATTTTAAATGCTGGGATTCCTGTAATGGGTCATTTAGGTTTAACGCCACAATCTATCTATAAATTTGGCACATATACCGTAAGAGCAAAAGAGGAAGAAGAAGCAGAAAAGTTAATGGAAGACGCTTTAATGTTAGAAAGGATTGGTTGTTTTGCTATTGTCTTAGAGAAAGTACCTGCTAATTTAGCAGAAAGGGTTGCAGCTGCTTTAACAATTCCTGTCATAGGTATTGGAGCTGGAAACGGTGTAGACGGACAAGTATTAGTAACCCACGATATGATTGGAATGACACATGAATTTAATCCTCGTTTTTTAAGGCGTTATTTAGATTTATTTAAAGAAATGACCAATGCTTTTGAGAATTATATTACTGATGTAAAAAGTGGCGATTTTCCAAGCAATAATGAACAGTATTAACTTTTGAAAACCTATTTTTTGTTGTTACTCTATCGAATATGAAAATTCTTCACATAGATACAAATCATTCTTTATTACTTAATCAACTTAATGATGTAGGTTTTCAAAACGATGAAGATTACACTTCTTCAAAAGAAGAAATTATAGCAAAAATTCATTTATATGATGGCGTTATTATCAGAAGTCGTTTTTCTATTGATAAACCTTTCTTAGATAAGGCCACAAACTTAAAGTTTATTGGACGTGTTGGTGCGGGTTTAGAAAATATCGATTGTGAATACGCTAAGAGCAAGAAAATTAGTTTATTTTCTGCACCAGAAGGAAACAGAAATGCAGTAGGAGAGCACTCTTTAGCTATGTTACTCTCTTTATTTAATAAACTCAACAAGTCAGATAGAGAAGTCAAAAAAGGCAAGTGGTTCCGTGAGGAAAACCGTGGAATTGAACTTGATGGAAAAACTATTGGAATAATTGGTTATGGAAACATGGGCAAGTCTTTTGCTAAAAAATTACAGGGTTTTGATGTTACTAGTATCTGTTATGACATAAAGCCTAATGTGGGTGATAAAAACTGCAAACAGGTATCAATAAACGAATTACAAGAAAGATCAGACGTATTAAGTTTGCACACACCGCAAACGGAACTCACAAAAAATATGGTAAATTTTGATTTTATCAATGGATTTAGAAAGCCTTTTTGGTTGATAAATACAGCTCGCGGATCATCTGTTGTAACTAAAGACTTAGTTTCAGCCTTAAAGTCTGATAAAATTTTAGGAGCTGGATTGGATGTTTTGGAATATGAAAAATCGTCTTTTGAAAATTTATTTTCCGATGCTAAAATGCCAACACCGTTTCAATATTTAATAAATTCAGATGATGTAATTTTATCTCCACACATTGCTGGTTGGACAATAGAGAGTAAAGAAAAATTAGCACAAACTATAGTAAATAAAATTAAAGAAAAATTTTGTTAACTTTAGGAAAAAAAACACTTTATGAATTTAAAAAATTATATGTATAATAATGATATCTTAAATTAAAAAAACATGAACTTATTTTCAAAATTTCCTGCTGAAGTACTAATTCTACTTTTCTTAATTGTTACTTTTATTCAATCCGGTATTGATAAACTTATGGACTGGAAAGGAAATGTTTCTTTCATAAAAGATCATTTTAAAAATTCTCCTTTAAAAAATAATGTCCCGTTATTATTAGGAATAATTTTAATTACAGAAATTTTTGCTGGTATTTTTATGAGTATTGGTGTCTTTCAATTGTATACGTCAGAAGCAAAAGAAATAGCTTCTTTGGGAATTGAACTCTCTGCCTTAAGTTTAATTTTTTTATTAATTGGACAGCGTCTTGCAAAAGATTATGCGGGAGCGATGACTTTAGCCGTTTATTTTATTATCTCTATTTTCGGTATATTTCT
>Ga0105350_10000307_pt1 | contig 33870 bp, 25 predicted proteins | sample EN1Hudsemesocosm_FD_83506 | JGI IMG/M metagenome (GOLD analysis project Ga0105350, IMG submission 83506) | Methane-oxidizing microbial communities from mesocosms in the Hudson Canyon - EN1E Hudson Canyon | ecosystem: Environmental > Aquatic > Marine > Cold seeps | place: Hudson Canyon... | reverse complement strand
TGTTTGCCATTTGTTATTTCGGCAATTAAGTCTTGATAATTTTTTATATAGTGAATTGAATACTCGTTGTGAAGTGCTTCTATAGGACGCAGGGTTTGTGAGTCGACGGTGATACCTGATTGTGTGTAAGTGGCATCAATATTAGATTTTGTTTTAAAAATTATTTTATCAGCATTTACGATAAAGGAAACCGGGGTGTCGCCTTGCCCATCAGGCATACTGACTTTCTTGTGCGCTAAAATACAGGCATTTTCATCATCTTTTGAAAGCGTCCAGTAGTCGCCATACTGTATTGGTAATTGTTCTAGTGTCAGTTCAACAATAGGCGTTGTAGGTGCTGATAGTGTTGTTTTCTCTTGAGTTTCAAGCACTACTTGCTTAATCGATTCTTTTTGAATATTAATAGGCTTAACTGTGTTTTTAGTTTTGCTAGTAGCTTTGTTGTATTTTGGTTTGCTTTTTGGCTTAGGTTTCGATTTAACGGGGGTGACCTTTTTAGACTTTTTAACGATAACCTTTTTTGCAGGTACCTTTTTATCTGCTGTTTTCTTCTTAATTGTTTTTTTCTTAATTGTTTTTTTCTTGGCGGCTGCTGGCTTTGTTATGGCTGCTGGTTTTTTGATTTCTTTTTTTACGGCTTCAGAAATAACAGGTGGCGCAGGAATTTCAACAGTTTGTTTTTCGGGAGTACTGCTACATGCCACTAACAATGGCGCTAAAGCTAAAAATGATAAGAGAGATGCGATAACGCGTTGTATATTCATAATGGCCAGGGCATTTAGGGATTGCAAATTCTTCATAGTTGTTATTTCAGTCAGTAGTGGTTTTTATATTTATTACGCGTCATTGATTGAAATTATGCAATGCTATTCAGGGTGTTAATTCGAGGAAGATTATACTTAAGCTTGAGTGTAATAACAGTCAATTCAACAATATTTCGTTTAAATATAGCTTTATAGTATTAGTAAGGTTACGTAACGAAGATGCGAAAATAAATTCTCAGAGAATAGGGTATTCACTGTCTGTAATTTATCCTTTGAATCAGCAACGAAATTGTTGCTGATTCAACAAAATCTTTAAATGGCTATATTTTCTTCTATATTAAAGCCTGTTTCTACAGCAGCTCCGGCACTGCCATCTTTTGTTTGAGGTGTATATTTAACTTCAACCTTAGCAAAGTTCAAAGATACGTTTTCAGTTAGTCTATCTTCACCACCACTTCCGCCTGTTGAAATCGAGGTGACAATAACATCAGTCATGGTGATGATAAGGTATTCGACAGGTTTATCGCCTGCTTTTCGAACAGTTACAGTGGCTTTAGGGTAATGCTTACCTGTGCAGCAAGTATTCAGTAGGTTTGGTGATGAGCGGTCAACATATTTGGTAAAAGATAAATCCTGAACTGCCACTTTACCCGCACCGCCACCGCCGCCAACATGCATTGAGCCAGATTGACTCATTCCCCAGCTCCACGCTAATACATCAATTTCGCCTCCATGCTTATGATCTACAGCTTCTCCTGTAACGCCTTCAATTTTTAAAAACATATCTGCTGACATAATCGTACCCTCCGTGGGTGTTTGATATTAACTTGTCTATTAACGCTTAATTTTAAATAGTAATGGTTTCAAGGCTAAGGTAAGTGCCTTTAAATCTCTGTGTTTTCTTCGATGTTGAAGCCGGTGTCGATACTGGCGCCCGCACTACCATCTTTAGTTTGTGGTGTGTATTGAACTTCAACTTTGGCAAAGTTTAATGAAACATTTTCTGTTAAACGATCTTCACCACCGCTACCACCTGTCGATATTGATGTCACTATTACATCTGTCATAGTAATAATGAAATACTCTACTGCTTTATCACCTGCTTTTCTGACAGTAATAGTAGCTTTAGGGTAGTGTTTCCCAGTACAGCAAGTGTTGATTAGATTTGGTGTTGAGCGATCAACATACTTCGTTAGTGATATGTCCTGAACAGCTACTTTACCCGCGCCGCCGCCACCGCCAACATGCATTGAACCTGACTGGCTCATGCCCCAGCTCCATGCTAGAACATCGATTTCTTTTCCGTGCTTATGATCTACAGCTTCACCTTCAACACCTTCGATTTTTAAGAACATATCTGCTGACATTTTGTAACCCTCCATGGGTTTAAGTATTAATTCGTTGTGTGATTCTTGGTTTAATTTAGTGATCTTAATTTATATGTATCAAGATGCGTGCCAACAATTTATGGGTATTAAATACTAATTTAAGGGGGGGGGCAGTGAGTTTTTAGTCGAAGTGTTTTAAGTGACATGTCACTTAAAATATTTATCAGTGTCACCTTAAAAAGTGACACTAGAAAAGAGATGTTATTGGATGCTAAGGTCTTTAAGTCGACGTTTAAGTGCAGCTTTAGATATTTTAAGTGCGTCTACCATTTTTTCTAAGTCTCCGTTGTTTTGCGTATAAGATAACCTGAGGGTATCTACATCATAGTCGCTTGCTGTGCAAACGGAGTCGGTCTGATCAATTATTTTATATAAAGCTGCTCTTGAGATGTTGAGGTATTCAGAGCTGGCTTTAAGGTCCCAGCGCTTACTTTTAAGTGCCTCAAGTAACTCTTCTTCAGTAACCGTACTAGGTTTACGTCGAGGCTTGCTTTCTTCTATAGGTACAGGTGCTTCTTCTATTACTTGCTGTGCTGTGTCAACATTTGAGACAGGTACTGAACGCGGTGTAAACAGCTCAGCTATATGGTCTGGAAGGGTTAAAAATTCAACCTCTCTATTATAGATGGCAAGCTGTTGTGCGATGTTTTTTAATTGCCTAATATTGCCAGGCCAATCAAATAAACTCGCTTTATAAAAGATGCTTGCCCAAAACGAAACATTACTTGTTGTGTTTTCAAGGTGATGGCTTTCATTAACAGCTTCGAGTTCTGTTTTCAGGAAGTGAATCAGAAGGCGGCCGATATCTTCTCGTCGTTTTCGAAGTGGCTGTAGGCGAATTTCAAAACCAGCAAGCCGTTGTAATAATGGGCTCCGAAATCGGTTGTCTTCAATGCTTTGTTCTAGGTCTGCATCAGTTGCAGCGACTAATCTAACATCTACATGTATAGCGTTTGAGCCACCTACTGGTGTGACTTCACCTGTTTCGAGTGTTCTGAGTAAAGCGACTTGAACTTGTTCCTGAGCGTCACCTATCTCATCTAAAAATAGGGTGCCTTGATCTGCTTGTTGAAAATATCCAGCCCTATCTTTGGTCGCGCCGGTAAAGGCGCCTTTTTTACTGCCAAATAACTCTGAAATAGCGAGTGACTCTGGGATGGCAGCTACGTTTACGCTAACGAACTTCTGTTGTTGTCTACGACTACTATTATGTATGGCTTGTGCGATTAACTCTTTACCTGTGCCAGTTTCGCCTCGGATTAATACCGGTACTTTTAAATCGGCAACTCGATCAATGACGACTCTGAGTTTAGCGATCACGTCACTTTCGCCCAGTAGGCCATGATCATTGGATGATACTTTCTTTGAGCGAGGAGATTGGTGTAGAAATAGCACCACTCGATTACTCATTGATAGCAATACACCTTCGCGCCACTCATTGCCCACAATAAATAATTCATCAACCAGCAAGCGACCATTAACTGTTACATTCCCAGTTAGTTCTGCGGGTTTTTTAATGTTGAGTCCGCCGTTGACTAACGATAGCTGGATTGGTTTTCTGCTAATGTAGGGGTCGGAGATAGACTGAGATCTGTTACTGTTAAGGTGTGAAAATTCAGGCGATAAACGAGAAAAGGATTGAAGCAGGTCTTGCTTCAACTCAAGTAATTGACAAACTTCGCCTATACGAGAAATATCTGCATGATAGATGATTGTCGCGGTCGGAATAAGTTCTTCCGAAGCCTGCTTGGCAAAGGGGCTTTGGGTAATTAAGGTTTGATCTATTGTCATTTTTGTTATCTAAAGCAGAGTCCGTTGCTAGTTTATTTAAATTAGCATTTAATCATGAAGGCCGAGGAATATCTATATCAATTCTTTTTTTGGAATTTATTTGTTTTTTCTGGCTTTTATTACACACTGAATACAACATGGCCTGAGACTTGCTTTATCCTAAGGACGTAAACTAAAAGTTAGTAGCTTGATAAGTTCAACGCTTATTAAATTATTGAATGAATATACAAGGGAAACTGTTATGAAACGAATAAGCCTGTTTTTTATAATACTGGGGCTTAATGCTTGTGCCACTAATCCGGACCTTACATCAGCAGATGATGATAGTGCAGAAAGTGCGGATAATTTGATGATTGTGGATTGTTTGCTACCAGGTAAAGTTAGGCAACTCGGACAGGCTTCCCGTTTTTTAACAGCCCGACAACCGGTTAAATCAACAGTATCCGAATGTTCTATTCGAGGTGGTGAGTTTACTGCGTTTGATCGAGCTGACTACGCTACTTCTTTAAAAATTTGGTTGCCTCAAGCACAAACAGGTGATGCTGAAGCCCAAACCTATGTCGGTGAGATCTATGAGAAAGGCTTGGGTCTTGAGCCAGACTATGATTTGGCGGCTGTCTGGTATAAGAAAGCCGCGAAACAAGGTGCAACACGCGCACAGATTAACTTGGGTAACCTCTATGAGAAAGGTTTAGGTGTTGAGCAGAGTTCAATTGCAGCTTTAAATTGGTATCGTAAAGCCTCAGGCATTGATTCAGATAAATTGGAATATGCTTCCAGCATCGTTGCGACTAAAGAATTACAATCCTCCCTTGGCGAGCTTCAAAAAGAAGTAGGTGCTCTACAGCAATACAAACAAAAGAATGAAGCAGCACTTAAAAAAATACGTAAGGAGCAAGCAGCAAAACTTAAAGAACGTAAAACAGCTGCTTTGAAAGATATCTCTTTAAAAGAAATCCAGTATGCGGCTCCTACAATTGAAATTATCGATCCGCCTATTTCGCTTACACGTAGTGGGCCGAGTGCGTTACTAAGAGGAGCTGTTAGAGAGCGTGAATTAATCGGTAAGGTGGATGCGCCAGCCGGTCTTTCGCAATTTGTTGTCAATGGTGAGACAGTCGAGTTAGACGAATTTAATCTGTTCTTTTTAAATGTTCCCATCAATCAAAAGCGTACCTATATTTCAATGAATGCAATGGATAAGGTTAATCAAACTGTGGGCTTTGATTTTACACTATTCCTTGATTCAGGCGTATTGCCGAAAGCCAGTAACACCCATTTAGGTGTACAGGCGGCGTCGACTATATCTTCTGAAAAATATGGTAAGTTTTATGCTTTGGTAATTGGTAACAATGAATATGCTAATTACACTAACCTTGAAACAGCAGTAACTGATGCGACAGCTGTCGCCAAAATACTCAATCAACGTTATGACTTTGACACCCGTTTACTCTTGAATGCAACTCGTTATGATATTTTATCAGCGATTAATGACCTAAGAGGTAGTTTAACCGAACAGGATAATTTGATGATTTATTATGCAGGACATGGTGATTTGGATGAATCAAATGAAAAAGGTTTCTGGTTACCTGTTGATGCTGAACCAGGTAACTCTGCAAATTGGTTGTCCAATACTTCCATTTCAGATCAGCTTAATACCATGAAAGCAAATCATGTTATGGTGGTGGCTGATTCATGTTATGCAGGTACATTATCTACCGCATCTGTTGCGCGCCAAAACTTAAACCTATCTGATGAAGATATTAGTTCATGGCTTGATGTAATGACAGATGTGAGAGCCAGAACGGTACTTACATCTGGTGGCGTAAGACCTGTTCTGGACTCCGGTGGTGGCAAACATTCTGTATTCGCAAAAGCGTTTGTAAAGGCCTTGGAAAATAACCAGAGAGTACTTGATGGTAATAGTTTGTTTGTTTCAGTATTGGGTGATGTAAGACGAGACTCTATTTCATTATCCCATGAACAAATTCCAGATTATGGTGCTATTAAGTACGCCGGACATGAAGCTGGAGAGTTCTTTTTGTTTCCGAAAATAAATTAACTCGAAGTACATGAGTTTAATAAATTAACCCTATAAAAGTTGTAATCAAAAAAGGCGTTCCATGTCAGAAACGGTCATCCTTCCGGTAAACAAAAAAGATAATGACGATTTCGGGAAATACCAGTTCGTTTCAGAATTGGGTGACGGTGCCATGGGTACCGTTTATAAATGTTTTGATCCAGATTTTCATCGAATGGTGGCCATTAAAACTGTTCATCAAGATTTGCTAACAGATCATTCCTCTGGCGAATTTAGAGAACGTTTTAAAAATGAAATGAGAGCAGCAGGCAAATTGACACACCCCAATATAGTGTCGGTGTTTGATGCAGGTGAAAAAGATAATAGCCCCTACTATGTAATGGAATTTGTGGAGGGGCAAGACCTCAAGTGTATGATGGACACCAAAACTGCTTTCAGCTTAAAGCAAAGTCTATCCATCATAAAATGTGTTTTGAGAGGGTTGTCAAATATTCATAAAAATGGCATCACGCATAGGGACTTAAAGCCTGCAAATATTTTTGTATCTAAAGACGGCGTGGCAAAAATAGCTGATTTTGGCATAGCTAAGCTTGATAACTCTGAGATGACACAGATAGGTACAATTATTGGGTCACCTAAGTATATGTCACCCGAGCAATGTGTCGGTGAAGCTGTGGATACACGTACAGACTTATTTGCCACGGGTATTATTCTTTATGAATTACTGACAGGTACTTACTGTTTCAAAGCGGACTCTGCCTCAGCGATGACTCAGAAAATCATTAACGTTGATATTGTTCCGCCCACTAAAATAGATGGGCAAATACCACGTTATTTGGATAAAGTGTTGAAGAAAGCATTGCACAAAGATGCTAGTCAGCGGTTCCAGAATGCCTTAGATTTTTTGAATGCACTTGATGAAGGTAAAAAAAATACTAAACAAAATTCTACCGGTTTTAAAACTGCATTAATTGGGATGGGGGCGCTAGTGTCTTTATCTGTAATGTCTGTCTATTTATATATGACAGAGCCACTTGTTGATAATGCACAAACTGATAATCCTAAGCCAAGTAGCGCTAAAGTTTTACCCGCTAGCACACCGTTCGGAAGTGATACTTCAAGGTCAAAAATTGAAATTGTGCAATTGTCACCTGAAAAAACAGCCAAAATAGCAAAATTATTTAAAGTAGCTGAGACATATCAGCGTATTGGGCGTTTGGTTTCGCCAGCAGGTTCAAATGCATTTGATGCCTATAAGATTGTGCTTAACTTAGACCCCCAAAACGAACGAGCTCTATCAGGTCTAGTGACTATTGAAACCTTACTGATCCAAAAGCTAATGCAATTTAAAGAGTCTGGAGATGTCGAACAGGCTAGTTTGGTTGCTACAGCAGGGCAAGAAGTTTTCCCTAACTCAACCGCATTTTCCGATTACCTGAGGAATTTGTAATATGAGAGACAATGATGTGAAAAATGGGAAATATATGTATGAGTAAAACTTTCAAATTTCATTCGATTGATAATACCCATCAAGGTAATGTGCGCCAATTGAATGAGGACTCTATCCTGAGTGTTCCATCTTCCGGTCTCTGGGGGGTGGCTGATGGAATGGGGGGGCACTCTGCCGGAGAAGTCGCGAGTCAGATGATTGTGGAGGATTTGAGCGAGCTACCTGAGTATGACAATCCTGCGGATTTACTTGATGTGGTTGAGGACACTTTATTAAGTGTTAATCAAAAACTCAGAGCGCATAGTGTTGAATTTTTACAGGGTCAAACTATTGGTTCAACGGTTGTGTGTCTTATACTTAAGGATTCGGTAGGTGTCGCTTTATGGGTAGGTGATTCACGCTTATATCGTTTTCGTGATGGTCAATTGACACAAATGACTAAAGACCACAGTGAGGTTCAAGCGAGACTCGATAGCGGTTTACTAACACCTGAGCAGGCTGAGAATAGCTCGATAAAAAATATATTGTCTCGCGCTGTTGGGGCTTTTGATAAATTAGATGTCGATATTAATGCCTTTATTGTCGAACCTGATGACCTGTTTTTACTTTGTTCTGATGGTCTTTATAACGAACTCAACGTAGAAGAAATGGCGTCTGTACTTTCAGCGGGTTTGATAACTGAGATGTCAGATACCTTGATGAGAGATTGTTTAAGTAGGGACGCAAAAGATAACGTTTCGTTTATTCTAGTAAAGGCTTCAAATGAAGATTGAACTTAACGATCAATTAAATGTATTAAATGAGGCCCGGCACGATCAAAAAATTTCGCTTGAAGATTTTCGTACTCATCGTCGCGAAATTATAGAAAATTTGCAGATGAACAGTTTTAATATCGATGATTTAATTGTTCAGGAATCTGTAGAAATCGCTGAACTGACAAAAGAAAAACAATCACCCGTTGTGATGATTGTTTTGTTCTCTATTATTACAGTAATGGTCCTATGGCTGATCAATATATCGATATAATTCAAACTGAAGTGAGAAGTTGAATCATATCGTAATAAGAGAGCTACTTCGTTAGGGTCTTCCGGTCATTAAAATGACACTTCCCAACGACCGCCAAGCGAATAAGTATAAATACTTAAATCGTCTAGCCCTGAGGTCATTTCTACATCGCAATAGGCAGATAAACCATATTGAAATACAGCAGACAAGCCAGCCCCGGCTTGAAACCAAAGAGAATCTATATCATCTGCTGTGATTGAAAAGGTGGTATCTGAAGGGTCGAGAGCAAAGCGGGCTTTAATCGCATCGGCAGAGTCGTCTAGTTCGTTTCTAATTTCGAATCGAGTACTCGGTAGTAATACCCCCCAAGAATAGCTGATAGCGTATTGAGCTTGTGCGCCTAAAGTGACTAATTGTGAGCTGATATCTTGGTCATCGAAGGCTACTTCAAATCCACCCCCATTCTTTTCAGTATAACTATCAATCTCACCGTCAATAACATCTAGCTTTAAATAAGGGCCATAAGACCAAGCGTCATAGGTCATGTCATAACTAGTATTTAGTTGAAAAAGAAACTGGCTGGTGTCGGTTTCACCTTTTGTAAGTGTATCAACTGAGCCAAACTTTACCCGCCGAGCAGTTTCCAAGTCCCCAAATGAATAACCTAGTGTAGAGCTAAGGTAAAAATTGTCTTTAAACCAAGATCCGTAAGCAAACAGCGTGTTTGTGTTGTTTTCCAAATCATCACCTGTCTTGTTGAATTCGATATCGCTGTTACTTAAACCGTAGGCCGCTCCGAAAACCAGCTGATCTGAATATCGGTAATCCATTCCAAAAGTGATGTTGTCTGAGTCTAAGTCATAACCTCTTTCATTTGAATTAGCGTCTTTTTCACCGACTGTAATTGAGCCATTAATGAAAGCACCAAATGGCGAATAAATAGGCGCGTTGAGTTCTTCTCCAGCACTGCCACCAGTCATCATCTGTTCTGTTTGGTTTGGCTCAGACATGCTTTGATATATGGCATGTAACCAATTTCCTTTAACGGCGCCGGATTCTGTATTTAGACTAAGGCCTTTGATACTTAGGCCTTGTGTTTGACCCTTTAGCTGCGATAGGCGTGCGTTGATATTGCTGCTCTGGTTTTTTGCAATTGTTATAGTTGAGGCGCGTTGAGCAGTTACCTGATCGGCTGCGAGGGCTACAATAGCCGCTTCATCAATTACATCGCATGTCGTTGAGCTTTCTTTACGAATAAGTTCTTCACATAAACTCGTGACGGCATTGAATACTTGCTGTTGTTCTTTTGTGAGGTTTGGTTCTTCGTCGTTTGTAGGCTCAGGGTTATCATTCAGTACTGGATTGATCGTAATAGTAACAGTAGCTATATCATGTTCAATAAACCTAACTTCACCGTTTATGACTTGGTAGGCTGCATATTCAAACGAGTCTTCACCTGTGAAATCGGATTCGCGGTCGGGTGTGTAGCGAATATCGTTGCTTTCATCAAATTCGATGGTTCCATGAGCGGGTTGGGTTAGCGTGACTTCGATCTGTGCGCAATCACCTAATGGATTCGCTTCAAAAATACAAAAAGAAGTAGGTGTGAATGTTCCTTCACCAAATGGATCGGTAGCGACATCGTTGTTTAATATAGCTATTAAGACAGAATCCCCTTGAATAACGGTTGCTGTATCATCAACTGCGGATATGTCTGCTTGAACAGAAATAGAAAAAAATAGGCTAAAGACAAGCGTAGCTAAGAACGAAAGAGTTAGAGGCTGATTAGGTGAGTGCGACGGTGTGGTTTTCATTATATTCCCTTATTGATATGTGCTGACTATTCGACCCGAATAAATCGGCGCAATTGTACCGTTTTAGGTGAGTGAAAGTCATGCTTAATTTTTGCGCAATACTAAGCCTTAAATTGGCTGCTTAGGCTAAGGGAATGCTAGAAGATATATAATGGCCCGCCCTTCAGGAGTCGAACCTGAGACCTTCCCCTTAGGAGGGGGACGCTCTATCCAGCTGAGCTAAGGGCGGAAGCGCGAAATTATATATAATACAATCTTTTAAGGCTAGTCTTTAAATTATTAAAAAAGTCTGATATTTGTCTGAAATTGGTGCTAGGTGAATAAGGCAGTCTCAGGTTGTCTTCATGCTTTTAGCTAAAGTGGCTTTTGTTTGTTGATATGCATACAAATTCCAAATTTGTGCTATTTTTATATCGGAGGTCTTTTTAATATTCTATCTTGCTGGTACATGATAAATTATTCCGAAATAAGCTTGGCAGCGACTCATCCTAGGGGGAGAAAATGCGTAATATGCACGTTCGCTTTATCTTATTAATTTGTTCAATTTTTTTGCTTTCTGCGTGTAGTAAAAAAAACATTGAGCCTGTTGAAATTGGTATTAATCCTTGGCCGGGTTACGAATTTTTATACTTAGCGGAACAAAAAGGTTTTTTTGAAAAGGTAGGTTTAAATGCTAGGTTAATCCAATTAGGTTCACTTTCAGACAGCCAGCGTTCTTATATTAATGGCTTTACGGACGGAATGGCTAGTACTGTCATTGAAGCGGTGCAAGCGGAAGTGCATGGCGGTAAAACGTTAAAGATTGTTATGGTGTCGGATTATTCTAATGGTGGCGATATGATCGTCGCCAGAAAAGAGTTTAAAGATATGCACGCCTTGAAAGGTAAAACCATAGGTTGTGAGGTTTCATCTCTTGGTGTTTTTATACTCCAGCGCGCGCTTGCTAAGGCGGGTATGAATTTGAGTGACGTTAAGCTGGTTAATATTGAGCAAACATACGCAGAAAAATCTATGCAGGATAAGCAAATAGATGCAGTCGTTACGTATCCACCGGTCGCTACTAATTTACTAAAATCAGGCCGCTATCATAAAGTATTTACTAGCTTGGAGATCCCCAAAGAGATTGTTGATATCATTTCGATATCCCAAGAGGCGCTAGATAACAATCCGGATTTTGTTTCCAAATTACATGATGTATGGCAAATGGGCTTGGATTACTATCGGTCTAATCCCGAGGACTCTTTGCAAATCATGTCTACTAGAGAAGGAGTTTCGCCTACCGATTTTAAGGCAGCGTTAACGGATTTAAAATTAATTGATAAAAAAGCTCAAAGGCAATTATTTGATGACACTAGTTTCCTGGAGAACAATGTTAAACAAGTATGTGGGACCTTGGTGCATGTAGAGGCGATATCAACAGATTGTGATTTGTTGCCCAATATTGTCTACAAAAGCGGGGATATTTAATAATGATTTTTTTTGCTTTGTTAGTGACTCAGTGTCTTAAAAGTTCACTATGAATAAACGTTTAAATTCGTCACTAACGTTTAAGTTAAGTTTACCAATTTTTATGGCTAGTGCACTGATTCTGATACTCATATCGGCCATTATTAGTTATCAAACTGATCTAAAAATAAACAAGACGGCTATCAAGAACGCCAAGCGCTTATCACAATCAATTGTTATAGCAGTTGAAGCTGGTGGCTCTCAGCAAAACTTAACGCGGGTTGTCAGTGCTTATGCTGCTAGAGGTGATGTCAGTAATATTAGTGTTGTGTTGGTGGGGGAGGGTGTCATTATTGCCGATGATCATCACGCTAATATTGGGCAGTTACCTAATCAGGTTTATAAGGGTTTAGATCTAGATATTTATACTCAATTGAAAGTCCGCAAGGTAAACTTTGCTTCAAAAATTATTCAGGATGATCACTACTTTCTAACTAAGGTCAGCCTTATTAATCCTGAGCTTCAACGTACACGTGCTTACTATCTTTATTTCAATTTGAATACCCAAGAGGCACACCTTCAAGCACGCAATGATTTAGTGCAGTTGGCGATTATTTTTGCCTTAGGCATTACATGTATGTTGATAGTTGTGCATCGTGTTCAACGTAAGGTGTTAATTAAGCCGCTTTTGGAGATGCTTAACACGATAGAGTATCAGAATGAAATGACGGCTCCGCAAATGGTCGATATTGATACGAATGATGAGTTGGGGCATCTAGCTAATAGTTACAATGCACTGATAAACAGTATTCGTGATCACCAAAACGAATTAAATATAAGCCAGCATTACATTAAAGGCATTACTAATGCAGCGCCTGTTTTACTTTCTTACGTTGATTTTCAAAAGAAATACCGTTTTGTTAATCAGCGTTATTTAGACTGGTTTGATCAGCCGCTAGAACATTTTATTGGTGTTTCATTAGCTGAGGTTTTAGGCGAAGAAGTATACGGGCGCATCTCTATTTATGTTGATAAAGCATTGGCTGGTGATGAGATTGGTTTTGAGGCAGAGATCCCCTTTAGAGCACTTGGCAAGCGTTATGTGCAAGCTAGCTTTTATCCCGATATTGATGAATATAATGGCGTCAAAGGTTTTTTTGTTTGTGTTGAAGATATTTCACTTCAGAAAAACTCAGAACTTAAGTTGACTGAATTTGCGTCTAACGTAGAGTTTCAGTCAATCGCTATTGCCGAAGAGAAAAGCTTGGTTGAAGATGCGTTAAAGTTTAAGTCAGAGTTTTTTGCCAGTATGAGTCATGAGATCCGAACACCTATGAATGGTGTATTGGGAATGCTCGGTTTATTAATTAGAACAGATCTAAACTCTGACCAAATGCATAAGGCGAGCCTGGCACTGTCAAGTGCAGAGTCTTTATTATCGCTAATAAATGATATCTTAGACTTATCAAAAGTTGAATCGGGTAAGATGGAATTGGAGCTGTTAGACTTTGATATCTTAAATACTTTGGGTGAATTGGCTGGAATGCTTGCCAAACAAACACAAGATAAAGGTGTTGAGTTGATTCTGGATGCCACGGCGATCGACCATTCAATGATCAAAGGCGACCCCGGGCGTATCAGGCAGGTTTTAACTAACTTAATCAGTAATGCGATTAAATTTACCAGTGAGGGTGAAATTATTATTACAGCGTCTTTGTGTGATGATGAAAATGATCCTACAAAAACACTGCTTACCTGCTCAATTCAAGACTGCGGAATTGGCATAGAGCAAGGTAAACTAGATACTATATTTGACTCTTTCTCACAAGTTGACGCCTCTACTACACGTAAATTTGGCGGTACTGGTTTAGGACTATCTATTGCTAAAAACCTGTGTGAACTTATGAATGGAGATATTGTTGCAAGCAGTGAAGTAGGGGTAGGTAGTTGTTTCACCAGTACTTTTGAAGTTGGTCGTGTCGAGACTCGACTACAAAATGATTTAAGTATCGACTTAAAAGGTAAATCTATTTTAATTGTGGATGATAACACTGCAAATAGAGATATGGTTAAAAAGAGATTGACGTTATGGGGCGCCTCGGTGGTTGAAGTAAACTCAAGTGAGAAAGCTTTATCCTATTTAAAGAACAATCATGATAAAGGTAATAAGCAAAGTTTTGATGTGGCGCTAATTGATATGCTGATGCCCGATATTGATGGTGTTCAACTTGCAAATGAAGTTAGAAAGTTGCAGCAATTTGATACGCTTAACATGATCATGATGATCCCTTTAGCTTGCCCAGAAGGTACAGAATATTTTAACTCCCACGGTGTTTCAGAGTATTTCTGCAAACCTGTTTTAAGGTCATCTTTGATCACAAGCTTGTCTAATGTTATTGACGGGCCTGAAGAAACTGAGTCTGATTTTAAGCATGTTAGTGAAGAAAAAATACTAACCGTGTCTCCGGTAGATTCTGATCCAGAACAGAATGATACATCTGAAAGTGTAGATGAAGGCCCTGTCACTTGGCCAGAAAATGTTCGTATACTCCTTGTTGAAGACGTCCCCATAAACCAGTTGGTGGTAAAAGGTGTGTTAGGCGGTATTGGTTTAGATTGTGATGTTGCGGCTAATGGTATTGAAGCGGTTGAAATGTTGCGTGAAGCTGTTGATACGTTTCCATATACTTTGGTGTTAATGGACTGTTTAATGCCTGAAATGGATGGCTATCAAGCCACTCAAGTTATCAGGAGCGGGCAATCTGGTGTAAAAGCAAAGACCGTTCCTATTATTGCAATGACAGCTAATGCAATGAAGGGCGACGAACAAAAGTGCTTAGACGCCGGAATGGATGATTATATTAGTAAACCAGTGAATGCTGCCATCATTAAAGAGAAACTCTATAAATGGCTGTGTGATGAAGATGTTTGGGATGCCTTTTAGCTCTCTATTCTCTCTATAATCCCTCTCTATTAGTCATGTATTTCTATTTCCCCGCTAAATTTCAGATTTCTTCTTTTTCGTTTGAATTTCTGGGTAGTCATTTGGATTACTTATAGCGTAAGCTGTGAGCATAAGTAGTCATCGCTAGTATAAATAAACAATAAAATCTCGGAGAACGCTATGCAAGGCAATATGATGGATCGCCCATTACTGATATCAAGTATTATTGATCATGCGCAAATCACCCATCCTGATACCGAAATTATCAGTCGACGTTGTGAAAAGAGTGAGGGTCCGAACGGCGTAACGGATATTCATCGCTACACCATCAAAGACTCAGCAGCTCGTGCTAAAAAATTAGCCAATGCCTTACTTGCTTGTGGGATAAATAAGGGTGACAGGATTGCCACCTTAGCATGGAATAATTATCGACATTACGAATTATATTTTGGCGTTTCTGGTATTGGTGCTGTGCTGCACACAATTAACCCTAGATTATTTCCAGAGCAATTAATCTATATTATTAATCATGCTAAAGATAAATGGTTGTTTGTAGATCTAAGTTTTTTGCCCTTATTAGAGGCAATTAAAGATCAAATAACCAATATTGAAAAAATCATTATATTGGCTGATGAAGAAAATATGCCAGAAACATCATTGCCAACCATTACCTGTTATGAAAGCTTAATTGCTGAACATCAGGAAGCAATTGAATGGCCAGAGCTTGATGAAAATACTGCCGCAAGTCTCTGTTATACCTCGGGCACCACGGGTGACCCTAAAGGGGTTATGTATAGTCATCGATCTACAGTATTGCATGCAATGGCTAGTACGGCAGTAGATGCTTTAGGTATTGGGTGTGAATCATGCATTTTACCCGTTGTACCGATGTTTCATGTAAATGCATGGGGCACCCCTTTTGCGTGCGCGATGGTGGGTTCGAAAATGGTTTTTCCAGGCCCAGGAATGGATGGCGCTTCTATTTGGGAATTGGTTGATGCTGAAAAGCCTGACTTATTACTCGGCGTTCCTACAGTATGGTTGATGTTACTTAATCATATGGATGAGATTGATAAGACGCTTGAGTCGGTTAAAAAGGTAGTTGTCGGCGGATCTGCAGCACCGCTTTCGATGATTCAACGTTTTGATCAGGTGCATGATGCATTCTTGATACACGCCTGGGGTATGACAGAAATGTCACCGATCGGCACAGTGAATAATTATTGTCCAGCTATGAAAACGATGACGACTGACCAGCGACATACTTTACAATTAAAACAGGGTCGCCCCGTTTATGGGGTAGAAATGAAAATTGTGGATGACCAGGGAAATGAATTACCTAGAGATGGCAAAGCATTTGGAAACTTGTTTGTACGTGGTCCCTGGATTACCAAAAGCTATTATTTGAACGATGATAAAAGCAACTTTGTCGATGGTTGGTTTGATACCGGAGATGTTGCCAATATAGACCCAAACAATTACTTGTGTTTAGTTGATCGATCTAAAGATGTGATTAAGTCTGGAGGTGAATGGATTTCATCTATTAATCTTGAAAATGCAGCAATAGGGCACCCAGAACTGGAAGAGTGTTGTGTGATTGGTGTTCCTCATGAAAAATGGGATGAAAGACCGATCCTGCTTGCCATTAAGAAGACGAATGCAAATGTAAGCGCTGAGTCAGTTAAAGCTTTCTTGAAAGATAAGATTGTTAGTTGGTGGATGCCCGATGATGTCGTGTTTGTTGAAAGCCTACCTCATACAGCAACAGGTAAGCTGTTAAAGGTGAATCTTCGTAAAGAATACTGTGGTCACCTCTTAACTAAGACGGCAGAGCTAGAGTCCTGATCGTGGCTAAATGGTTTTAGATTTTGGGGCGTCTGGAGTAGGCGCCTTTTTGGAAGAGGGCTAATTAAGTGTTGTTTTTTAAATACTTTTTTGGGGTTGTGCCTGTCCAACGCTTGAAGGCTCTTAAAAAACTAGCTGACTCTGTATACCCAAGTTTTTCTGCTAGCAGTTGAACTGAATAGTTTTCAGCCGTCAGCATCGTAATCGCTCTCTCTTTTCGCTGTTCATCCACTATGTGTCTATAACTGGAGCCTGAAGCATCCAGTTTTCTTCTTAACGTTCGTACGCTGATATTAAAACTTTTAGCAACTTGCTCTGCGTTTGGAAAATTCCTCTCATAACCCACAATGAGCTGTTTAACTTGAGATGGAAAATCCATATTATATGAAAAACGTAGACGAAGGGATTCTTGAGCTTGTACACGATAGAGTTTATGCGCTAAAACATTACCATGTTTTAGTTTGGAATTTAACAGGCTATTTGGCAGCCTGAACCAACTAAATGCTTGGTTAAACTGCAATGGTATATCGGTTATTTTTCTGTAGGCTGTTAGTAATTTTGATGATGGTTCAGGCCTTGCTACGCCACCTGTCATGGATGACCTGAAGGGGTAGCCTAGCATTTCGCTCATAAAATTATATGTGCCTGCAAAGCCGCTATCTGCAATGAAATGTGACATTGTTTCGGATGTTTTTGGCAGCGTATAACGCAGTTCAAAGTGATCTTGTTCAAAGTGAATACTTAATTGGGTTACCAATAATGAAAGTCGCTGAAACTGAACGGATGTTTGAAGCGCTTCTCGAAAAGTATTGGCGGTTAATATTAGTAGGGCAAAGGCGCCGTATGATGCAAAGGTACTCTTACTGCCAACGTTTAACGCAAATAAAGGGTCGTCTACTAGTTTTATTGCATCTTGGGTAATGGCAAATTGTACTGCTTCATCAATCAAAGCTGACCCAGACAAACTTGTTAAATCTATATTGTGTCGGTGTAAAAGGGTTTGGGGATCTATACCCACTTCTTCTAATACTTGGAATAAAGGTATTAGGCCAAGTATAGAGTGTTGTTTATTAAGCATTACAGGTGATAGCTTAAGCTTTTAGCTTTGATAATATTTTCTCTATTCCTTTTAGGATTGTTTGGGATTTATAGGGTTTTGTTACCCAGGCAATAACGCCATACTCTTTACCTTTCGCTTTTAATTCTGGGCTGCTTTGGGTTGTTAGCATGACAATTGGAATATGATTTAATGTATCGATACTATGTATATTCTGGCACATACTAACGCCATCCATTTCGGGCATATTTACATCGCTGATAATAATATCTACATCTGTATTGGAGTTTAAGACCTCAAGTCCATGTAAGCCGTGTTCGGCCTCAAGCACTTCGTGTCCTGCCTTTGTTAGGTCAGTCCTCAGTTGAACTCTGATGATCTCTGAATCATCTACTACTAAAATCTTCGCCATAAACTTTAACTCTTTGGATCGTATTTAGCCTTGAATAATGCAAACTTTCAGGTCTGTGTATTAAACTCTCAACCATCGTAACTTAGTTGGGGATGTCTTCTTGGATGTTTCTATTTCTACCTTCTTTTTTAGCTTTATAAAGTAATAGGTCTGCTCGTTTTATCAATTGGGTTAAGGTTTCACCTGATATATGGCTGACTATACCGCCACTGATCGTGACAGAAATTTTCTGGTTCTCGGCAATAAGCTCTAAACGCTCAACATTTTTACGAACACGTTCGGCTAAGGAGTATGAGCTTTCAGCATCGCCTGGAAGAAAAACCATAAATTCTTCGCCGCCAAAACGGATAGGAATATCTGTATTACGGACTTGTTCTAAGATTATAGCTGCTATGTCTTTTAGGACTCTATCACCCACATCGTGACCATAAGTATCATTAACCGGTTTGAAAAAATCGACATCAAATAATATCAATGAAGCCGATTGAATATTGTTTCGGTTATGATTATGCAGCATATCTTCAACTCTATCTTCCATATAAAGGCGAGTAAATAAACCTGTCAAAGGGTCTCTTATCGCACTTTCATAAATGGCCTGACTTTGCTTTTCTAATAGGTTAGCGCGTTCTTGTTCTTTTTCTGCTTCGATAATGGTAGAACGGTCTTCAAGGATGATTAAGAGCTGCTTAACAACGCCTTCATATGCGACCGCTTTATAAGAAATTTGTAAATGCTTGCCTTCACTTTTATCCCCTTGAGTATAAAAGAAAATTTTCTTTGGGAATGTTTGAGCCAAAGCTTCAAATAACCTTTCTTCATTATTTAAACAAAATTCGATATTGTCGATACCCTGTTTATCATCACGTGATAGGTCAATTTCAATCGGGCCAAAGACAAGTTCTCTAAAGGACTTTCCGGTAAAATCGTGATCGCCCAGTAAGCAATGTAGATAATTTGAGTAAGTGTCTTCTATGTTACCGTTTACATTGACCGTTAAAATACCCAAGGGTATGTTTGTAAAAATACTCGATAATCTGTTTTCAGCATTCCGTAGCTCAGAAATATCCTCGCCCATCAACGAGTATATTTGTCCTTCACTATTGTTACTATTTGGCATTTTGGATAATTGCCAGTAAAACGGACGATCACTTGCTTCATGACTGTTGTCGCAAATGCTTAATTCAAATTTTACCTTTTCATTATTCGATTCTTTTTCAAGTTCTTTAAATTGGTACTGAAATATTTCCCAGATTTGTTTTTTGAATAATGCGGAAAAAGAGGTTCTTAGTAAAGATTCATACTCGATATTAAATACTTTCGAGGCTTCGGTATTTCCACGTAATATTTCAAATTGACTGTTGATAATCAGAAACACACCTGGAAGGCCGTCAATAATTTTTTCGGAGTGAGTGTTAGCGTCTTCTAGTAGTGTTAATACTTTATGTGAAGCTTGGACGTCATGGCTGATATTACTCATAAGAAATCGAATTCCCCTTCATCATCGTCTTCCGTCGTTGCAGTTTCATAAGTTAATAGGTTTTTCAATGCATCTGCATTTGTTATTTCCATTAAGACACTGCCAACAATTTTGGTGTTATCATTTTCGATGCACCATAAGTCACTTAACTTAATGATTGGGTGGTTAGATGGGGTGTAGTCAGAAAATATTTCGTAATACCCCCGTGTCGCTAGGGGTAAGCTTATTCCTAAAGGCACGCTCATTTCAGAAAAAGCTTGCTCTAAATAACCAGCAGTCAGATTGCTTAGTTCTTTAATAAAGTCCATTGATTGCTGGTCGCTAATGTCGTTAGCGGACTCTGCACTATAGAATGGGTGAATTAAATTTTTAATATCTGTATGAGAAAAGTGTAGCTTGAGCGTTATTTTTAAAGGGTCACCGGTTATCAAAATCAAAGACATCCAGTTACCCTGAATTTGTCCTATTTTAGTGTTATTGGACCTTTCAACTAATGCGAAATTATCGTCGCGTGCATGTACACGGGTTCGGCTTTCAGCTGCTTGTCTAATGATTTCTTTTAGTTTTTCTTTAATAACGTCAATGTCATTTTCTTCGCTATTCAACTCTATCACCCTTTTTAAGGCATTAATCTGATTAGATTAAAGATGCGTTCATACTAAAAAGTATATCTACAATTTACGATTTATCCATTTTGAATATTCAGTGTAGTAGCGTTGTGCTTGTTTCAATGATTTTTCTAATTTTAAGGCGCTGGAAAAATGCAGTTGATATTCGTACTGATAATTTAAATATGGTCTATGGTTAAGTTATATGAAAATGTATTCCCATCATTCTTTACAGAAGCAAAACCTACTGAATCTGATGTTAGCAATGTTTTTTTTGGCATTGATTTCGATGGGGTTGTCAGGAAACGTTGCTGCATCTAGTAATGTAGAGCCTAACGATAAAGAAGTTGTTATTGTAAATTCTGAAAATTCCAATGCTGCAATAACGCTTAACCAGGCGCGGGCCATTTTCAGTTTACGTGCCAGAACATGGCCTGATGGTTCACGTATTACCGTGCTTGTTCTCAAAGATCGAAACCCTACCCATATCTCTTTTTTACAAAGTACTCTCAAAATATTACCGCATCAACTAAGGCGACATTGGGACCGTTATATCTATTCAGGGATCGGCCAGGGACCAGTTGTGGTTGATAACCAACAAGAAATGGTTGAAATGGTTAATAAAATTCCCGGTGCGATCGGGTATATAGCAAAAGGAGTCCCGCATGCGCAGGTTCTTACCCTTACCGTCCATTAAGTTATTGTTTATCTTGTACGTGTTCTTAGCAATGCCTGTATTGGCAGATACTAGTACTGTATTGGACGATATCGATTGGCACGGTTTTTTGAGTCAGGGCTTTACTTACACCGACGAGAATAACTATTTAGGTTCAAGTTCAAATGGCAGCTTCAAATCTAATGAGCTAGGTTTGAATGCATCAATGCGTCCTATAGATCAGCTTAGCCTTTCAGCACAGTTATTGTATAAGCAAATGGGCAATGCAAAACCAAAGGGCTTGAATGTTGACTTTGCGATAATAGATTGGCGCTTGATTGATGATTTTGATTATGGTTTTGGGCTTCGCTTAGGACGCTTAAAAAACCCGTTTGGTTTTTTCAATGAAACACGTGATATCGCAGCAACCCGTCCTAGTTTGTTGTTACCTGAGTCTATTTATCTGGATTATCTAAGAGCTGTATTGCACTCATCTGATAGCGTAGGTGCATATGGGCATCTTGAGTTAAGTCAGGGCACACTTTCGTATAGCATGATTTTTGGAAAACCAATCGTGAATGATGAAACGGTTGACCTTATTGTGGGCGGCGCGTTAGGCAGTAAAAGTGTGGCTGGAGATATTGAAAGTGAAACAGCGCAATCAGCCAGGCTTTCATATGATGATGGTTCAGGTCTTTGGCGTACTGCGATTACCTACAACGTTTTTGAAACCGATTTTAATGCGGATGCGTCCGATGCGCTTTTGTTCTTATATGATGGTCAATTCAAAACGGAACAGTTTATATTTTCCTTACAGTTTGATTGGCATAATTGGCAGTTGATTGGTGAATATCAAATCAGAAATACAGACTCGCTGGGGATAAACGGCGCTTATAATTTTAGTACAGGTTTAATTGATATTGTAGATGTTGAATATGATGCTCTCGCTTACTATTATCAAGTGGGGTATTCCTTTTCATCTAAAGTTAAAGGCTATATCCGAAGAGATGTTGTCTACAATAATAAAGATGACAAAGATGGTCTTCTGTTGAATGCCCAAACTTTTGGTAGTATAGCCGCACATAGTGCATTTGCAAAAGATATCACCTTAGGTTTTATTTACGAGCCCTCATTTAATTGGTCTTTTGGTCTGGAGCTACATCGTATAAATGGTACGCAGTGGTTGCCCCATATTGAAAACCCAGTGTCGGCTGAACGCCAACAACATTGGAATATGTATTTGTTGCAAACTTCTTACCGTTTCTGATGGGCTTAGATAATGAGTAAGGTGCCAAAAACGATTTTTGTAAGCTTGTATTGGAAGGCTGCGAGTGGCTTGGCGGTTATTTTCTTAGCGCTTATTAGTGTGTTTACCTACTTTAATGCAGAGCAGCTCAAAAACCTCCAGACTCATCATCGGGTCAATAAACAGCATCAATTTATAGTTGAGTACAATGGGCTGTTGAAAAAAACAGAATTACAGCTAATCAGTGTGATCGATAGCTTGCCTAACTATAAAGCAGGTTCTGGTACTCAGTCTCTCCGAAATAAGATAGAACAAAATTGGTCATCCCTCCAAATCACCTGGGCAATTGAAAGTGCAGTATTGATAGACCAAAAGGGAATTGAGATACAAAGTTGGGGGGATAAAAGAATGTCACCTCGGCCTGAAACGCTTCAAAGAACCTTAAGTAGTGGGGCGCCTGTTCCAGAACTTATCTGCTTTGAAGACTGTCAATTGGCAGTGAGCTCTCCTGTACTGAGTGAAGGTGGTGAAATACAGCTTCTTCAGCTAAGTGTCTCTTTAGCCGATACTATGTTAGATTTTCAGCGCATCACAGGTTCGGATATTGGCATATTAACCCGTGCTAAACGCGGTGGTGCCACTCAAAATAATTTAGGGCGCACGGGCTATAGATTTTCAGCATTGACCAATAGAGTAGTGTTACAGCCTTTGATAAATAAATTTTCCCTTGAGCGTAGTTGGGGGAAGAGTTTTCTTAAGGGGATGAGTGATATGGTGTTTGTACTTAAAACATCATTTACTCAGTATGAGTTATTGCTCCTGTCTTCGGCGGAGCTAGAAACGAATAATGCCATGGTGATTTTTATATCCGATACAACGTCTGCAAGAGAGCAGATTCAGTTGGCCAGACAGGCTTATATTATCACTGGTTTGATGGCTACGCTTATAGCGCTTGCTTTGATAGTACTTGTTCTTTGGCGGCCTATCCGGTCTTTGCAGAGGCAGTCTCGTGCACTGCCCTTATTGGCAAGAGGAGAATATAAGGAAGCTAAAGAAAGGCTCCAGGGCATGGCAAAAAATAGAATTTTTGCTGACGAAATAAGCAACTTGCAAGAAACCTCCATTGAGGTGACCGAACAATTAGAGAATTACCATAAAAAACTAACCAGAAATACCCAAAAACTGTACGAGATGGCGCATTTTGATACATTAACAGGGCTAACAAATAGAGCGTATTTAACAGAAATTATCGAACAAAAATTTAATAGCGATGACTCGGATGAAAATGAGTTCGCTCTAATATACCTGGATCTTGATAACTTCAAACATATAAATGATGCATTAGGCCATGTCATTGGTGATAATTTACTCATCGTTATCGCCATGCGCTTAAAGTCCTGTATAGGCCCTAATGATTATGCTGCTAGAATGGGGGGGGACGAATTCTGTATTGTTTTGCAGCAAGTACATTCAGAAAGTTATGCCATTGATTTCGCAAAAAAAATCCTAAAAATTATGGATGAGCCGGTCGCAATGGAAGGGCGAAATTTAGCCGTCACCACAAGTATAGGTATTACGCTTTCATCCATTGATGGTACTAATGCTGACGCCTTATTGCAAAATGCGGATCTCGCTATGTATCAGGCAAAGGCGGCAGGAAAAAATAATTTCCATGTCTTTAATGCACAGTTACATAAGGATGCTGATTCACGAATGGCGTTGGATGTTGAGTTGCGTAAGGCGGTAGAAAATGAAGAGTTTGTGTTGTTTTACCAGCCACAAGTAAACCTTAAAACGGGTGAGTTAATTGGGTGTGAGGCATTAATTCGATGGGAGCATCCTGCCCGAGGACTCTTAGCTCCTTTCTTTTTTATCGATACAATTGAAAGTAATGGGCTTATTATTCCGGTAGGGAAATGGGTTATTCAGGAAGCGTGCCGCCAATGTGGTGAATGGGCTCGCAAGGGCTTAGATAATTTAAAAATCTCTATCAATCTATCTACCCGGCAATTTTCAGATCCAGGCCTGATTGATGATATTAAGGATGCTATTGCAAAAGAAAATATTCATCCAAGCCAGCTTGAGTTTGAAGTAACTGAGTCTTTATTGGCAACGGATATTAAGCACGCTATAGATATTCTCAATGAACTTCAGAGTATCGGGTTAACGATTGCAATTGATGATTTTGGTACAGGTTATTCGTCACTTAGTTATTTAAAACAGCTACCGTTGGACAAGTTAAAAATTGATCGTGCATTTATAATGGATATTCCGGAAAATAATGATGACATGCAGATAACGGCTGCAATTATTGCGATGGCGCATACCTTAAACCTTAAGGTGGTCGCTGAAGGTGTTGAGTCAAAGGCACAAATGGCTTTTCTTCAAGGCTTAAATTGCGAAATTGGCCAAGGGTACTTGTTTAATAAACCCATTAGTGCAGAGCAGTTTGAGCGCTTATCAGTTATTCCAGGTAGCTTTGAGTTTTATAAGCAGTAATTAGTGCTTGAACGAAAAGTCATGTCTACTGCGGTCTTCCCAACCTCGCTACGACCCACTTTACGTTCAGGCACTAATTAAGCTTCAAGGCCGGTACTTAAACTGACCTATATGTCATTTAAGCGCTGTGAGACTCTAGATATGACTCAAAATCGGTGAAGTAGTCGTCGGGAAGTTTATTTAGCATGGCTTCTAGGTTGTTGCATTTTCTTGCCCATTCCTGATCGATTTTAATGGCACTTTCATGCATTGTCCATTGTAAGCATTGTAGTTTTGAGTGGGCTGCTTCTAGCATCAAACCGACAATTTCAATATCGGTATAATCATCTTGGCTGCCATTAAGAATAGTATCTTTCAACCATGCTTGAATATTATTCTCCCAAATACCTGAGTTTCGATTTAATTCTTCGAGTCCAGAGATGATTGCTAAGCTTCGTTGTGATTCTAAAGTAGGTTTTATATTATTAATTTCAGCGCAGAATTCTTTTGCTAGCATAAACCAATTGATTAATTGGCTTCGAAAAGAGAGTAAATATTTGCTCAAGTTGGGCATGAATTCTGCCGGCATAACTTGAGCGTTACCTAGGGCTCCTTGTCGCAGTATTTCAAGCGCAGAGTTGAATATTGTCTGATCTAGACCTTCGGCTTCCATTTGTAATAGTGGTAGAAGTTGGCGAGTGCCGTATCCTCTTGGTTTAAGTTTTTTAGAATAGATTTCATGCAGCATTACACCGATGCCAACTACCTGACTTTCGATGCTGCTTTTATCACCAATGATGCCTTCGGGCCAGCCTGAGCCATCTTTTCTTTCATGGTGCATGTAAACAGCTTGGCTTACCTTGTTAGAAAGGGTTGGAACATTGTCTAAAAATAATTTTCCTGAGGTGATTTGTTGTAGATAAAGAGCTTGTTTGTCATTGAGGTTAATCTTGTCTATGTTCGTAACAAGCTCGGGGTCTATGTTTAATAAGCCTGTGTCATGCATTTGAGCTGCAGTGAATATTACTTCTAATGATTCTTCACTTAGTCCTAGATGTAGTCCAATAAGTACTGCAAACCCGGTAGCGCTCTGAGTGTCGCCGTATCGTTCAGGCATCTGCTGAGAAAATACCGTAAGTTTTTGTGTGATTAGTGGGTGGCTTTGAAGGAATCCGCACAAGCGAACAAGCTCTTTAGTTGCAGTTGGGTGTTTATTGTTACCTAGAAAATTTTTTCTAGTTAATAAAATATCACTGAAAATCTGATTAGGACTAAGTGCGGTTTCAAGGTTTACTTGAAGCTCTATAGGGTATGATAAATCAAATTTTGCAATCTTATCGGCAACGTCTTGTGTAACATAAGTTCCTTTAGGTATGACCATAGCCCCTAAACTGTTACATAAGTTTTGGGTAGTAATAACCGGATTGAGTTTATTTACTTCTACTAAATGTTCCGCGTAGAAGTTACGGTCTAAAGACTGATCCATACTCTCTAATTCTCCAATATTATTATTGAAAGGGTGTAGTTCAGTGAAATTTCAAATTGGATATTTTTATACATCGAGCACGAAAATCAAAGACCTGAATACTAACTAATGCGATTTGCGTCAAACAAAAGAAAAAGGTGCGTAATCCTATTGTTTATGTGTACTTAATAATTGGTATTACAGGAGCTTTAAGTCGCGTGACTATTATAATGATGCTCTATCTATCCATTCGAATAATATATGTCTATTTAGGTCTCGATACTATGTGTCAAAACTGACAGTATCAATTTTATTATATTTGTGCTAAGAATCTATTTTGTTATGCTGGCAGGTTAATTATAGCGTTAAATTCCTTGATCGCTAATTAAATTTTGCTTTCATAATCTCTGATAGTGATTTATTTTTAAGTATGAAATTTTAACAGGGTGTTTTAAGTGTATGGAAGAAAACGACCAGGTAAATATTATGGGTGAGCTTGAACGACAAGATGACGCCAATATAGAGAAAACTGAAGCGATGTTGGATCCAACTGAGGCTCGTATTTTAGGGGCGTTAATGGAGAAACAGCTTACTACTCCGGATGGTTACCCTTTGACACTAAATAGCCTTATTTTGGCTTGTAATCAAAAAAGTAGTCGTGAGCCGGTATTGACTCTAGAGGAAGGGCAGGTGCAGCGCTGCCTTTATGATTTGCAGGAGAGAAAGCTGATTGAATTTGAATATGGTTCGCGAGCCAATAAATTTGATCAACGCCTAGTTAGATTTTTGCGTTTTAATGAAGCGGAGCATGCAATTTTTTGTATTATGCTGTTGCGAGGACCTCAAACAGTTAATGAGCTGTTAAGTCGGAGCAAGCGTATGTATGAATTTGAGAATCAGGTTGAAGTTGAGATCCTGATAGAAAAATTATTAAGTAAAGTTACGCCACAGTTAATGTTGATGCCCCAGCAGTCGGGTCAGCGTGAGCGTCGTTACATGCATTTGCTTTGCGGTGAGCCTGATGCTTCTGATTTTCCAATAGCTACAGCGTCAGCGATATCTAATGTGAACGCTGAACTGGTTGGTAGAGTGGAGGAGTTGGAGAGGCAGGTTGCATTATTGTTGGAACGGATAAAATGATGAACAGCTAATCAAGAGTGCCTATGGGCGATTGTTTAGCTTAGGGGTAGTTGGATAGAGGATATTTTTAGGAGTAAATCAATCAGATGTCTCAAGTTGTCGGAACAGTTAAGGAGCTTTGGCGCTATCCGGTTAAATCAATGCTGGGAGAGAAAATATTACATGCTGATATAAGAAAAGCTGGGCTACATGGTGATCGGCTTTGGGCATTAAAGGATGAGGGTGCGGGTGAACTGACGAGTGTTAGAAAAATGCCAAAGCAGCTTTTATGTGTTCCTGCTTATGATCATGAGCCTTCTGGTGGTGATGTTCCTCATATAACTATTGAGCTACCTAATGGCTCGAAAATTCATAGTTCAGATGTGGATGCGAACGAGGTACTAAGTCATTATCTCAATAAGAGAGTTTCTCTTTGGCCGCTTCAGGCAAAAAGTAATTGGCGACATTATCGCTTGACCGAAATGTCTGGTGCTAAAGCAATCAAAAAGCAATTTGCTACCAAGACTATTCCGGATATGTCATCGATCTCGTGGCTGAAAATGTTAGAGTTATCGGTTTTCTCCACGCCGTTAGGACGTTACTATGACTGTTATCCTTTGCATTTATTTACCACCAATTCGATAGATAAACTGTTTGAACTTGAGCCTGAAGGTGATTTTAATAGTATGCGCTTTCGTCCTAATATAGTCATTGATAGTGAAACTAAGCGGCCTATTTTTGAAGAGTTTGATTGGGTAGATGGACGGTTACGTATTGGTGATATGGTGATAAAGTGTGTATCCAAAACTGTCAGATGTTCTATGCCTGCACAGCCACAAGTTGGGTTGGGGAAAGATGCCAGAATCTTACGAACGATAGAAAAAAATACCGGGCGACATTTGGGAATTAATGCCTCTGTTGTTCGTTGTGGGCAGATTAAAGTAGGTGATCGAGTTGAGTGGTTGCCCGCACAGCATTCAAGCATACGGCAGAAGTTAGGTTCAGTTTCTGGTCGACTTAGATCAAAAGTTATTCACAATTCAATGAAAGCAGTAGATAGAATGAATGAGTTCAAAGAATTTAAATAGATTCTTAAGTATAAAATATTGATAAGTCGAACTCATTAGTTTGGCTTTTTTTATGCTTTCAGAGATAATTCTGGATATATTGTCTTTAATTGGTTATGTTTAGGGCTCTATAGTTAATGAGTTAAGCTCACTAATATGAAAAATAATCCCATGAAAGCAGATGTCACACCCTCTAGAACGCGCCAACCAAGGCAAGTAAGAGAAAGTGATATTCTGGTGGCTGCTTATGAGGTGTTCTCAGAGAAAGGCTATGAAAAGGCTGCTGTAAGCGAGGTGGCTAAAAAGGCAGGTGTTTCTGAAGCCACCGTTTTTAAGTACTTTGTTAACAAACAATACCTACTTTCAAAAGTTATTGCGCAATTCTATACAAAGCTAATAGCCTCAACTAAGCAGGTATTGATTGGCGTTAAAGGCGCTGAAAATCAACTAAGAGCTGTCATTTCTCATCATATTGCTACTTTTTTTAATGACATCGGTTTATGCCGTTTATTATTGCTAGAAGTGCGTCCGCTAGATAGTTATCGCTATTCTGATGTTCATTTTCTGAATAAGGCTTACAGTGAAATTCTATTACATGTCATTCAGGCTGGGGTAGAGAGCGGTGAAATTTCTAATGAGGTTTCTGCAAAAACTATTCGAGACATGATATTTGGTTGTCTTGAGCATGCGGGTTGGCGAGTTTTATCTCAGAAAAAGACAAGCTTGCAGCATGAAAGTCTGATTGAAGAAATTTTACTGATGACCCTACTTAAGCGTGACTCGTCAACAAAATTATCGACATCTGACGGAGCAGCTAAAGGCAGTGAACCGACTGATGGAGTTTTTACTGCTAAGTTAAATCGTTTAGAGGATTTGGTTAATCGTTTAGAGCAACATGTTGAGTGAACAGTGGTTGTACCTAATTCAGTTTAAAGGAAGCATATGAATAATATTATCCCGCCTCATAATGCAGGTTTGAGAGTGCGAGTATCTGAGTTTGCAGAAAATCCATTAGAGGGCATCGAAAACTTTGTAAAAACCGAAGAGCAGGGCTTTCCAAACATTAATGAGTTGGAATCGCATGATGTGATCATAGCGGTAAGAAGTGCGTCGCTTGGCTGGGTTGATCTACTAATGACCAGTGGACAATATCAGCATATGCCACCATTACCTTATACGCCAGGTCTTGAATATAGTGGTGAAGTTGTTTGGGTAGGAGGTGATGTTGAACAATCAATAGCTAAACTGGGCGAGCGTGTTTTAGTGGATGGTTTTGTTGCTGGACCAAGGTCGCCTGGAAAATATCAACAGTATGGTGGTTTTGCCTCCTATGCAGTGGCACCTAAAAACGCTATTAGAAAGATCCCGGATGATTTTTCCTTCGATCAAGCCTGCAATTTATTGGGAAGTTATGAAACGGCCTATCATTGCTTGGTTGCTTGTGGAAATTTACAGTCTGGAGAGACTGTTCTGATAAATGGGGCATCAGGAGCTACAGGCCTGGCGGCGGTCCATATAGCTAAAATACTAGGGGCGACCGTGATTGCGACTGGGCGTTCTGATGCAAAACTTAAAATTGTTAAAGAACAGGGCGCTGATTACGTTATTAACTGTAAGGCTGAAGACGGTGCGGGCGGGATAAAGCGTTTTCGTGATGAAGTAAAAGAGCTGACAGGTGGTCGTGGTGTTGATGTGGTATATGACGGTGTAGGGGGCGATATCTCATTAGAAAGTATGCGTTGCGTTACGTTTGGTGCGCGCTTTTTGGTGGTCGGTTGGGCATCCACACCGTTTGTAGCAAAAGGAAAAGGGCAGAGAGGCGCACCTAACGCAAATATGTTACCCACAAATCTTATTATGATGAAGGGGCTGAAGGTGCTCGGATGTCCTACGATAATATCGACACAGCATGATGAAAGTATACGCCCTGAACGTTTGAATAAAATTATGCAGTGGGTCGAGGCAGGTCAATTGAAACCTTATATATCCCATACTTTTCCACTCACTGATGTGAAGGAAGCCCTACGTGCAAAATGGGCAGGTGAAATTTTAGGTGGTTGTGTTTTAAACCCTTGAAGCGATAACTGACGAATTTAAATTAGGAAAAATGATGGAATTCACAAACGAGCATAAGCAGATACGGGAAACGACACGAAAATTCGTTGAAAATGAAATCAATCCTTTTATACCGGAATGGGAAGATGCAGGTCGCTTTCCGGCACATGAGGTATTTAAAAAATTAGGCAATCTTGGTTTGTTAGGGATCCATAAGCCTGTTGAATATGGTGGTTTGGGTTTAGATTATTCATATAATCTTATGGCTGTTGAAGAGCATGGTCGAGCGATTGGCGCCGGTGTGCCAACCGCTATTGGTGTGCAAACCGATATGGCTACGCCTGCATTGGCACGTTTTGGAAGTGATCAATTAAAGCGCGAGTTTTTGGCGCCTGCTATTTCAGGAGATCTGGTAGCGAGTATTGCTGTCACAGAGCCTCATGCAGGTTCAGATGTCGCCAATATTAAAACCACTGCACGCAAAGTGGGTGATGATTACATAATAAACGGCAGTAAGACCTTTATTACCAATGGTAATCAGTGTGACTTTTTTACTTTATTGTGCAATACCAGTGATGGTGATCCACACGGTAATAAATCGCTCATTATCGTGCCTGCAAACTTACCTGGTGTAGATAGAAGCACTTCATTAAAAAAAATGGGATTATTATGCTCAGACACTGCAACAATATTCCTTGATGATGTACGTGTACCGCAATCTCACTTGATCGGTATAGAGGGCGCTGGTTTTGTGATGCAAATGCAGCAGTTTCAAGAAGAGCGTTTATATTGTGCGGCGGGTACTTATCCGACATTAGAGAATATCATTGAGGAAACGATTCGTTATACACAAGAAAGAATGGCGTTTGGTAAACCGCTCGTTGCTAATCAGGTGGTGCAGCACCAACTGGTAGAAATGATGACTGAAGTGGCTGCACTGAAAGCTCTTACGCATGAAGCATGCTCAGCGTATATTCGTGGAGAAGACGTCACTATTTTAGCCTCTATGGCAAAACTCAAAGTGGGTAAGTTGGTCAGAACTATTCCAAGTGACTGTTTGCAGTATTGGGGCGGCGCAGGCTATATGGCCGATAATATCGTTGCCAGAGCCTATCGAGATACGCGTGTAGTTGCTATTGGTGGCGGTGCTGACGAAATTATGTGCGGCATTATCGCAAAGCTCAAAGGCCTAAACCCCAGATAACGATTAGGTTGTTGGCCGAAGATATCTAAGTACTTGCTTAAGTGTCGCCCTAGTTCACTACAGTGAGTTGATTATGCTTAAGCGTCTCAACACTTACTGGTAACTTAACATAATCCACTTCAGCATTTTGGTATTGGCTTTCTTTCGCTTTGATAAGCATATCTCGAATGGTGTTGATCGATGCGTCGTAGGCGCCAATGTTATAAAGCGTCTTCATAAATTTTTGAACGTAGCCGCCTGGTATGCCAATGTTTGTGTAACCTATTTTTGTATTACCGTTTGATAATGGGGTAAATACCCAGGCGCCTTTGATAAAGGGAAACCTGAAATGCTTGCTCAAATTTTCAGGCTTAGCTTTTATTTTACTATCTGTTGTGAAAGCCAGGGTAATAGCAAGCGTTGTTGGGTTCTGGGTGACAATAGAGTGGGTTATTGAATCTCTGCTTACGGCACCTGGAAAGCTGTAGGTATTATAGACGTGGTAGTCTGTTTTACTAAGGGATGGGTCTACGTTTTCAGATGTCATTACATTTGCCATCCAGTTTTTAAGGCCGTCAACATCTGTGTTAATGGCAATTAAAGACTTTAAAGATATCTGTGCTTCTAATTCGAAATGGCATTCATATAATTCGCTTTTGTGCTGTCTGCAGCGAGAGGCAATTCCATCATCGGTTAATTCCCTTTTTTCCCAGTCAGATAGCCAATTCGTGTTGATTTTGGAGTTTGCACCTGAAAATACGAATGTTGAGGCGGTAAAAAATATCAGAAAAAATAGAAGAAAGCGCATTTAGAGTATACCTACATATTTATTTTTATTTGTGTGATCAATTGAAAACAATATTCCATTTAATTATAAGGTCAAGTCAAATTTATAAATATTGAGAAGCGGATTCTGAAATTAAATAATAGAGTCGTGCTTGTTTGATGTTATTATCCGCAAAATAGATATTTGTACATATAAAGATAATCGCGACCCTTTTTAAGAGATACCTTTCATGCAAGACAAAGTAAATTCCGACCCACATACTTCCGCAGAGACTACCCATTTTGGTTATGAACAGGTACCTGTTGATCAAAAGGTGAAGCGGGTTGCGGGTGTCTTTAGTTCTGTAGCGGGCAAATACGATATTATGAACGATATCATGTCTTTAGGGACGCATCGTTTATTCAAACGTTTAACCGTAGAGCTTAGTGGAGTGCGAAAAGGCCATCAAGTGCTAGATCTTGCGGGCGGAACAGGGGATCTAACAAAACTTTACAGCAAGGCCGTAGGTGATACAGGTACTGTTTATCTGACAGATATTAATGCTGAAATGTTAACCGTTGGCCGTGACCGCTTAATTGACGCGGGTGTGGTTGGTAATGTGCAATACATTCAAGCAAATGGTGAGCACTTGCCGTTTCCTGATAACTTCTTTAATTGTATTACTATTGGTTACGGTATTAGAAATTTCACCGACAAAGAAGCTGCCATGAAAGAGCTTTATCGAGTGTTAAAGCCTGGCGGGCGTTTTCTTATTCTTGAATTCTCAAAGCCCAACAATGAATTGTTAAGCAAGGCGTATGATGTTTATTCGAGCCTCTGGCCAAAAATTGGTAAAACATTGGTTGGCGACGCGGACTCATATCAATATTTGGTTGAGTCTATCAAGATGCACCCGGATCAAGAAACCTTGAAGGGAATGATGACTGATGCTGGTTTTGACAAGGTCGAATACCATAATTTGCTAAGCGGCATTTCAGCTATTCATCGTGGATTAAAATATTAGCGGATACTGTTAATAACCTTAAAGGGCAGAGTAAGCATCTGCCCTTTGGCTTAAACTTTTTTCTAAAGTCGTTCAATGGCCACCGGAATGCCGCTGAATACAGCATTCCCTGTGAGTGCATCGATGTTAGCAGAATTAGTCAGGTCATTCATACTGACACCCGCTTGTGTAGCTGCGATAGATAGTTTGGTATCTTTCTGGTTATGGCCCCAACCTTGCGGCATGCTAACAACGCCAGGCATCATTTCATCAGATACTTCCACTTCTATTTCTAACTTGCCTACGGTTGAACTAATTTGGGTCAACTCACCTGTATTCAGATTTAAGCGATTCGCATCTTCAGGGTTGATTAATAGTGTGCAAGGGTTTTTGCCTTTTACTAGGCGATGAGAATTTTGTGTCCAAGTGTTATGACTTCTTGCTTGTCTTCGGCTAATTAATTCGAAAGGAAAATTTTCATCTTCTTTTGTTTGAGAAGAGACTTGTGAGAAGAAACGATTTTTAAGTCGAGCTAAATCATCAATAAACAGCTGTGGTGCGATGTGTATTTTACCGTCGTCTGTTTGAAGGCGCTCAATTAAACAAGCGTTTAAAGGGCCAAGGTCAATGCCGCTTGGTTGCTCGTTTAATTTTTTTAGGCTCATACCATCTTCTTTGTAAGGGCCGTTTTTAAGCATCATATCTAAGATGAATTCAGGCGTTGAACCGTCATCTGGTTTACCTGACATCAAGGCAGTTAACTGTTTAAAAATCTTCCAGTCTTCTCGTTG
>Ga0105350_10000303_pt1 | contig 33998 bp, 34 predicted proteins | sample EN1Hudsemesocosm_FD_83506 | JGI IMG/M metagenome (GOLD analysis project Ga0105350, IMG submission 83506) | Methane-oxidizing microbial communities from mesocosms in the Hudson Canyon - EN1E Hudson Canyon | ecosystem: Environmental > Aquatic > Marine > Cold seeps | place: Hudson Canyon... | reverse complement strand
GAAGGGTTGAGCACAGGACGTGCTCAATCAAAGTAGGTCATTTAGACGGCCACTCACTTCACGACACAATACATAAACAAGTCCATCTTCATTAGAAAATGGATTTATTTTATATTGAATGTGTTCAATTAATGTAGCTCGTTCAGCCTGCTATTAAGTTTAACAGTGGATCGTCAGACTATCATTGCTAGATTATGGTGAAAAATATCACTTTCACTTGATCAACGTACCATCTGATAGATCGAATGAATTTAAATAGGGATAGATATTAATCCCAGAGTTAACAGAATATTGGCTGTATAGGAAGTGCAAAAGAAGAGTGATCACTCTTCTTTAAGTTGTTTAAATATTTGATGTCACTACTATAGATATAGTCACAAAAAGCTAAAACAGCACTTGGCCAAAATACACTGCATGTGAATCCGTTTGAGTCGTGAACAAGCCAAAAGCACTCCGACGTTATACTATTAAATCTTAGGTTTAAGCCTCAAGATACGCCCATCATCCGTGGAAATATAAAGCCAACCATTTTTATCTTCAATGATATTCCTAATACGCCCTTTAATACCTCTTAATAGTCTTTGTTCATCAATAGCATTATTATCACTATCTATTACAATTCTATTCATGTGGCGTAGTTTCAATGCCCCTGTCAGTAAGTTATTTTTCCATTCAGGGATTGCTTTACCTGAATATTGAATAAGTCCACTAGGCGCAATGGATGGAACATAAACTTTTATCGGCTTTTCCATGCCTTTTAATTCTGTACCCTGTCCAACAGCTACATCCTGATGGTATTCCATGCCATAGGAAATTATCGGCCAGCCGTAATTGTGGCTAGCCTGAATAAGATTGATTTCATCACCACCTCTAGGCCCATGCTCTATTGCCCATAATAGTTCAGTCTGCGGATTAAAAAACAATCCCTGTGGGTTACGATGACCATAACTCCATATTTCCGCTAAGGTATCAGACCTATCAATAAAAGGATTATCATTAGGAATTGTGCCGTCTAAATTGAGGCGTAATATCGATCCTGCATGATTTGTCAGATCCTGTGCATTAGGCCTGACACCACGATCACCAATGCTGATGAAGATATGACCATTGACGTCAAACGTAATTCGGCCACCATAGTGATAATTGGTATTCGTTGTGGACTGGCTAATGAGCAGTTCTTGCCAGCCAATTAACGTGTTGTTGCTGAGTTTTGCTCGACTAAGGCTTGTAGCCCCCTGCCCAGATATATTTTTACTATAAGTGAAGTATATCCATTGTGTAGAAGTATAATATGGAGATAGTGCAATATCGAATAATCCACCCTGACCCTTCACTTTTATCTTGGGTAGACCTGTTATATTAGTAATGCTGCCATCGGTGAGATTAAGTTTACTGACGATACCTTCTCGCTGACTGATGAGCATGGTATTTTCATTTATTAGTACCATTCCCCATGGTACACCCAGATCAGACGCAATTGTTTGTACGTCTATTGCTATTTTATGTGGTTCTGCGAGTGTGAAGGCTGAGAGACATAGTGTACAAATGACAGCTAGGCTACGAGCTTGTATAGTCAGAAACATTAGTTCTCCACGCTGCAGATATTTGATCAGCTTAACACGAAGAATAGGCTTGTAGTGCTAGGTCAAATATGGATTTGCCGGTCAAACATGAACACTTTGTTTAGTACTTTGTTTGCCAGGCTTATGGCTACCTTCAGGATCTGATAAGAATTCTAAGGCACGAAGTACATTTTGGCGTGTAATCGTGCCAACTAAACGATTATCCATAACAACAGGGAAACGTTTGTAAGAGCCTTTTAAGAATTTTTCAGCGACATCAATAATAGGTGTTTCAACATCAATCGTATCAATGCTTGGAGTCATAAACTCTGATACACGTCCTGCTGCACCATCTTGTTGATAAGCGGCATTTAACGCCACTTGCATACAATCTTTTTCAGATAAAAAACCAATCATATTGCCATGTTCATCAATAACAGGTGCACCTGAAATTCGTGATTCGAGCATTTTATGGATTGCACGCAAGATGTCCATATCTGGTGTAAACGTACATTTGTTTACAGCCATATAATCTTTAACTTTTAATGATGCGAGCATTGTTACTCTCCAATTATTCGTTATTTTTCTTATCTAGCTCAGCTTTACGTTTTTCACAAATATCTTTTTCTTCACTTGAACAGGCACCACTGCAACTACCAGCTAAACCTACTTGGTTTAAACCACCACAGCTACCTTTAATTGCAGGTCTGCCAAGCAGTACACCAATAGCCATACCGATAACGGCAATGGCAATGATGATAAATGTTGCAATGAAAGTAGACATTAGCCAAAGTCATCAAGGAAGATGTTATCACGCTCTACACCAAGGTCTTCAAGCATATTGATTACGGCAGAGTTCATCATTGGAGGGCCACACATATAATATTCACAGTCTTCTGGTGCTGGATGATCTTTTAACAGATTATCGCGTAATACATTGTGAATAAAGCCTGTATAACCGGTCCAATTATCTTCTTCCGTTGGATCAGATAAAGCGACATGCCATTGGAAGTTGTCATTTTCAGCTTGTAAGGTATCAAAGTCTTCAACGTAAAACATTTCACGTTTGCTTCGAGCGCCATACCAGAAAGATATTTTACGTTGGCTATTTAATCGACGTAGTTGATCAAAGATATGAGAACGCATTGGTGCCATACCTGCACCACCACCAATAAACACCATTTCTTTATCAGTATCTTTAGCAAAGAACTCACCAAAAGGACCAGAAATAGTGACTTTATCACCTTCTTTTAAGTTGAAGATGAATGAAGACATTTGACCTGGAGGAACGTCGGCATCAGCACCTGGAGGAGGCGATGCAATACGTACATTAAGCATGATAATGCCTTCTTCTTCTGGGTAGTTTGCCATTGAGTATGCACGAATAACATCACTTTTTACGGTTGATGTATAACGCCACATATCAAAGCGATCCCAATCTTCACGGTATTCATCGCCAATTTCAAATGTTTTATATTCACTGACATGCGCTGGAGCTTCAATTTGAATAAAACCACCTGCTCGGAAGTTTACATTTTCACCGCTAGGAAGCTCTAATACCAACTCTTTGATAAAGGTCGCAACATTGTCGTTTGAGCGTACCGTACATTCCCATTTTTTGACACCAAATACTTCTTCAGGTACTTGGATCTTCATGTCTTGTTTGACTGCAACTTGGCATGCAAGACGCTCACCCTCAGCCGCTTCACGCTTAGTTATATGAGATAGCTCGGTAGCTAAAATAGAACCGCCACCATCAAGCACTTTAACTTTACACTGGCCGCATGTACCACCACCACCACAGGCTGATGAAACAAACATTTCTGAATCTGCTAATGCACCTAGAAGCTTACCACCAGCACCGCAGCTTATCGTTTTTTCATCATTAATGTTGATTGCAACATCGCCAGTTGATACTAGCTTGGAGCGCGCACCAAGAATGATAAATACCAAGGCCATGATAATGACCGTGAATAGGACAATACCGAGTATTATTTCCATTACAGTTGAATCCCCGAGAATGCCATAAATCCAAGAGCCATAAGGCCAGCAGTAATAAAGGTAATACCAAGACCTTGTAAGCCATCTGGTACATCTGAATATTTAAGTTTTTCGCGGATACCAGCAATCGCAGTGATGGCTAATGCCCAACCTAGACCACTACCCACACCATAAACAGCACTTTCAGCTAGATTATAGTCACGTTCAACCATGAATAAGGTGCCACCTAAAATGGCACAGTTCACGGTAATGAGCGGTAAGAAAATACCCAAAGCATTGTAAAGTGCAGGGGTAAACTTATCCATGGCCATTTCAAGGATTTGCACCATGGCAGCAATAACACCGATAAAGCTGATCAGACCTAAGAAGCTTAAATCAACATCAGGATAGCCAGCCCATGCAAGCGCACCATCTTTAAGTAAGAATTGGTAGATTAGGTTATTCGCTGGCACAGTTATCATTTGCACTAGAATAACGGCAATACCTAGACCTAATGCCGTTTCAATTTTCTTTGATACCGCTAAAAAGGTACACATACCCAAGAAGAAGGATAGGGCAAGGTTCTCAATAAAAATTGAGCGAATAAAGAGGCTTAGATAATGTTCCATCTATAGTACCTCCGTCCGGTGAACCTGATGGATTTGGTAATCCGCAGGTTCAACTTGTTCTTTCTTAATGCTACGGATTAACCAAATAAGCAGGCCGATAACAAAAAAGGCACTTGGAGGTAATAACATTAAACCATTAGGAATGTACCAGCCACCTTCATTTGCCACTGGAATCACTACATGTCCAAATAGTTTACCGGTACCTAATAACTCACGGAAAAAGGCAACAGCCATCAAGATCAAACTGTAACCAAGACCATTACCGATACCGTCAAGAAAGCTCATAACAGGTGGGTTTTTCATGGCATAAGCTTCGGCACGACCTAATACAATACAGTTAGTAATGATCAAACCAACAAATACTGATAGTTGTTTGCTTGCTTCATAGGCATAGGCTTTGAGTAATTGATCAACAATGATTACCAGTGAAGCAATGATTGTCATTTGTACAATAATACGAATACTTGAAGGGATATGATTTCGTATTGAACTGATTATTGCTCCCGAAAATGCCGTTACCGTAGTGAGCGCGATACTCATGATCAGGGCTGCCATCATATTAGTTGTAACAGCTAAAGCTGAACAGACCCCTAATACCTGTAAGGTAATTGGGTTGTTATCAATAAGAGGATCATATACTGCTGCTTTGATTTCACTTGCCATTATTATTTCTCCGCCTCAGTACTCATATTCTTTAAGTAAGGACCAAACCCGTGCTCGCCCAGCCAATACTTAACTAAATTTGATACACCTACACTGGTTAGTGTGGCACCAGATAGACCGTCCACTTTATGTTCTGCACCGGCAACTTTAAAGTCAACAAAACCACGAACAACTTCGATTTTCAACTCACCTTGGTCGTTAAATGCTTTTTTACCCTGCCATAGCTTACGCCATTTAGGGTTATCAACTTCACCACCTAAGCCCGGTGTTTCTGCATGAGCATAAAATTGCAGTCCGCCAATAGTATTAAAGTCACCATTAAATGAGATAAAACCATATAAGGTAGACCACAGACCATAACCATGAATAGGTAAAACCACTTGCGAGGTTTTACCGCCTTCTTTCAATAAGTAGATTTTAGCGAGCTTGGCACGACGTCCAATGCTGGCAATATCTTGTTCAGCGGTGAGTTCAACGCTTTGGTCTGGGTCGCCTGCCGCTTTATATTGATCGTATGTTGCGGCATCAATATCAGCATAAGTCCCAGTGTCAAGATCAACTATTTTGACTTCAAATTGTTGAAACAGCGTATCAATATCACCCTGTTCAGTGAGTAGTCCCGTGACACCTAAGATATTTTTTTTAATATCAGTGGCTTTATTAGCAAGCTGTTGAGGTTTAAACGTAACAGCAGATATTGATACTAGGATAGAACAGACCAAGCATAATAATGCTGCAACAATAATTGTTTTTTTAGGATCATCATTGGGCAAATTAAGAATTTTGCCAATAAACCCTGGGTTTTTAGTAGATTCAGTCATAGTGTTAGCTTCGCTCTAATCGACGTTTAACATTTGCTTGCACAACAAAGTAGTCAATCAGTGGTGCAAAAAGGTTAGCAAATAGAATGGCCAACATGATGCCTTCTGGGAATGCAGGATTAATGACACGAATAATAACGGTCATAAAGCCAATCAGTGCACCGTAAATCCAGCGACCTTTATTGGTCATCGCTGCAGAAACAGGATCTGTGGCCATAAAGATCATACCAAAGGCAAAACCACCTAGTGTTAAATGCCAATACCAAGGTAGGGCAAACATCGGATTAGAATCACTACCGATCAAATTGAATAATAAGCTGGTTACTACCATGCCTAAGAAGACACCAAAAATAATTCGGTATGAAGCAACTCGGGTATAGAGCAAGAATGCCGCACCAAATAGGCAGGCAAGGGTTGATACCTCACCCATTGAACCTTGCATTGAACCTAGGAATGTTTGTGTCCAAGTGAAACCCGCATCGGTAATGGCTTCTAAACCACCTTGAGCACCTAAAGATAACGGTGTTGCACCCGAATAGCCATCAATCGCTGTCCAGACACCATCACCTGACATTGAAGCTGGGTAGGCAAAGTATAAAAATGCACGACCCGTTAATGCTGGGTTTAAGAAATTTTTACCGGTTCCACCAAAGACTTCTTTACCCAATACCACACCAAAGATAATACCTAATGCAACCTGCCATAATGGCGTGGAAGCAGGCAGTATCAATGTGTACAGCATTGATGTTACAAGAAAACCTTCATTTACTTCATGGTTACGTACCGCAGCAAATAAGACCTCAAAGGTGCCACCGGCAATCAGTGTCGTTAAATAGATCGGCAGAAAATATAGCAGTCCGTGAAGCATGCTAGCCGCGATGCTATTAGGATCGAAACCGACTCCGATATAACCCAGAACAGTACCTCTCCAACCATCTAAAGCAGTCATGCCTAATTCAGCCATCGCACTATTAGCCTGATGCCCTGTATTCCATAACATCATCAAGATGACGGGGAATGTTGCAATAACCACATAGGTCATCAATCGTTTTAGATCGATACCATCACGCACATGTGGCGATCCACGCGTATTATCCGCAGGCGAGTACAAAAATGTATCGATCATTTCAAAAACAGCAAACCACTTATGATATGGCCCACCTTTTTGGAATAAAGGTTCCTTCTTATCAAGGAAACGTCGTAAACGCGACATAGTTACCCTTCTTTTTCTATTTGAGTGAGGTTAGCTCGAAGTATCGGACCGTAGTCAAACTTACCTGAACATACGAAAGAGCAAAGAGCGAGATCTTCTTCGTCAAGTTCTAAACAACCGAGCGCTTGCGCTGCATCAGTGTCTCTAACGATTAAAGCTCGTAATAATTGAGTTGGTAATATATCCAGCGGCATCACCGTCTCGAATACACCGACGGGTACCATAGCGCGAGGGCTACCATTTTGTGAGGTTGTTAGGCTGAGGTTCTTTTTGCCCAGCAATTTAGAAATAAACACGTTCAATGCAGAGAACTTATTTTCACCTACCGGTTTAATCCAGCCAAAGAATTCACGTTTTTCTGTTTCTTCGATAACTGAAATTTGGCTGTGGAAACGACCGAGATAACCGGCCCAGTTTGTTGCCGTATGACCGTGTAAAACTGAACCTGAGATAACCCGTGATTGCACGTGTTGTACTTCATCACGGACTAAATCTTCCGTATTAGCACCGAGGCGCGTACGTAATAAACGTGGCTTATGAACTAGCGGGCCAGCAATCGAAATAATACGTTCTACAGATAGATGTCCGGTGCTGAATAGTTTGCCAACAGCAATGACATCTTGATAATTAATCTGCCAGACTTCTTTTTTAGCACTGACTGGATCAAGAAGGTGAATATGGGTACTCGCTAAACCTGCTGGATGAGGACCTGAGAAGGTATGAACTTCTACATTGGCTGCCGTGTTAGCAGGTGTGGCAGAATCTTCAGCTTGGCAAACAAACACTTTACCATCAGTCAATTGACTGATGATGGTTAAGCCATTGGCATAATCAGTAGCAGAAGCTTGAATGACGACATTAGCATCGGCTGCCAAAGGGCTTGAGTCCATTGCGGTAACAAAAATAGAATTGGGTGTCGATTCAGGATTGGCTGATTTACTATATGGTCGAGTACGAAGTGCTGTCCATAAGCCTGATTCCAGTAAGTTGTTTTTTACGTCGTCACGACTTAGTGAGGCTAGTTGTGATTGTTCATAGTGCTGAAAAGTAATTTCATCAGCACCTTCTAAGTCAATAATGATGGACTGTAGAACCCGTTTAGCACCACGATTAATGGCTCTAATTGTACCTGCACCAGGAGCGGTGAATTGGACTCCAGGTATTTTCTTATCCGTAAATAAAGCCTGCCCAAGTTTGACCTGCTGACCTTCTTCAACCAGCATTGTGGGCTTCATGCCAATATATTCATTGCCTAATACAGCGACGGATTTAACCGTGTTTGCATTATGAATAGTCTGCTCGGGACTGCCCGCTATGGGCAAGTCAAGCCCTTTTTGTATAGAAAAATGCATAGATGCTTGGTTGGTCACAGAACACTCTGCTTCCCTTCCGAACTCCTTTTATCTGAGATGTGCCCTAGTATAAGTAGTGTTAAGCCATATGTGAAGAACTTATTAGTATGAAAATTGTCTTTTTCTCCCAGAATAATTACAACGATGTTGGCGATGCAAGTATTGGTCAATTAATAGTCCAATAGATTTGATAAAAAAATGTGAGGTATTCTGCACTAATTTATGCCCATACTTGTCAAGATGATGTATTCTAAGTCTAAAATTAGATTACAAATTCAGTGAAGAATTTAAACTAATTTTAACCCCGTACAGGGGGAATGGCTTCAAGGGCTTGAAGCTAAAGATATATCAAAGGGCGGAGTCCCGATAAGGAGTACAACATGGACGTAGAACATAGCCATTTTTCATTTCAACAAATTCATATTGATGTAGCACGCAATGCAACGGATGATTTCAATTTATTTCATGATTCCTACAACTGGCATAAAATAAAAAACAATCCTTTTGGCGGCTCAATAGTCCTTGGTTTTCAATTAGAATCTTTACTAGAAAACCGTGTTTTACATTATCGAATTCACAACGATGAGCAGGTGCTTATTGCTCGAAATAAATTACACTTTAGTAATTATCAATTTAATTTTGCCAATGCTATTAAACCTGGCCAAAATGTCAATATCACGATCAAAAGTTCTCAATATAAAGAAATGGAGTGTAATTCGGTTCTAAGTAATCGAATTTCTGTCAGAGCTGATGGGAAATTAGCCTTAATGGGCTATAAAAAAGAGTCATCGCAGCCTCTATTTTTAGAAAATGCTGATTTTTCTTACTTAGGGGACTTAAAGAGTTTGCCTGACCGCAGCATGCTGCCTAGCGCGGACTTCTTTTTGAAAAGAAAGTTTATGATCAACAGCAATGCAAAAAACTTTCTCTGCGGCTCTTTTACTGATCAATCTATCTATTTTGATGAATTGAATGATGCCGTCAGCTTCCCAGAAATTTTCCCTTGCAGCCTAATCTCAAGTGCCTTACTCGAAAAAGCACATGCACATCATCATGATTTTGAACAAAACCCGATGGTATATACCTCGCATAAAATATCAATAAATCGTTTGTTATTAAATAGATTAAAAAGCAGTGATGTATTACATATTTTAGTGAGAGAGTTGCCGGAACAAGCCAATTGTTATGAATGTTATGGTTTGGTAGATGATAATCAAATTTTATACCGCGGTATTATATCGTTGACCTCATTACAGAGTATTTTAAAATAATGGCATTGAGGTTTATGCGCTTATCTTCAACCAGCGATAAGCAATAAAAAAAGCAAGCATTGTCGCTACGGCTGCCACACTAAAGGTGGCGGCCGGGCCCGGCGATAACCAGAAGTAACCACTAAATAAACTACCGATCGCACCCCCGGCACCAAAGCCGAGGCTGCTATATAAAGCCTGTCCTCGGCCCTGATTATTGCCGGTGAAATAGTGATGAACCCAGGCCATTGCTGCAGCATGAATTGAACCAAAACTAGCGGCATGTAGCAGCTGGGCAAATAATAATAAGGTCAATGAATCAGGGAAAAAGCCAATAATTAACCAACGTAAGGTGCTGAGTAATAAGCTAGCCAGTAATACAGTGCGAATACCAAAGCGAGGTAACCAACGGTGCATAAATAGGAAAATGACTATTTCAGCGATAACACCTAGAGCCCATAGTTGACCAATCAGACTACGAGAATAACCATATTGCTCTAAATAGATGGTGTAGAAGGTGTAATAAGGCCCATGACTCATTTGGACTAAAAATGAGACTGCTAAAAAAGCAATGACTTCAGGTCGCTTTAAGATCTGTAACAGTGGCTGATGGTTTAAACTGAGATGGCGTGATGATGACTCAGGAACGGTTAAGCTGACCAGCCAAATAGCGATCAAACTAAACAGCATGGCATAGGGAATGATGCTGGCATCAAAATGTTCAAGTAATACACCTAGGCCAATGACAATGGCAATAAAACCGACCGATCCCCACAGACGAATTCGACTGTAATGGTGACTATGTTCGCCAAGGTGTTGTAGTGTAGTGGTCTCAAATTGTGGCAGAGAGGCATTCCAAAAAAAACTAAATACCAACATCACTGCTGCAATCCAAACATAGCTGTTATTAAAAAAGATGACTGAAAAGGCGACCGCTCCAGCCAAGCTTGCAAGGCGAACAATAGACATTCGTTGGCCACGATGATCGGCAATCCAACCCCAAATATTAGGTGCAACGATGCGTGTTGCTAATAAGATAGCTGTGAGTTCACCGATTTCTCGTGCAGAGAAACCTTCCCATTGTAGGTATAGCCCCCAATAGGGAACCAGTACTGCTAAGGATGCAAAATAAAAAAAGTAAAAGCCAGATAAGCGCCAATAAGGCGTATTTTTAAGCGGCACTAAATTATTTTTCTTGGCAATGATGTTCTATTGTAAACAGCATGACAGAATTAAGCCTGTGCAGGAATAATTGGGGTTCCTGAATTGACATCCATATTTTGAGCTCGGTGGCGTAGCAGATGGTCCATTAATACTATGGCTAGCATGGCTTCAGCAATTGGCGTTGCTCGAATGCCAACACAGGGATCATGGCGACCTTTGGTGACAACTTCTACTGGTTCACCTTGTGTATTAACACTGCGACCTGGAATACTGAGGCTTGATGTGGCTTTCAATGCCATACTGACCAGAATATCTTGGCCACTTGAGATGCCGCCTAAGATGCCGCCGGCATTATTAGTCAGAAAACCTTCAGGTGTGATTTCATCACGATGTTCGGTTCCTTTCTGAGTGACAGCTTCAAAGCCGGCACCAATTTCCACCCCTTTAACGGCATTAATGCTCATCATGGCATGGGCAATTTCGGCATCAAGTCGATCAAAAATAGGTTCACCTAAACCAGGAGGTACATTAGTCGCAATCACATTGACTCGAGCACCGATAGAATCGCCTTTTAAGGATTTCATATAGTCGGCTAGCAGATCTTCTTTATCGGCATCTGGGCAGAAAAAAGCACTCTTTTCTAATTGTTCCCAGTCAAGCTTCTCTATGATGACTGGGCCTAGTTGTGCCAAGTAACCAGTGATTTTGATGTCAAATTTTTCAGCTAAGTATTTTTTAGCAATACCACCTGCTGCAACACGCATCGCCGTTTCACGAGCGGAAGAACGACCACCACCACGGTAATCACGGAAGCCATATTTTTGATGATAGGTGTAATCAGCATGTGCAGGTCGGAACTGATGCATGATATTGCCATAGTCTTTTGAGCGTTGATCGGTATTTTCGATCACCATCGCAATGGGGGTACCCGTTGTTTTACCTTCAAATACACCAGAAAGAATTTTGACTTGGTCTAATTCCTGACGCTGTGTGACATAGCGTGTTTTACCGGGACGACGACGATCAAGATCACCTTGCAAATCTGCTTCACTTAACTCTATTCCTGGGGGGCAACCATCAACAATACAGCCAATAGCTGGGCCATGACTTTCACCAAAACTAGTGACTGTGAATAATTTTCCGAAGCTGTTGCCTGACATAATGAAGTCTCAATAAATTTTTAAACGATGAATAGGGTCGCAAAACCTAGGAATGCCATAAATCCTACGACATCGGTCACGGTGGTAAGTAATACGCCGCCGGATAAAGCTGGATCAATACCAAAGCGTTTTAGAGCCACAGGAATAGTGACGCCAGCAAGTGCTGCAGCGATAAGATTAATGATGATTGCAGCGCCAATTAATAAGCCTAACTCAATGCTACTGAACCAGAAACTGGTCACAATTGCGATGGCTAGCGCCCAAATAAGTCCATTACTGGCACCGACGGCAATCTCTTTTCGTAGCAGCCAACGTTGGTTTTTTTCATTTAACTGACCCAATGCCATCGAGCGAATAACTAGGGTTAATGTTTGGCTACCGGCAACACCTCCCATACTGGCTACAATAGGCATGAGAATAGCTAAAGCGACTTGTTTTTCTAATGTGGTTTCAAATAAACCAATTACCCAGGCGGCTAAAAAGGCGGTGAGTAAGTTAACACCTAGCCATAAAGAACGGCGGTGAATACTTTTGCCAACGGGGGCAAAGGTATCTTCATCTTCACTCAAACCTGCCATACTTAACATGGTATGTTCAGCATCATCACGGATAACGTCAACAACGTCATCGATGGTGATCCGACCTAATAGGTGATTATCTTTATCAACAACAGGCGCCGAAATAAGATCGTGTTTTTCAAAACGAAGAGCAACATCACTGGCATCAGTATTGGCATGAATGGCATTAATTTGATGTGACATGACTTCGCTCACCGTCAGTGAGCGGCTACGACTTACTACCTGAGTAAGAGCCAGCGAACCAAGATAGTGATCTTTATGATCAACAACATAAAGGCTATCTGTATTTTCCGGTAAGGTATCAAGCAAGCGTAAATAGCGTAAAACCACTTCAAGTGTGATATCTGAGCGAACGGTAACCACGTCGGTATTCATCAGACCACCGGCAGTATCTTCATCATAGGCCAAAACAGCTTCAACACGACGTCGGTGCTGGCTATCCATGACGTGAAGTACTTCATGTGTCACATGTTCGGGTAGGTTTTGTAGGATATCTGCCACATCATCAGGGGCTAGATCTTCTGTCGCGCTGACTAAGTCGGCGGTATCCATATTCAGCAACAAATCAGTTTGAACATCTTCACCTAGATAGGATAAAACTTCACCTCGAAGCTCTGGATTGATGATTGGCCAACAGACTTTTCGTTCTAAGGGTGGAAGTGATTCTAGTAGGTGTGCAATTTCTGCAGGATGTAAGCTCGCTAATAAACGACGCATACGCAGAAATCGCCCGCTTTCTAACGCTTCTGCAAGCGTATTGATTGGGTGATTTATTGTATTTAGTTGATTTAGCTCAGGCATACCTCATCCAAAAGGTGATGATGTGTTGGTTTGCCGAGTATTTTAGCCTGCTTGCGGTGCTTATCCTAGTGCGTAGGATGATTTATTTGATCTAATAGGACTTCAGCATCAAATGGATCCGACATATTTAAGATCTGTAGGGCATTAGCAGGCACCTGCCTTAGGTCTGTTTCATTTATGATCTGTTTAATTTCTAATAAAGCATTTGGGTGCATACTGAAATTTTCTAAGCCCATAGCAAGTAGCAGGCGAGTATAGCGCGGATCCCCGGCCATTTCTCCACACATCGACACCGGAATATTATGTTTTTTGCCGGCATTTAATGTCATTTGGATTAGACTTAATACCGCAGGGTGTAAAGGGTCATATAGATAGTTAACATGATCATCAATTCGGTCAATGGCAAGTGTATATTGAATTAAATCATTAGTACCAATGGATAAAAAATCGACTTGTTTGGCAAACATTTCAGCACAAATAGCGCTGGCAGGAATTTCAATCATGGCGCCCGTTTCGATATGACGATCGTATTCGAGACCTTCCTTATCAAGCTCAAACTTACAGCGTTGTAATAAGTGTTGAGCTTGCAGCAATTCCTGTGTATTGGAGACCATCGGGAACATGATCTTTATTCTGCCATAGGCTGATGCACGAAGTATGGCGCGCAACTGGGTGCGAAACATATTGGGTTGTTTTAGGCATAAACGTATGGCTCGTAAACCCAAAGCAGGATTTGTTGCTGTTTGATTGAGATTGCGCCCACCATCGACTGTTTTATCCGCGCCTAAGTCAAAGGTACGAATAGTAACCGCTTGATTATTCATGCCTTCGACAACTTGGCGATAGGCGGTTAGTTGTTCTTCTTCTTCTGGCGGCGCACTTCGATTCATATAGAGAAATTCAGTACGATATAAACCAATGCCTTGGGCTCCGGAATTGCTAATGGTGGTAATATCTTCTGGGGAATCAGCATTAGCGTGTAAGAAAATAGCTTTGCCATCACGTGTTTGTGTGGGTAGCGATTTGTACCGGCTCAGTGAGGCAATATGCTGTTTAAAGTCAGTCAGCCGTTGCTGATATTCAGCATAGGTACTGGCATCTGCTCCAGCGATTAATGTACCTGTTTCACCATCAACGATAAGCGGTTCATTATCCTGAATGTAGCGGCGAAGGGAGCTGATTCCCACAATCGCAGGAATACCGAGGCTTCGGGCTAAAATCGTGGTATGTGAGGTTGCACCACCATGTTCGGTGACAAAAGCTGCAATACCTTGGTGTTGCATTAACATGGTGTCGGCTGGGGTGAGATCCTCAGCAATAATAATGGCGCCCTTTAGGCGACCATCTATGTTGACATCGATATTTTCTTCATCAGCTAATAGACGATGGATACGATTTACCACATGATCAACATCATTACGCCGCGTGCGAAGATAAGGATCATCCATCTCATCAAATACATTAATAAGAGCATCTCGTTGTAATTGTAATGCCCATTCGGCATTACAGTGGCGATTGCGAATCATCTCAACGGGGATCTTAGTTAAAGATGAATCTTTTAGCATCAGAATGTGAGTATCGATAAAAGAAGCGACATCCGCTGGTGCATTAGCTGGAATATTATCGCGGATCGATTTTAGCTGTAGATTGGCTTGTTCTGTGGCATGTTGTAGACGAGCGACTTCTTGTGCAACCTCATTTTCAGCCACAATGTATTCACGAACATCAGGCTGGTTATGAAACAGAATATGAGCATTACCGATGGCAATACCTCTTGATACTCCTAATCCTTGTAGCTCGAGACTCATTCTCCTTCTCCAAAGTAGTCATTGATCAGCTGTTCAATGGCTTCTAAAGCTTGTTTTGCATCATCGCCATTGGCGGTGACGATTATTTCAGTCCCCTTGGCAGCGGCTAACATCATCATGCCCATAATACTTTTACCGTTGACAGTGCGGTCATTACGAGTCACTGATACCTCAGATTCAAATTGTGAGGCTGTGGTGACAAATTTGGCTGATGCACGTGCATGTAAACCGAGTTTATTAATTATAAGAAATGTTTTTTCAATCATGTTTCGCAGCCTGTTTTATGGCAGCGAGCAATACCTTCTTGACCACCGCTGAGTGCTTTTTGTTCAAGCTCATTAAGACTAAGGTTAGGGTAATTTAGTACTCGGATTAGCATAGGTAAATTGAGCCCGGAAATCACCCGGATATCATCACGTTCAGAAACGGTGCAGGCGATATTACTTGGCGTTGAACCAAACATATCCGTCATGATAAGAATGCCATTACCTTGATCTAACCCTTGCAACTCTTCATTAAGTTGGCGGCGAATATGATCGGTATTGTCATGAATGCCTATTGAGATAACTTTAGTTGGCAGCGGGGAACATGACAGCATTTGTCGCGCGGTATTAATGAGTTCCATGCCAATTTGATTATGTGAGACGAGTAATATGCCGACAGTCATGAAAGTTCTCTATGGTTAATACTGGATATGAGTGTTTTTTGACGTTGCTTTAAGTCATGTTCAGCGGTGTTTTTCTGGGCCTGCATTTTGAGCCAGCACTGAATACGATGGCTAAGTGAAGCAGGGTTATCAGTCGATACTGTTAATAAGGGGAATGTGCGTGATTGTACGATATACACTTTTTCTTCTACAGTCAGTGCACTATTGGGCGTGAACGAGGACTGTAGCGCAACCACGACATTAAGCGAGCACTGTTTTTGCCATGACGCTTTGCCAAAGACCGCTGGTATTGAAATAAGCCCGAGTTCGCGTGTATGTAATAAGCCTTCTAATAGTGGCGGACAGTGACCAATAACGGTGTTTGAATGTTGAGAAAACTCAACCACATCATCAGCAATAAGCGAATGACCTTGAGATATTAATTCTAATGCGAGACTACTTTTACCTATTCCCGCAGGACCAATAATGAGCACGCCCGTATCGGCAATACGCATTAGAACGCCATGATGACTTTCTAATTGCGTATTATCGACCATCGTATTTTAGGCATCATCAATGGTGAGCAATAACTCAAATATTTGTTCAGCATCTTGAGCTTGACGAATTTTTTGACAGGTTTCTGCTTGACGAAATAAGGTCACTAGTCGTGATAAATGTTGAAGATGGTGATCGCCATCATCTTCAGGGACTAATAAGCCAAAAGCAATATCAACAGGTTTTTTGTCTGCCGATTCATAATTGACTGGTGATTCCGTGGTCATCATGGCAGCAATAGTATGCGTCAGTCCTGGGATTCGGGCGTGAGGTATTGCTACGCCCTTACCCAGACCTGTACTGCCTAACCTTTCTCGTTCCAGTAATGCCTGAAAAATATTATCTGCTGTCGTAGCGTCGGTATTTTTAGCCAACATATGACTAATATTTTCTAGAATACGTTTTTTACTGGATGCAGAATTATGACAACTAATATTGTCTGCATTAATGAGTAGAGCGGCAATAAGCATTAATAAAACCTACTCTTAACTTGCGTTTTGTTTCATATCAGCACCATCTGATTGGTGATGATTTTTGATTTTATCTTTGTGCTTGATAATTTGGCGATCAAGTTTTGATACCAAATGTTCAATTGCAGTATACATATTTTCATTTTCATCTGACGCAAACAGATCTGCACCACTGACATGAACCGTCGCTTCCGCTTTTTGGCGTTGTTTTTCGACAGTTAAAATGACATGAACATTGGTCATATGATCGAAGTGGCGAGTTAGTTTTTCGAATTTACTGTTGACGTGGTCACGAAGACTGTCAGTGATTTCAATATGTTGTCCGCTTAAGTTTAATTGCATAATACTTAACTCCTACTGGGTGAATAAAAACTGGTTAAACCAGTCGTTTACGTTCATTAGATGGCGGGATTGCCAATGTTTCTCGATATTTTGCAATGGTTCTACGTGCTACGTTGATGCCTTGATCTCCTAGAATATCAGCAATTTTACTATCGCTAAGTGGTTTTTGAGGATTTTCGGCAGCAACAAGTTTTTTAATAATGGCGCGAATGGCGGTAGCAGAACATTCTCCACCACTATCTGTACTCACATGGCTTGAAAAGAAAAATTTCAATTCAAAGATACCACGCGGGGTATGTAAATATTTTCGTGTAGTGACACGTGAAATTGTGGACTCATGCATTTCAACTATTTCAGCAATGTCAGCAAGCACAAGTGGTTTCATCGCTTCATCACCATGATCAAGAAAACTAGATTGGCGTTCAATAATGGCTTGTGAAACTTTGATTAAGGTTTCATTGCGACTTTGTAAGCTTTTTAAGAACCAGCGAGCTTCTTGTAAATTATTTTTAAGATAGGTGTTGTCAGCACTATTATCAGCACGCTTGATCATTTGAGCGTAATGTTCGGCAACTTGAATGCGTGGCGCATTGTCGGGGTTAAGTGATAACTGCCATTTACCGTTGATTTTTCGTGTGTAGACATCTGGCACAATATATTCGGTTTTATCGACTTGAATATGACTGCCCGGACGTGGGTTGAGTATTTGAATGGTGCGAACAAGTTCAGTGAGTTGTTCATCACTGACTTTGAGGGCCCGTTTTATTTGAGCATAATCACGTTTTGCTAAGGTATCGAGGTGTTTATCAATTAACTCAGTTAATAGGCCCATATTTTCAAGATCAGATTCGTATAATTTAAGCTGAATTAACAAACATTCACGTAAATCACGCGCGGCGACACCGACAGGGTCAAAGTGCTGAATGCGGTGCAATACCGCTTCAATTTCATCGAGTTCAATTTCTTCAAACTCACTATCTAAGCTTTGTTGAATATCTTCCAGTGTGCCTTTTAGATAACCATCATCTTCAATTGAATCAATAATTGTGGTGGCAATGGCACGTTCGGCATTAGAAAAAGGGGTTAAGCGCATTTGCCAGAGCAAGTGTTGTTGTAAGCTTTCACCGCTATTATCTTCATTTTCACGTTCCATGCCTGAATCAATGATTTGGCTTGAAGTCGATGTTGCGGCCGGTGCATCAAAGGTGTCTTCCCATTGGCTATCGGTCGGCAATTCATCAGGCATGGTGCCATTATCAAGGTGCATATCATCTTGAGTAACGGCTTCTGCTATTTCTTTATTTTCTTGTGCTGTGCTGGAATCTCCATCAAGCTCAAAGTCTTCTTCTACTTCGAGTAGCGGATTACTTTCTAGTGCTTCTTGGATTTCAGCCTGTAATTCTAGCGATGAAAGCTGCAACAAGCGTATAGCTTGTTGTAACTGGGGGGTCATCGATAGGCTTTGGCCTACACGTAGCTGTAATGAGGCTTTCACAGCACTTGATATAAAAACATTTGGTTCATATGGTTATACTACCGCAAGTATTATGCCGTTGCATATAGTTTTCAGTGTATTTTTTTCAAAAGGATTTAAAATACGGTGACGGCTGTAGATTTAAAGCTTAAATAGACGGTCTTTCCTATTGATAATTCGAGATTATTCAGTGACTCAGGACTAATCAGCACATGAAAGTTTTCTCCGCAGTCGACAGTTAAACGAACAGATTCTTCTTCTTCAGCAATTAATATTAGCCGTCCACTAAAGCTGTTGCGCATACTTGATTGTAAGGCGTGCGCTGAAATAATAATTTCACGGGGATCGATAGCAATATGATGTGACTCAGTCAGTGTGCTGGTGGAATTGATTTGAATTTTTCCGGTATTAAAAATATGTTGGGACAATGATCCATGAAATACATTGAGCAAGGGACTTGCCGTTGTTTTTCCCGCCACTAGGTTAATAACGTCATCTGCTATTGCCACTCCCTGTAAGCGATCATGGCTAGAAAAAATAACGGTTTTATTGGCTTGTTGCGCAAAGTCGATAATGAATGCTTCAAGGTGTTGAATATGGTGTTGATCAAGGTGAGAGAAAGGTTCATCAAGTAATAATACATCCGGCTGATAGACGATCGCTCTAGCAATGGCAACACGTTTTAATTCTCCGCCAGATAAGGTATTACTCGCTTTATCGGCTAAGTGTGCTGTTTTTGTTTGTGTCAGAGCCTGCTTGATTAGCAGTTGATGTTTTTTGGCTGCAATCCCCTGCAGTTTGAGTGCAAGTTTAAGATTATCCTCTACCGAGCCGGGGAGAAGGTAAGGGTGCTGATCGACAAACCCTATTTTTTGCCGCTGCTGGGTATTAAGTGATGAGTTAATTTGTTGGTCAAAGAGACTGATCATGCCCTCATCAGCTTGAGCCGTGAACGCTAATAGTTTGAGTAATGTTGATTTTCCCGCACCATTTTCACCTAATAGGGCAATACATTGTCCTGCGAGGATTGTCAGGGCAGGAATATCCAGCCGCACTACGTGTTGGTAGCTAAGCTTGATGTTATTAAGTTGATAGGCCTTAGTCATGACGTAAATTTAACCATGACAAGATAAAGTTAAGTGCAAAAGCGATAATGAGCAGTAATAAACCCAGTGCCAAGCCGAATTCAAATTCTCCCTTACTGGTTTCAAGTGCAATTGCCGTTGTCATTGTACGGGTGAAACCTTCAATATTGCCACCTAACATCATTGCCGCGCCAACTTCACCAATAGCACGGCCAAAGCCCGTAATAATCGCGGCCAACATGGCCAAGCGAGTGGTACGAATAACGTTAATCATCAGGGAAAATGGTTTAGCACCCAGTGTAATTAGGGTGGGAACAAGCCGAGGATCAGCAGAGTGAACCGCTGTAATCGCGAGGTTCATCATGATCGGGAATATTAAGATTGCCTCCGCCATAATAATCGCTGTCGGTGTATACAGTAATTCCCAATGTCCCAGAGGACCTTGACGACTCAATAGACCATAAAGTAGCAGGCCAATAACCACCGTCGGCATCGCCATTAAGGTATTGAGAAGGTGTTGAATAAAGGCTTTGCCATGGAAACTATTGAGTGCCATGGTGACGCCCGCTGGAATAGCTATGCTGGCAGCAATAATTGCGGCAGTAATAGAAATAACAACAGAGGTGAGAACAAGCTGATAAATCTCAGCATCAAAGCTGACGATTAATTCAGCAGCAGCAGTGAGTGAGTCGATAAAGTAATTCACTGGATCGTCTCTGTCTTGTAGACGACCTTATTTAATCAGGTCTAAGCGTTGGCAGATCGTCAGTGTCGGATCGATGCGATTCATCGTGTAAAAATGCAAACCAGGGACGCCAGAATTAATAAGCTTGTCAGTGAAATCTGTTAAGAAATCTAAGGTAAAGGCCTGCAATGATTCGCTATCATCAGCAAACTCTTCTAAACGTTTACGTAACCAGCGCGGAATCTCGGCGCCACAACCATCAGAAAATCGGGCCAGTTGAGAAAAATTATTAATCGGCATAATGCCCGGAATAATCGGTATTTCAATAGCTGCTTTTTGACAACGTTCGACAAAATAGAAATAGGCATCAATATTATAAAAATATTGCGTTAAAGCACTATCTGCGCCTGCATCCACTTTACGTTTGAAATTTTCAAAATCAATCGCTGCTGAGTCGGCCTGGGGATGAACTTCAGGATAAGCCGCTACTTCAATAGTGAAATGATCGCCTGTTTCTTGGCGAATAAAGTCGATCAGCTCATTGGCATAACGAAAATTACCTGGATCACGCATACCTGATGGCAAGTCACCACGTAGTGCAACGATTCGTCGAATATCATTTTCTTTAAATGTAGTCAAAATATCGCGAATACTGTCTTCAGTCGATCCCACACAAGATAAATGAGGGGCCGCATCAATACCGGTTATTTTACTATCTTGTTGAATATCAATAACCGCGGCTAAAGTATTATCTTGTGTTGAGCCACCAGCACCAAAAGTCACCGAATAGAATTCAGGATTTAGGGGCGCGAGTGTTTGACGAACCTCACGCATATTGGCTATCCCTTTATCTGTTTTAGGAGGGAAAAATTCGCAGCTAATAGTGAGTTGTTTAGTCATAATTTAATTCGTAATTTATAGTTCATATCATTGTCATTTTTGCGAACTTGGGAACCCAACGAGAGTAGTTCTTTCCACTACCCGTGGATCCCCGCATTCGCGAGGATGACGGTTAAGACGTCTTAGTAGCGGTAGTGCTCAGGCTTGTAAGGACCATCTTTACTTAAGCTTAAGTAGTCAGCTTGTTCCGTTGTTAGTTCAGTCAGGTTAGCACCAATCTTATTTAAATGCAGGCGGGCCACTTTTTCATCTAGTGATTTAGGCAACACATACACTTCATTTTTGTAGGTATCGCTATTGTCCCATAACTCAATTTGAGCCATCACTTGGTTAGTGAATGATGCTGACATTACAAAGCTAGGATGACCGGTTGCACAGCCTAAGTTCACCAGACGACCTTCAGCTAACAAAGTGATACGTTTACCATCGGGGAAGACAATATGATCCACTTGAGGTTTGATATTGACCCATTCGTATTGTTTTAGTGATGCAACCGCAATTTCTGAATCAAAGTGACCGATATTACATACGATTGATTCATTTTTCATCGCCACCATATGGTCATGATTGATGACATCAACATTACCCGTCGTTGTTACAAAAATATCACCGTAGCTTGCTGCTTCATCCATGTTAACAACACGGTAGCCTTCCATTGCTGCTTGTAATGCACAGATTGGATCGATTTCAGTCACCATCACTGTGGCACCCATACCGCGGAATGCTTGTGCACAGCCTTTACCCACATCGCCATAACCTAAAACAACACAGATTTTACCGGCAATCATCACGTCAGTAGCACGTTTAATACCGTCTAATAATGATTCACGACAGCCGTATAGGTTATCGAATTTTGATTTTGTAACAGAGTCGTTAACGTTGATTGCTGGCACTTTCAAAGAACCGTCTTTCATCATCTCGTATAAACGATGAACACCGGTTGTTGTTTCTTCTGATAAACCTTTCACATCAGCTAATAACTCAGGGTAATCATCATGCATGATTTGCGTTAAGTCACCACCATCATCCAAAATTAAGTTTGGACGCCAGTTATTTGGGCCAAAAATAGTTTGTTCGATACACCAAATTGCTTCTTCATTGGTTTCGCCTTTCCAAGCAAAAACAGGAATGTCTTGAGCAGCAATTGCAGCAGCAGCTTGGTCTTGTGTTGAGAAGATATTACAAGAAGACCAACGTACTTGTGCACCTAAATCAATCAATGTTTCGATTAATACAGCTGTTTGAATCGTCATATGTAAACAACCGGCAATACGCGCGCCTGCTAATGGGTTTTTACCTGCGTACTCTTCACGAATCGCCATTAAACCGGGCATTTCTGTTTCGGCAATCTTAATTTCTTTTGCGCCCCATTCAGCTAAGCTGATATCAGCGATCTTGTAGTCTGGCGTTAGGTTTTCAACTGTCATCTGTGTGGTCCTTAAATATTAATTTTACTGTCATTCTTGCATTGGCAAGGATGAACGGTGTTATTTATTTGATGCCTGCGGCATCACGTAGTGTGTCGGCAAGATCGGTGCGTTCCCAAGTAAACTCAGGTTCTTCACGACCAAAGTGACCGTAGGCTGCTGTCGCTTGATAAATAGGGCGGATAAGATCGAGCATTTTAACTAGGCCAACTGGGCGTAAATCAAAGTGTTCACGTACGAGGGCTTCAAGTTTGTCATTAGTAATTTTACCGGTACCAAATGTTTCGATACTGATTGATGTCGGCTGTGCAACACCAATGGCATAAGACACTTGAATTTCACAACGATCGGCTAAACCTGCTGCAACAATGTTTTTAGCAACATAACGACCTGCGTAGGCGGCACTGCGATCTACTTTTGATGGATCTTTACCAGAGAATGCACCGCCACCATGACGTGCCATACCACCGTAGGTATCAACAATGATCTTACGACCTGTTAGACCAGCATCACCGACGGGACCACCAATAATAAATTGACCGGTTGGATTGATGTGAAAGGCAGTATCTTTAGAAATCCATTCGGCAGGAAGGGTTGGCCAGATGATCAATTCCATCACGGCTTCTTGTAAGTCTTTTAGTGACACTTCTGGATTATGCTGTGTTGATAATACAACCGCATCAATGCCCACTGGTTTGCCATCTTCATAAATAAAAGTGACTTGGCTTTTTGCATCAGGACGTAACCACGGCAAGGTACCATTCTTACGAACTTGGGCTTGACGTTTAACTAGGCGATGAGCATAGGTAATAGGGGCGGGCATTAACACATCAGTTTCATTACTGGCATAACCAAACATTAAACCTTGATCACCCGCACCTTGGTTTTCAGCTGTGTCACGATCAACACCCATGGCAATATCAGGCGATTGTTTACCAATCAAAGACATGACTGCACAGGTTTCACCATCAAAACCAACATCCGAGTTGTTATAACCAATATCGGTGATAGTTTTACGTACCACATCTTCTAAATCAACCCATGCTGAGGTGGTGATTTCGCCGGCAACAATAGCTGCACCTGTTTTGATTAAGGTTTCGCAGGCTACACGTGCATTTGGGTCTTGACGTAAAATTTCATCAAGTACGGCATCAGAGATTTGATCGGCGACTTTATCGGGATGGCCTTCTGATACGGACTCAGAAGTGAAAATTAAACGGTTACTCATGATCAACTTACCTCATTACTTGAATGATTAGGTTAAGAGAGTTGGTTTATGTACTTGCTGGAAAGAGGGCAAGCAGGTGGTGTCATACAAAACGCAACGCTCATTATTATTCAAATTTGTTAATAATGAACGCGGTTAATTTATAATCGTGAATAAGCCTAGCAGGAAGATCCTGTTGCAGCGTTCCTTATTCAGGATTCGTACTTTATTATATTTGAGCTAAAAATACAAGCGATGGTTTTACTGCTTATTGTTCGCTAAGCCAGTATTTTTAATACAAATACTGCTTTTATCTTGCACATAATAAGCTAGGATTAGCTTCAGCAGCTTGTACCATCGTTTCTAGATTATGTAACACATCCATACTGGCACTTTCCATACTCTGTAGTGCTGATAGTGTGGTGCCGACATCATTGGCATAAAAAGCCTCAACAGCAATTGCACCTTGATCATGTACTGCTTGATGTGGTGTGGCGATTTCTCGATAACCAGGTAATTGAGAAAAACAATCAACACCTTCGCCGTCAAAATACCATTTACCCAGTCGACAATGAGTATGTTTCGATAGCTCAGTCGCTTGTTTGTTTGAAAGCTTCATCATGATGCGATAGATTTCAAACTTCCATACAATATGATCCAGCTTGGCAATTTCAACAAAGCTTCTTAAAGCGGATCCTGTTATGGTCTGTTCCATTTTATTGGATAGGCTCAGCATGGTGCCCATATCGGTAACAACTTCTTCTACACGCTGACCAAAGGTTGTGGTATCAGTGGTGACGCCTTTCATTAAGCTGCTGGCACTTTCAGTTTCTTTTTGAATATTGCCAACCAGATCTGAAATTTGCGTGCTCGCTTCACGGGCACGTGTTGCTAAGGTTCTTACTTCATCTGCAACCACAGCAAAACCACGACCATGTTCACCTGCTCGAGCAGCCTCAATAGCGGCATTAAGCGCTAATAAGTTTGTTTGTTCAGAGATATTACTAATGGTTTCAACAAAACCACCAATTTTATCGGCATTGTCCTGCAATGAGCTGACTTGATCTGCAGACTGATCCATCTGTTCGGTAATGCTACCAAGACCAGATGCGACAGCTTCAACATGATTTCTGACAGAAATGGAGGTGTCAGCGCCTTCAATGGCCGTACTTCTTTCAGCACTGAGTGTGCCCGCCATTGCACCTAAGCTGATATGAAAACCACTTAGACTAAGGCCAAAATTTTCAAGGTTACTAAATAATTTATGTGTCCAGTCATGTTGCACTCGTTCCAATTCAAGAGTTTGTTCTAATTGACTGAATTGTGATTGCAGTGTGTCGTGCTGTTGTTGTAGTGAGGAAATTGTTGCATCACGTTTATCTAATTTTTGTTGTAAAGCGTCGATTTCTGCTTTGTTGTTCCAAAATGCCATCAATAATTTCCTTCACAGTTCTATATCAGTATTTAATAAACTAATTATGCACAATTTGTGCCCAAATTGACATTGATATAGATCAATACTATCAAGCTTATAGTTCGAGGCGATAACCGTTATTTTTCAACCATAAGCGTGAGGCCCTGAAGCTTGGGCAATGATGTTCAACTAGCTGCCAAAATTGAGCTGAATGATTGTGGTGCTGAATATGGCAAAGTTCGTGAATAATGACATAATCAATGATGTCTGGCGGAGCAAGCATTAACTTCCAATTGAATTGAAGTTCACCATGAATAGTGCAACTACCCCATCTCGCCTTATATGTTTTAATTGTAATAGAGCGAGGAATGATGTTTATTTTTGCAGATAAACGATCAGTGTGAATAGCAATATAGTCTTCAGCTTGTTGTTTGTACCAGCGAACCAAAGCGGCACGCATTGCCGTTTTAGATAGACGATTTAACCGACCATGAAGCTCTATATATTGCGAGTTTATTTTTATCGTTGGCGATGAGTTCGCTTGGATTAATTGTAAGACATAATTTTCATTTAAAAAAAGAAAGTCTTCACCGTCAATAAATTGTTTTTCAGGCACTTGTTTAAGTGTCTGAGCGGCCAATTTATTTTTTATCCAATGTGTTTTCTGTATTACAAACTGTTGGGCTAATTTAAGCGGAAGCCGTGCTGGAATATGGATCGAGACTTCACCTTCCTTGATCTTTAAGGCTGTTGTCTTGCGTCGACCACTTTTAATAACAGTGACAATAAAACCATCACCTTGGATTGTTTGCATTTATATTTATTTCCCTACTACTTGAATTTTAAGTCTGTCATCCTCGTGAAAATGGGGAGCTAACGATAGTGGATAGATCAACTATCCATGGATTCTCGCTTTCGCGGGAAAGACGCGCCGCATTTGTCATGGGTATAATGTAACTATTATGACATCATCTGAATTTACCCTAAAACAATCTCATCGTCTTTCTGTCGCTCCCATGTTGGATTGGACCAATAGAGACTTTCGCTACTTTCTACGTTTAATTTCAAAACACGCCTTGCTGTATACCGAAATGGTAACAACAGGGGCACTCATTCACGGTCAGCGGGAGCGGTTTTTAGACCATGATGTCAGTGAATATCCCTTGGCTTTGCAATTAGGTGGTTCCGATCCCGACGCCTTAGCAATGTGTGCAAGCTTAGGTGAAGGTGCGGGTTATAGTGAAATCAACTTGAATGTGGGCTGTCCGAGCGATCGGGTTCAATCTGGCAGTTTTGGCGCCTGTTTAATGGCGGAGCCTAAGCTGGTGGCTGAAGGTATTGCTGCGATGCGAGCGGAGGTCAATATTCCTATCACCGTAAAAACGCGTTTAGGCATTGATAAGCTCGATAACTATGCATTTTTGGCCGATTTTATTAACCAAGTAGCGGATGCTGGCTGCGATATTTTTATCCTGCATGCACGAAAGGCTTGGTTGCAAGGCTTGAGTCCAAAAGAAAACCGAGATGTACCACCACTTGATTACGATCGTGTTTATCAAATCAAAAAAGATTTCCCCCAGCTTCATATTGATATAAATGGTGGAATTCACAGTTTAGAACAAGCCCAGCAACATCTCAGTCACGTCGATGGTGTGATGATGGGGCGGGCGATATATCATGACCCTTATTTACTCGCTCATGCAGATAGTGAGTTATTTGATGATCAGCATGAGGTGCTGTCACGACACGATATTATCCGGACAATGTTGCCTTATATTGAGCAGCGAATGAGTGAAGGGCGACCGGTTAAATCCATTACTCGCCATTTATTGGGCATATTTCAAGGTCAAAAGGGTGCCAAGGCATGGCGTCGTTATCTCAGTGAACATGCCCACCTCAAGGGAGCAGGACTTGAGGTGATCGAAAAAGCGCTTGAGTTAGTTCCGGAGTCCAGTACCTTTATTGAGTAGATAAAGCGCAAAACTTGTTAAGGTGGTGATGCAGATAAGGATGATGACAAAGGCTATTGCAATTGGAATGTCAGACACGCCCAACATACCAAAGCGAAATGCATTAACCATATAGAGGATCGGGTTCAATAGCGACACATTTTGCCAAAACTCGGGTAATAAGCTGATTGAATAAAATACACCACCGAGATAAGTCATGGGGGTCAGAATAAAGGTAGGGATGATAGATATTTCATCAAAGCTGCGTGCATAAATTGCATTGATAAAGCCGCCTAAAGCAAACATAATCGCACTTAATACCACCATGCTGATGGTGATGAATAGGTGTTGAATCTCAATCGAGGTGAAAAATAACGACACAATGGTGACAATTAAGCCGACACAGAGCCCACGTGCTGTTCCGCCGGCGACATAGCCTGCCAGAATAAGGTAGTTGGGAACGGGCGCAACTAATAGTTCTTCAATATGGCTTTGAAATTTAGCACTATAAAAGGATGAGGCGACATTAGAGTAGGCATTGTTAATCACCGACATCATAATAATGCCCGGCGCGATATATTCCATATAAGAAAAGCCACCCATCTCACCGATTCTGCTACCAATCAGATTACCAAAAATGATGAAATACAAGGTCATGGTGATGGCTGGTGGCAATAATGTTTGTGGCCAAATACGAATAAAACGGCGTACTTCTCGTGTTAATAAGGTAGTAAATGCCACCCAGCGGCGAGTTAATGGACTGTTCATAATGTGGCCTCAGACTTTTCGACTAAGCTAATGAATAACTCTTCGAGGCGATTGGCTTTATTTTTCATGCTACAGACTTCAATATTTTGCTGGCTAAGCAATGAAAATAAATGATTAAGTCCCTCATCACGATTAACTTCAACTTCTAGGGTCGTGTCATCAATCAACTGATAGCGGATATCTTTTAATGCAAAATCAGCACTAAGTGGATGTTGTAGATAAAGGACAAAGGTTTCTTTATCTAGACGGTTTAACAGTGATTTCATATCGGTGTTTTCGATAATTTTACCCCGATCGATAATTGCGATATTTCGACACAGGTTCTCAGCTTCTTCTAGATAATGTGTGGTTAATATAATGGTCGTGCCTTGTTGATTAATATCTTCTAAGAAAGTCCACATTGACCGGCGAAGTTCAATATCGACACCAGCGGTAGGTTCATCGAGAATTAATAATTTGGGTTTATGTACTAAGGCTCTAGCGATCATCAGTCGACGTTTCATACCACCGGATAATGCACGTGCAGCGGTGTGACGTTTATCCCATAAGCCAAGTTGATGTAATAACTCATCAGCACGAGGCTCAGCCTCTTTTGCAGGCATGCCGTAATAACCTGCTTGTGTAATCAGAATATGTTTAACTTGTTCAAAACCGTTAAAGTTAAACTCTTGTGGTACTAAACCAATAAAAGATTTGGCGACTTCTGGATTGTCATCAATATTGCTATCAAAAACGCTAACCTGACCTGATGATTTGGTGACAAGAGAGGTGATAACGCCAATCGTTGTCGATTTACCTGCACCATTGGGGCCTAATAAGGCAAAAAAATCACCTTGTTCGACAGTTAGTTGAATGCCTTTGAGGGCTGCAAAACCATTTGCATAAGTTTTGGTTAAATTAGTAATAGAAAGCGCTTTCACAGGCAATAGTCTAGGCAGAATAAGACATGCTAGGTTATCATGCTTAGATGAAAGACAATAAGCCTAAAAGTAAAATTTTACCGCCACAGACGAAGCTGGAACTGATCGAACGCTGTCAGCTACTGGCTGGTAAAACCTTGGGCCAAATTGCCGCAGAATTAGATATTATCGTGCCTGAAAACCTACAACGACATAAAGGTTGGGTCGGTATGTTATTAGAATCTGCTTTAGGTGCTGATGCGGGTAATCAAGCTGAACCAGATTTTATCGACCTAGGCATTGAAATGAAAACACTGCCACTTAATGCCTTAGGTCAGCCAAAAGAATCAACCTATGTTTGTACGGTATCAATGCATCAGCGTGGTGAGCTTATCTGGCAAGATAGCTGGATAAGGCGCAAATTAGCCCATGTTTTATGGGTGCCAATAGAAGCTGACCCTGATATACCATTGGCTGAGCGTTATGTTGGCAATGCATGGTTATGGCAGCCCAGCTTAGAGCAAGATGCTATTTTAAAACGTGATTGGGAAGAATTAATGGATCGAATTGTGCTCGGCGAGCAAGCGGACATTACGGCGAAAGAAGGTGAATATTTGCAGATAAGACCTAAAGCGGCCAATAGCCGAGTTTTAGTTAAAGGGGTGTCTGCTCAAGGGGAAGATGAATTAATTAATCCAAAAGGATTTTATTTACGAACTTCATTTACCAAACAATTGTTACTTCCGGCATAATAGGAATAGCACAATTAAAGACTAAGTTTAGGATAATGACGTGAAAAGTATAAATGTATTAGTAGTTGATGGATCAGCTGAATTTCGTGATACGGTACGTGATATTCTCGAAAATGCAGGATGTGCAGTAACGTGTGAAGACACTGCTTCTGCAGGTATCGATAGTGCAAAGATGCAAGATTTTAGCTTAATTTGCACTGGCTATCGTTTACCCGATATGGCGGGAGTTGAATTCTGTAGCCAAATTCGCGGCTTGTCAGAATATAAACATACCTCACTTATTATGCTGACAGATGAAGATAATACTGCAACCTTAAAAAGAGCCATGTTGGCGGGTGCAACAGATATCTTCAATAAAAATGATCTGGTCCAACTTGAAACCTATGTTCAGCGCTTAGTTAAACGAGAAATGAGAACCATTTCTGGTCGGGTATTATTTGTTGAAGACTCGGCTGTTGTACAAGCAATTTTGATCGATATACTCACTGATATGGGCCTAGATGTTGACGGTTATACCCGAGCAGAAGATGCTTGGATTGCCTATCAGCGAGGGGGCTATGATCTTGTTATTACCGATATCATTTTAGAAGGCACCATGAGTGGTGTGACACTAGTGCGTAAAATTCGCCGTTTAGACGGTGACGATGGTGAAGTTCCGATTATTGCTGTATCGGGTTTTGATAATGTCTCGCGCCGAATAGAGTTATTTCATCTTGGTATCAATGACTATGTGGCTAAGCCGATTATTCAGGAAGAGTTAGTCGAGCGTGTTTACAATCATATTACCGCCTATCACTTGAAGTTAGAACTTCGATCACAACAGCAGTCTTTGAACAGAATGGCTATGTTGGATGAGTTAACACAGTTATTTAATCGCTATTCTTTACGTGAATTTTCCGGTCGATATTTTAGTGATGTAGACAGAAATAATAGTCCGCTCAGTTTAGCTGTATTAGAGGTTGATGATTTTAAACGTATTGAACAGAACCAAGGCACTGATACTAGCAATAAAGTGATTGCAGAATTGGGCTTGTGGTTAAAACGTATTGTGCGAGAAGCTGACATGGTCGCTCGCTGGCAAGATGAAAAATTCGTCTTCTTACTTGCTAATTGTGATCAAGAAGCGGCACAAGAATTAATGCAGCGAATCTCGTTTAGATTGAAACGTTTAAAACCGGCGGATATTGAGCTTGAAGCTAATATTGGTATTGCAACGATGCTGGTGGGTGAAAAACATAATTTAAAAAGTTTATACGGCCTAGCAGATTCAGCTTTGACTCAGGCAACAAAACTGGGTTCAGACCAAGTAATCTCTTATTCTACTGACTTTTCTAAAGCAGAGAAGACGACATAAAAAGAATTAAGAATTGCCATATTTCTCTGTAAAGGCGAGGCACTGGGTATAATCAAGCATAAATACCCCATGACCACCAAACTCAAAGTCTAACCAGACGAAGTCAATATCAGGCCATTTTTCCATTACGGCAGTATCGCTATTGCCGACTTCAACAAATAATAGGCCTTGAGGACTTAAAAATTCTGCGGCACGTAGCAGAATTATTTCCACCAGAGCGAGACCATTATCTTCCGCTTCTAATGCTGATGTGGGTTCATGGCGGTATTCAGCTGGTAGAGTCGCCATTTCATCAGCACCGACATAAGGAGGGTTACTGACAATTAGATCATATTTTTGATCGTTGAGCTCGCGCCACAAATCAGACGCTATTGGATGAACTCGTTGTGTTAAATCATATTTTTCAATATTAATCTTAGCTACATCAAGTGCATCGACACTGATATCAATAGCATCCACCTGAGCATCAGGAAATACGTCGGCACAGGCAATGGCTATACAGCCTCCGCCAGTACACAAATCGAGTATATTAGAGATAGAATCAGGCTCGATTAGCCAAGGCATGAACTGATCTTGAATCAATTCAGCAAAAGGTGAACGAGGAATTAAAACACGTTCATCGACATAAAATGGCAGGCCCGCAAACCACGCTTCATGTGTCAGATAAGGTACCGGAATACGATCAACAACCCGGCGTTCAATAAGCTGACCAATCGCTTGTTTTTCAGCTATAGTTAGACGAGCATCGGCAAAAAGGTCAGGAAACTCGGTCGCCGGCAGATGAAGGCTATTTAATATCAGTTGTAATGCATCATTAAAAGCATCTGCATTGCCATGACCATAAAATAAATCAGCAGCAGACAATTGTGAGGTTGCCCAGCGTAAGACATCTCGCAAAGTGTGTAATTCATCAACCACGGTTTGCCCAATAGAAGCCATTTTACTGTGTCACATCGACAAAGTGACCAGCAATAGCAGCTGCTGCAGCCATAGAAGGGCTGACTAGGTGAGTTCGACCACCGAGCCCCTGACGACCTTCAAAGTTACGGTTAGAGGTTGATGCACAATGTTCACCTGATTCTAAACGGTCTGCATTCATCGCTAAACACATAGAGCAACCAGGATCACGCCACTCAAAACCTGCTTCAATAAACAGTTTATCTAAACCTTCTTGTTCGGCTTGTGCTTTGACTAAACCTGACCCGGGTACAACTAAGGCTTGTTTTAATGTTGCAGCCACATGGCCGCCTTTAATTACGGCTGCTGCTTGGCGTAAATCTTCAATACGAGAGTTGGTGCATGAGCCAATAAAAACACGATCAAGTTGAATGTCACTAATGGCTTGATTGGCGGAAAGCCCCATATAAACTAAAGCTCTTTCCATGCCATTACGTTTTACTAAATCAGTTTCTTGCGCTGGATCGGGTACCTTTTCATCAACAGCAACTACCATTTCAGGCGAGGTTCCCCAGCTTACTTGCGGTTTAATATCGTCAGCTTTAAGAATAACGGTTTTATCGAAAACAGCACCATTATCACTATGAAGATCTTGCCATGCAGCAACTGCTTTGTGCCAATTATCACCAGAGGGTGAAAAAGGGCGGTCTTTAAGGTAATTGATCGTCGTGTCATCAACGGCAATAATGCCTGCACGTGAACCAGCTTCGATAGTCATATTACACACGGTCATGCGACCTTCCATGCTTAAAGCTTGAATAGCATCGCCAGCAAACTCAATGGTATAACCTGTGCCACCTGCAGTACCTAACTTAGCAATAATAGCTAAAACGATGTCTTTAGCTGTCACGCCTGCTCTCACTTGGCCGTCAACACGAACCAACATATTTTGAGCTTTTTTCTGAATTAAACATTGTGTTGCTAAAACATGTTCAACTTCAGAGGTACCAATACCAAACGCTAAGGCGCCAAAAGCACCATGGGTTGAAGTATGAGAGTCACCACAGACGACCGTCATTCCAGGTAGTGTGGCACCTTGCTCAGGACCGACGACATGAACGATACCTTGGCGAATATCACCTAAGTTAAACTCTGTTACACCAAACTCTTTACAGTTTTTATCGAGGGTATCAACTTGTAAGCGTGCCACAGGATCAGTAATACCTTGTTCACGGTTACTGGTTGGTACATTATGATCAGGCGTCGCTAAAATAGAATCAAGACGATGAGGAACGCGGTCAGCCAAACGTAAACCTTCAAATGCTTGTGGTGAGGTCACCTCGTGCACAAGTTGGCGATCAATATAGAGCAATGCCGTACCATTTTCATCAGTGCGGACAATATGCTGTTGCCATAATTTATCGTAAAGAGTTTTTGCAGTAGTCATAATGGATATGTGTTTGTAATTTTAAAAGTGACACTATTATATAACATTACTCATTTAAATATATTCACCACAGAGGCACGGAGTTCACAGAGACTAAATTTAGCGAGCTATTAACTTATGAATAGTGACCTTTAACTGTACAGAATGCTGGGATAATCATAAAATTTAGGCAAAAAAAAACGAGTAGCCCGGAGACTACTCGTTTTCTTATGCTTTTCAGGAAAAGTGATTATTCCATATTAGCGTGACGGTGACGCATTTCTTCTTCAGCAATACCGCGCTCATGGATTAGATGAGACACCATAGCTTCTAAGAAGATAAGTGTTGATAATTCAAACATAGTTCCCATAGGCATGCCCTTTGTAGGAGCAAAACTATCATTAGAACCAACTTGAATTGTCTGGTCAGCTAAATCACCAATCGTCGAGCTAGCTTTAGAGCAAATTAATACTACTTTAGCGCCTTCAGATTTAGCTTTATTAGTAAATGATACAAGTTGAGTTGTTTCACCAGAACCCGAGATAACAATTAATAAATCGCCTTCACGGATACTTGGTGTACTAATCTCACCTTGGACAAATACTTCATAACCACTATGCATCAATCTCATCCCTAGGAAGTTTCCAACCAGTTTTGAGCGACCTGCACCTGTAATAAAGATGCGTTTGGCATCATCACACATTGAAACTAATGTAGCTTCGAGTGAATCATCAGTATCACCAAGGATATTAGTGATTTTATTTAAG
>Ga0105350_10000299_pt1 | contig 34104 bp, 34 predicted proteins | sample EN1Hudsemesocosm_FD_83506 | JGI IMG/M metagenome (GOLD analysis project Ga0105350, IMG submission 83506) | Methane-oxidizing microbial communities from mesocosms in the Hudson Canyon - EN1E Hudson Canyon | ecosystem: Environmental > Aquatic > Marine > Cold seeps | place: Hudson Canyon... | reverse complement strand
AATTTAAGTAATAGAAGAAACCAGGAATATATCTGCATTAACTGCGCAGCCATACCTGAGTCATTGATCGAGTCAGAGTTATTTGGTCATGAAAAAGGGGCATTTACAGGGGCAGTTAGTGCTCGAAATGGTTTAATTGAAGCCGCTGATGGTGGCACCTTATTTCTCGATGAAATTGGAGAACTTCCTTTAGAAGCCCAAGCTAGACTACTACGAGTATTACAAGAGGGCGAAATCAGACGCGTAGGTTCTACTCAATCACGGCAAGTTAATGTTCGTTTGATTGCAGCAACTCATAGAAACTTAAAGGCATTATCTCGTACTGGCCAATTTCGAGAAGATTTATTTTACCGGCTTAATGTAGTGCAACTAAAATTGCCCCCTCTTAGAGATAGGGGTGGAGATGTTCATGGACTCGCGGCTAATTTATTAGATAAGGCCTGTAAGAAACTAGGTCAATACGATATTAAATTCAGTCCTGAAGCTATGAAAGCTATTCAAGAGTACCATTGGCCAGGGAATGTACGAGAGTTAGAAAATGCCATTGAGAGGGGTACCATTCTATGTGATAACAAAATGATATCAGCTGAACTATTAGACATAGTATCTGAAGTTGATGATATCAACATACCTCAAGGCTTAATAACACCTAGCCCCATCAATACCCCTTATCAAACCGCTTCAAATAACAAAAACTTATCTATAGAAGATTATTTCCAACAATTCGTTCTCGAAAATCAAGAACACCTTAATGAAACAGAGCTAGCTAAGCGTTTAGGCATCAGTCGTAAAAATCTCTGGGAGAGGAGGCAGCGCCTAGGGATACCAAGGAAAAAGACAAATTAAGCACCTTAGCGCTTTGTGATACAAGTCTCATTTTAAACTATTGCCACGACCATGACTTTTCTAACAAATCAAAAATAGCGGCAATCTGTTACCAAGTGTTACTAATTGAAACGCAAGTACACACATTTTTGCCGTTTTTCGGTTTCTGACTAAGCCCTATAAGCCAAAAGGCGTAGCTAACCCTACTAAATTATTGATTTTATTTAACAAAATATTTTTTGGTACATCGACTGCACTATTGGTTATACAAAAATAATAATAACCAGTAATGATTATGCAAATAAAAATAAAAATAGTAGTAAGTCGTTATTGAAGATACCGCACATATAAAAATAACAAATGCGGGGTGAATTGTTTATTTTGAATGCTTGGCTTTTTAGCGGCCGAAAATGGATCTGATTTTAGTTATAGACTGATAAGAACTTCAAAAGTTGCAGGAGTCTTTAACCACATTATCTGATTACAACTACCGCTCTTTGTATTCAAAAAATTCTGTTCACATGCGTAAGTGCAAACTTATGCCCTAAAGTACAGACATGGATCTAAAACAACAAAAAACTCAAAGTCTGCTCTTTTGAGCATGAAAAGGTCAACCAGGAAAATGCTTGGTCTTTTCATGCAAAGTCATTCTGACTAACTATTTCTAAGTAATAAATTTATTCCTTAAATAACTTCTATTCTCTATTACGTAAGAAACATGTAGACTCAAACAACATTTAGCTCATAAAATTGACTAATTCCATACAATTCAACGTCTACCTATAATGACTGACACATCACTAAATATAATTCCAAGAAAATTACATACGGTTTCACGCCAGCTAATAAGCCCATCTGCATTGAAAGTTATGCATCGCTTAATATCAAAAGGTTATGAAGCATATTTAGTCGGTGGTGGCGTAAGAGATATTCTTTTGGGAATGCAGCCAAAAGACTTTGATATTGCAACCAATGCACACCCAGAACAAGTACATGATTTATTTAAAAACTCGCGTTTAATCGGGCGCCGTTTTAAATTAGTACATATATTGTTTGGTAGGGAGATGATCGAAGTTGCCACATTTCGTGGTCAAGCAAGCGAAGATTCCAATAAACAGTCTGATCAAGGTATGTTATTACGGGATAACGAATACGGATCTATAGATGAAGATGCTATTCGTCGTGATTTCACCATTAATGCTTTGTATTACAGTCCGAATGATTTTGGAGTGTATGATTTCGTCAATAGCCTGGATGATATCCAGAATCGTCAAATCCGTTTAATTGGCGACCCTGAAACACGTTATCGTGAAGACCCAGTAAGAATGCTAAGAGCCATTCGGTTTTCCAGTAAGTTAAAGTTTGATATTGCACCTGAAACAGAAAATCCGATTAGAGAGCTCGCCTCATTATTGAATAACATTTCACCCGCTAGACTTTTTGATGAAGTACTTAAGCTGCTTCTTTCAGGGTATGCTTACGATACTTTCCAAAAATTACTAAGTTTTCGGTTATTCGACCCACTTTTCCCTCAAGTAAGCCAGGTTTTAAGGAACAATCAAAACTCTGATTTCTATAAGTCTTTTATTGATCAAGGCTTAAAAAATACCGACTCACGAATCCTCGCTGAAAAACCGGTAACACCAGCATTCTTATATGCCACGATCCTTTGGCCTGAAGTCAATAGATTATGGCAACAACTCCAAGCTGAGAATGTTCCCGAATTTCCTGCCCTGCAACAAGCCGGTCAGCTAGCCTTACAACAACAAATCCAATTTATATCTATTCCCAAACGCTTCTCACTTATGATGAAAGAAATTTGGGAATATCAGATCAGACTTAAAAAAATACAAGGCAAGAAACCTCATCAGCTTATTGAACACCCCCGATTTAGAGCCGCTTACGATTTTCTACTGTTAAGGGAGCAAGCTGGTGAAGATTTAGATGGATTAGGGAGCTGGTGGACAAAATTCCAAATTACTAACCCCGCTCCTATTCACCATCGATCTAAGAATCAGAATCGAGGAAACAGCAACACAAGACCACCACAAAAAAGACGCCGAACTTGAGCCAAGTGCTTAGCTCTAATGTATTAATTGGACTCGGTAGCAATTTAGCGTCTCCAAAGCAACAAATCCAGAATGCCATAATTGAAATTAATAAGCTTAACGCTATAGAAGTGAGTAAAGTATCCTCTCTATACGAAAGTTTACCGCAAGGCCCTCAAGACCAAGACAAGTTCATTAACGCTGTTATTTCTATTAAAACTAATCTTACCCCTACCGAGTTATTAAAAGAGCTACAAAGTATTGAGCAGCGTTTTGGGCGTATTAAAAACCGACATTGGGGCGAACGGATTCTTGATTTGGATATTATCTTTTATGGTCAAGAAACTATGAACCTAGTATCTCCAAATTTAACTATTCCTCATCCTCAAGCATTGATCAGAGACTTTGTTTTAGTACCCGCTGTAGAGATCGCAGCTGACTGGCAACTTCCCGACGGTACACTCTTAAAAAGCCTTGTACATCAATGTGTAAGCCATCAATTAATACGAATTACAAACTAATTGTCTTGAGTCTAATGAAACAACTAGCTACTCTACATCATCGTTCACTTATTTAGATAAAAGGAACTTCCATGAGCATAAAGAAGCATACAACCACTTTAAGTTTAAAAAATTTAAAGACTGACGGCAAAAAGTTTTCTTGTATTACTTCTTATGATGCTACATTCGCAAAATTGGCTAGTGATGCTGGAATTGATTTGTTGCTCGTTGGCGATTCACTTGGAATGGTACTTCAAGGAAAAAGTAGTACTCTACCGGTACTGATGGAAGACATGGTTTATCACACGCAGTGTGTCAGTCAAGGTGCTGAAAGTGTATTAGTAATGGCTGATATGCCATTTAACTCCCTTAATACCGTTGAATCTGCATTGATGAATGCTAGTCTCCTTATGCAAGCTGGTGCACACATTGTAAAAGTAGAAGGAGGCGAATGGTTAGATGAATATATTCAGGCATTCAGTGACCGTGGAATTCCAGTCTGTGCACACCTAGGCCTTACACCTCAATCAGTTAATAAATTAGGTGGATATAGGGTTCAAGGGAAAGAAACCGAAAAAGCTAACTTAATGATAAGTACTGCTAAGAACCTAGTTGATGCTGGTGCAGATATGATCCTTTTAGAGTGTGTCCCCACCTCTTTAGCACAAAAAATCACTGATAAAGTTAGCGTACCGGTCATAGGTATTGGCGCAGGAAATGTTACCGATGGACAAGTGTTAGTGATGCATGACCTTCTTGGCATAAGTGGAGGTCATAAACCAAAATTTGTTAAGAATTTTATGGCCGATGCTAATTCAATTTTTGACGCATTTGTACAATATAATGACGATGTTAAGAGCGGTGATTTCCCCTCTTCTGACTTCAGCTTCTCTTGAATACTTTTGGGGCATCTTAATGCACATCATAAATGACACATCTTCACTTCGCATACTTGTTTTGTCAGCCCGTCAAGCAGGCCAAAAAATTGCATTTGTACCCACCATGGGTAATTTACACGAAGGTCATTTAAGTCTGATTGATGAGGCAAAGAAACAAGCGGACCTCATCATCGCCAGTATCTTCGTTAATCCTATGCAATTTGGTGCAAATGAAGACTTGGATGCTTACCCCAGAACATTCAAGGCCGATTCAGAGGTTTTATCACAAAGAGGCTGTAATATCCTTTTTGCACCAACTGTAAAAGAAGTGTATCCAAATGGTATGCAAGCAGAAACAAAAGTCGATGTGCCATCATTAGGTAAATACCATTGTGGTGCTAGTCGTGAAGGTCATTTCATAGGTGTATCGACTGTCGTAGCCAAACTTTTTAATATGGTACAAACTGACGTCGCAATCTTTGGGCAAAAAGATTTCCAACAATTGGCAGTGATCAGGAAAATGACCAAAGATCTCTGCTTCCCCATAGAAATCATCGGCGTACCCACATCGAGAGAAGCTTCCGGTCTTGCACGTAGTTCTAGGAATAGCTATCTAAATACTGAGGAAAAAAAATCTTCTGTTGCACTATTTAAAGTACTCTGTGAATGCAAAGAAACATTACAAAAAGGTGGTATTGATGACATCTCGCATCTGAAATCGAAAGCATTAGCCACTCTAAAAGAACACGGATTTACACCAGATTACTTTAATTTTGCCAACCCACACACTTTAGAAAAATCACAAATTAGTGATACTGAAATTGTCATTTTAGCGGCTGCCTATATGGGCACAACACGCTTAATTGATAACATCACAGTGTCTCTTTAATGACGCTTTAATTTTTAAATGGAAATTTTGGAATAGTAATGACTTTGGATTCACTAACAGCGCATATTGAACTAAAACAGCACAAAGAAGAAATAAAAAACCTTCACATGCGTGATCTCTTTAATCAAGATGACAACAGATTCGCTCGTTTTAAAATCCAAGGGCCTGGATTTTTACTCGATTATTCCAAAAACCGAGTAACAGATAAAAGTCTTGAATTATTGATAAAAGCAGCCAAAGAAGCAGGTTTAGATAAAAGAATCACTCAATTAATGTCGGGTGAAAAAATTAATTTAACAGAAGGACGGCCTGCTCTCCATACAGCGCTTAGAAGCCCAAACTTAGATCAAAAATTTGTCATTGATGGTATAGATATTCACCAAGAGATTAGACTTTGTCGCGATAAAATGACAAACCTAGTTTCGGACATTCACAATAAAACTTTTCTAGGTTACACAGGAAAAGCTATTTCCACTTTAGTTAGTATCGGCATTGGCGGCTCTTTTTTAGGGCCTAAAATGGTTACAGAAGCACTTAAACCCTACTTCATCCCTGGATTAGATTGTCATTATGTTGCCAATATTGACGGTTCGGATATCATTGAAGCACTCAAAGTTATTGATCCAGAAACTACATTGTTTTTGATTCAATCAAAGTCTTTTGGCACATTAGAAACCATCCATAATGCCTCTGCTGTAAAGAAATGGCTTTTGGAGAAAGGGCTTAATAACGAACAAATATCAAAACAAATTATTGCCGTTACAAGTAATAATGAGGCAGCCATTAAATTTGGTGTTTCAGAAAATAATATTCTCCCTATGTGGGACTGGGTCGGGGGGCGTTATTCTTTATGGTCGGCCATTGGCTTTCCAATTGCTTTTCTTCTAGGCATGAAGAACTTTGAGTCGCTATTACATGGCGCGCACGAAATGGATAATCATTTCTCAAGCCGTGATTTTAAACATAACATCCCTGTCATTATGGGCTTATTAGGAATTTGGTATCAAAACTATTTTGATGCGGGTTCATACGCAATATTACCTTACGATCATTACCTACAATACTTACCAGATCACTTACAACAATTAGATATGGAGAGTAACGGGAAGCGTGTAAATCAACATGGAATAGAGCTTAATTACCAAAGTGGTCCAATAATCTGGGGGGGCGTAGGCTGTAACGGTCAACACGCCTACCACCAATTATTACACCAGGGAACACGATTAATACCTTCGGACTTTATTATTCCTATTCACAGTCATAATGAGCTTGGTGAGCATCATAAGCATCTGTTTGCTAATTGTTTAAGTCAATCCCAAGCCTTGATGCAAGGTAAATCCTATCAGGAAGCTTTAGATGATTTACTACAGTCTGGAATGGATGTATCGGAGGCTGAAGAATTAGCAAAGCATAAAGTTATTAACGGTAATCAACCCAGTAATACCTTACTTTTGGACAAGCTTACACCGAAGAGTCTTGGCTCATTAATTGCCAGCTATGAACACAAAGTATTTGTTCAGAGTGTACTATGGGACATTAACCCCTTTGATCAATGGGGTGTTGAGCTAGGAAAGTCATTGGGTGACCATATTTATGATGCAATGGAAAAACCGGAACTTATTAATAGTCTAGACAAGTCGACAGCAGGGTTATTAGACATATTTAATCACAATCGAGAGTAACACTAGTTATTTAAAGCGAGTGCTTGAACGCAAAATTCATGTTTAATACTTCAAGTACTAGTTGAGTTCAATTTGCCAAAGTTTTTGTCTGCTTTGTAACTCTGACTTATTCTTTAGCCACAAATTTTCATATGTTTCGCCACTTTTATGGTCTACCTCTGATGCAGCCAAATCTGCCATTGGTCTTAATACAAATGCATTGTAATAAAGCTCTGGTCTAGGTAATTCAACACCACCAAATACGCCAGTTTTATTACCAAAAATTACAATATCGATATCCAATGTTCGTGACGAAAATCGAGGTCCGGATCTCAAACGTCCATTATCATCCTCAATTTTTTTCAAACAAGCTGATAATTCAGATAACGACTTATTACACTTAATCCTGACAACCAAGTTATAGAAACTATCGCCATCAAAACCTATAGACTCACTTTCATAAATAGGGGAGCTTTCTATAGAGCCAAATATTTCTATCAAACTTTTTAATGCCGAGGAGATATTCTTCTGTCGATTAATATTAGAACCTAAACTAAGATAGACTGTCGTCATTTCATTCCCTTAGCTGCGCTACCTTTTCGAAAAATTCTTACCCCGACTTGTTTTGCTTCTGCTACCGCACCGGGCTTAGCAATTTTTAATTCAAGTGACGTAGTAGGAAAAGTAGACAATATCTCCTTGGATATATCTTCAGCAAGAGACTCTAAAAGCTGGTAATGCTTATTTAGGGTGACCGCATTTATTACATTACATATAGCAACATAATCAATTGCATATTTTATATCATCAGTTTGGCTTGCCATTGAAAAATCACAATACAGGGTCAGATCAAAAATCAGTTTCTGAAGGATTTTCTTTTCCCACTCAAAAACACCTATCGACGCTTCAAGTTCGTAAGCTTCAACAAATACAATGTCTTTATCCTGTTTCATTTGACTCACATAGGTTATTTAATGGCTCTAGAGTATCCATTGGCCATCTTGGTGTCACTTTAAAACCATCTTTAGAAGATTGACCAGCGTTTAAACGTTGATAGCCAGCATAAGCTATCATTGCACCGTTATCCGTACAGAACTCTGGTCTCGCATAAAATAACTTGGCATCGTATTTAGAAACCATTTTCTCCAAAACCTGCCTTAGGTGTAAGTTGGCACTTACACCTCCAGCAATTACGATAGTTTTCATCCCAGTTAACTCAAGTGCTCGTCGACATTTTATGCGCAAAGTATCGACAGCTGCCTCTTCAAATGCCAGTGCTATTTGAGCACGATCTCGATCTGTGAGTTCCCGAGTTTCTTTAATCGACTGTATGGTATTTAAAGTAAACGTTTTAAGACCACTAAAACTGAAGTTTAAACCTGGTCGATCAGTCATTGGTCGTGGGAACCGATAAGGTGTTCCTCCATAGTCTAGTCTCGCTTGTTCAGCTAATTTAGCTATTCTAGGGCCTCCAGGATAATCGAGTCCCAACATTTTAGCTGCTTTATCAAAAGCCTCACCTGCCGCATCATCCACCGATTCCCCTAGAATTTCATACTCCCCAATTGCTTCGACGGAAACAAGCTGAGTATGTCCACCAGATACGAGCAATCCGATAAATGGAAATGCAGGTGGCTCACTTTCAAGCATTGGTGCTAATAAATGCCCTTCCATATGATGAATACCTATTATGGGTATTTCTAACGCCAGTGCTAAGGCATTCGCTATTGCAGCGCCCACCATTAGAGCACCGACTAAACCAGGGCCAGCTGTATAAGCAATAGCATCGATATCCGACGTGGCTAGCTTAGCATTAGCTAAAATCTTTTCAATTAAGGGAATTGTTTTTCTGACATGATCTCTAGAGGCTAATTCAGGTACCACGCCTCCGTAATCAGCATGCATATCTACCTGTGAGTATAATTCATCTGCGATTAAACCTTTTTCGCTATGGTATAGGGCTACACCGGTTTCATCACAAGATGTTTCAATACCAAGAACGAGCATAATTAGTCCAAATTAAGTTTATTCAGTTTGGGCGGAAGGGTATCAAACATTACTAGAGACGACGAGTGAATCTACTTATTTAGTGTCTAAACGGAAAGCGAATCGTAGCAAGCTCGAGTAAAACGAAGCAAACAAGCCCTTCCGATCAGGCACTATTGACTAAATACTAAATCAAAGTCTTGTTTGTGTAATATATCTTTTTCAATTTCCAAGCTTGCCACATTAAGCGGGTTTTTTTGATGCCACCCCTCACCCATACCTAGGATCAGCTTTCTTCCATCTACTTGTAATTTGAAACTCATTTCAGCAGACTTTCTAGCTGTAGTTAAAACAATAGCCAATCTAAAAATAACGCACAATTTTTTAATCTTTTCTGCCTCTTTCTCTGACATATCATCAAAGTGAACTTGTGAAAATTTTCGTCTGTGAGTTCTTACTATCACTGAAAGGTGCATTTGTGTTAGCCTTGTAAAACCAGGAAGATCCGAGTGATACACCAAATACTCCCCATGGCGGTGATATTGTGCATGTGCAATCGATAAACCTACTTCAAAAATTCGACTTGACCAACGTAATAAATTTTCATTTTGTAGGCTATCTATGTTCCAAGCTAAAGCAATTTGTGAGTAGGCATGTAATGCTGTGAGCTCAACATTTTTAGCATGTTTTTCATCTATCGCATATCGTGACTGCATTGAGACAATTGAACGTTCTCTTACATCTTCATGTCTTATTCGCCCTAAAATATCATAGAGTAAGCCTTCTCTCAGGGCACCTGCTGTTAATGCCATCTGTTTAATGTCTAGGATTTCGAAACAGGCATACAAAATAGCTAAACCTGCCGGAAATATCGATGCTCGATCTTTTTTTACGCCTAACTCGTCCAAATTATCAATATGTTTTAATTTGAGCATTTTCTTTTTCAGTATTTTGATGCTTTCAAAATCGATTTGCTCTTTTACCAACTCTAAATAAACCAAGGCGTTATGTATCGATTTTACTGAGCCTGATGCTCCCACGCTATTTTCCCAACCTAAACGTTTATACTGATGTTTTATGTTCAACAACTCTCTGGAAGCATGTCGCACTGCTGCGTCAAAATTATCTGCTTTCAAATCCCCTCTAGAAAAATAAAGATCGGTAAATGAAACACATCCAATATGTAAGCTTTCTAGCGCATTGGTTTCAAATCGTTCACCAATTATTAATTCGGTACTACCGCCACCAATATCAATCACTAAGCGCTTACCAACATCATCCGCCAAAGTATGCGCGACACCCAGATATATTAACCTTGCTTCTTCGCGACCAGAAATAATTTCAATCGGAAAACCTGTTATCTTTTCAGCTTCTCTAAGGAACTGAGTCTTTCTTTTTGCAGCCCTAAGCGCATTCGTACCCACAATTTGTACAGATGATGCATCAAGGCCTCTAATTCGTTGAGCAAAGCGCTTTAAGCAATCAAATGCCCTTAGTTTTGCATCTGCCGTAAATTCACCATTAGCTGTTAAGCCCGCTCCTAGTTGAACCTTTTCACCTAATTTGTCGACTATTCGTATTTCACCATGAGCCGTTTTAGCGACTAACATATGAAAGCTATTTGAGCCGAGATCAACTGCTGCAATGTATTCTGGTTGCTTATCCACTAATTTTTACTCTTCGCATAAGGTAACAGATCCTTGAAATCCTAAAATAAGGCTATATATTACTGGTTACGATTATTTATTTTCTGTGATTCTTGTATTGTAACTTATCATTTTCAATCAGGCTTCCCAAAATTTTATTGGATTTAAATCATGAGCGATAACATCATTAATGTAACTGATACTTCTTTTGAAAAAGACGTATTAAATTCAGACCTTCCTGTTTTGGTTGATTATTGGGCAGAATGGTGTGGTCCCTGCAAAATGATTGCACCCGTACTTGAAGATATTGCAGATGAGTACAAAGACAAAATTAAAATTTGTAAATTAAACATTGATGAAAACGATAAAACTCCCACAAAATATGCTGTCAGAGGGATTCCTACATTAATGCTTTTCAAGAATGGCAATGTAGATGCCACTAAAGTAGGTGCACTTTCGAAATCTCAACTAACGGCATTTATCGATAGCAATTTATAAGATTCTCTAAATCAGACTAAGCGAGTATTTCTTTTTATATTCGCTTTTTCACTCTTCACTTGAATGTCTAGTGCCTAAATATACGGTGCTCAGTCAAACCGCACACAAGTATTTACATTCATTCAACACTCTGTATAACGCGTATGGCTTTTAAAATTGACGGTGGTATTTTGGCAGGCGGGCTATCCTCGCGAATGGGAGGAGAAGACAAAGGGCTTAAAGAATTTAACCACCAATACATGGTAAAACATGTCTTCCTTGCTTTAGCCTCTCAACTTGAAACAGTCTATATAAACTGCAACAAAAACCACGATCAATATAAAAATATCTCGCCAGATATATGTTCTGATTCAAATTCTGAATACTTGGGGCCACTATCAGGTATTTTGAGCTTGATTACTGCATCTGATGCAACAGCAATGATTATAAGCCCGTGTGATACACCCAAGCTAAGTCCCAACATTATCGGTAAATTACTACTTGAAACAAAAGCAGCCATTAAAGAAAACCCAAATGGTAAATTTTTATTCGCGGTAAAAGAGAATAATAACTTCCACCCTCTACACTTATGTATTTCGTGTTCCTACCAAGATGAACTTAAGCACTCTATTAGTTTAGGTGCCCGCAGAGTGATGCAATGGGTAAAGGAAAACAACGTCCGATGGATAGACTTCTCTGAGGATAGTGATAGTTTTGACAATATCAACACTCTAAACGATATAACTAATTACTCTTAAATCGCTTTCATTTAACACTGTTTCACAGAAATATCTTAAATCAAGTTGCACTAGGCAGCGTACAGCTGTAAGCTTGCGGCCAAATTTCAAACGACCGTTTTAAAGGCAAATATTTCATGATCTTAGATGTACATGTTGCATACTTGTTGGCAGCTTTATTAGTTATGTTTGGTTTAACCTACTCGATTAGCCGTTTTTTAGATCATTTAATTGCAATGGCTAAAACTAAAAATTCCCAAGAAATAAACTTAGAAGAGCTCACAATTTAATGCTCTAGAATCTGGCTTAAAAATAACTGGGTTCTATCCATTTGAGGGTTATTAAAGAATTCATTAGGCTCGTTCTCTTCAACAATTTCACCCGCATCCATAAAAATGACCCTGTCAGCAACCTTTTTGGCAAACCCCATTTCATGGGTAACACAAATCATGGTCATACCCTCATCGGCTAATTCAACCATAACATCCAATACTTCTTTAATCATTTCAGGGTCAAGCGCAGAAGTAGGCTCATCAAATAACATTATTTGTGGCGACATACATAGAGAGCGCGCTATAGCTACCCGTTGTTGTTGACCGCCCGATAACTGGCCAGGGAACTTCAACGCTTGGTCTGGAATCTTTACCCGTTCCAAATATTTCATAGCTATTGCTTCAGCTTCTTCTTTTGGTTTCTTTTGAACCCAAATAGGCCCTAATGTTAGATTTTCTAAAATTGATAAATGCGGAAATAAATTAAAATGCTGAAATACCATTCCAACTTCACGGCGAATAGCTTCAATATTTTTAACATCTTCAATCATCTCAACACCATTCACAACCAATGAACCGCGTTGAAATTCTTCTAGTCGATTAATACATCGAATCATTGTTGATTTACCTGAACCAGACGGCCCACATATAACAATTCGCTCGCCTTTCTTAACCGTCAAATTAACATCTTTTAGGACATGAAAGTTTCCATACCATTTATTCAAGTTCTGTATTTCAATCACATTTTTATGGCTTGAAATTTCCGGTCTTAATTGCTCACTACTCATTGCCATTCCCCATTCAGTTAATTTTTATGACCGGTATCTAATTTTCGTTCAATACTATTGCTAATCATCGACATACTAAAACAACAACACCAAAAGACAAAAGCCACAAACAGATAGCCTTCTGGCGCATGGCCGCCTAGCCAGTTTGAATTACTCAAAGCCGTTTGTGTTGTACTAAGCATTTCAAAAATACCGATGATAAGTAAGAAAGTGGTATTTTTAAACAGCATGACAAAAGTTGCTAAAATGTTGGGCATTGAAACTTTAATTACCTGAGGTAATATTATCAGCAAGGTTTTTTGCCAATAACTAAGCCCTAATGAATCTGCAGCTTCATATTGTCCCTGAGGTATCGCTTGAAACCCACCTCTGAATACCTCTGCCATATAACCAGACATAAATAAAATAAGTACTATCCAGACTCTTAGTAGTTTATCGATACTGGTTCCCTCTGGGAAAAACAAAGGCAACATCACTGAACCCATAAAAAATAGTGCTAATACCGGCACGCCTCTAAAAAATTCTATTAATATCAAACTAACACTGCGTACAAAGGGCATGTCTGATCGACGTCCTAAAGCCCATAAAAAACTAAGGGGAAAAGCAATAATAATACTTGCTGCGGCAAGAAAAATATTCAGAGAAAACCCACCCCAATAGTCAGTCCTTACATACTCCAAACCAAATAATCGGCCATCTAAAAAAGCTGCACAAACAAAGGGATATAACAAAAATAAGGGTACACCTAACTTATTCCGAGAATCTTTATTCAGAAAACTCGGAGCAGCAATGACAAGAACCAACACGATTAACGCCAAATTAATTCGCCATAATTGCTCATCAGGATAACTGCCATAGATAAATTGCTGCATCCAAATAGAAACAAAGACCCAACATGCGCCCTCTTTTGAGCAATCAGCTTGTGATTCACCTGACCAATCAGCAGAGATAAAAATCCAATCAAATACACCAGGTAGAACAGAAGCAAGCAAGGAAATCATTATAATTGATATTATTGAATTGATTAGGTTTGGAAATAAGTTGGCCTTGATCCAAACAACTGGTCCTACTGTTTCATTTGGAGCAGGTAGTGCAGGTAATGGTTTGAATTCTTTCATAATAAAGTCTCTACTTCCTTTCTGCCAAAGCAACTTTCGCATTGAAAAGATTCATAATCAGTGAGATAGACATGTTAATAACAAAATATACAGCCATTGTCATAAACACTATTTCTATCGCCTGACCCGTTTGATTTAATGAAGTACCAACGAATACCGTAAATAGATCTGGATAGCCAATAGCAGTTGCTAAAGTAGAGTTTTTAACGAGGCTTTGGTATTCACTGTTGAGGAGTGGCATGATGACACGCATCGCTTGAGGAACGATTATCAGTGACATTATCTTTCGCTCATTCAGTCCTAAGCTTCTTGCTGCTTCTATTTGTCCATTAGGAACTGCTTGAATGCCAGCCCTTACTGCTTCAGCAATAAATGCCCCACAATAAATAGAGAGTGCTATCGATAGCGCCATTAACTCTGGGATGACCGTTGTGCCACCGCTTAAACTAAAGCGACCAAGTACAGGATAGTCCAAATGGAAGGGTACGCCTGTTAAGAGGGTCGCCAGAGTAGGAATACCAATAAGGATCGCAATGCTTACTCTTAATAATGGGAATTGTTCACCGGTCTCATCTTGTCTTCGACTTGACCATTTTTTTAGATAAACCACTATAGCAATTGCTATTGTCAATGCTAAGTAAACAAGGTTCGAACCGGGCTCATCAACTACCGCCGGAAGAAATAAGCCTCGTACATTTAAAAAAATTGATTCGAACAAACTTAAACTTCCTTTCACAGAAGGCAGTGCCGCTAATACGGCAAAATACCAAAAGAATACTTGTAGCAAAAGGGGGATATTTCTAAATATTTCTACATAAATTATTGAAGCTTTTCTAATCAGCCAATTTTTAGAGAAGTAGGCTATCCCTAAAGCAAAACCAATTATCGTTGCTAAGAAAATACCTATCACTGAAACCAGTATGGTATTCAGCAGGCCAACAAGGAAAGTCCGGCCATACGTATCTGTTGCTTCATAAGGAATAAGTGACATTAAAATGTCAAAGCCAGCTGTGGTAAATAAAAAACCAAATCCGCTTTTTATTCCCCGAGCTTCCATATTTGATAATGCATTCGACACTATTGAATAAAAGAAATAGCCCAAACAAATTAATAATATTAGTTGATAAATTAACGCACGATATCTAGGGTTATTGATAACTGACTTAGACTTCGTTTGTGAGTTAGCTTTTTCAATATGCTCTAATGACATATTTAAACCTTAAGGTGTTTTATTATCATATGAGGAAACCGACAATTACTAAAAAGGGCCTGCAAAAACAAGCCCTTTTTAGTATCTCAATTAGTTAACGTACGGGGGGGGAATATAATATTCCACCTTTATTCCACTGTGCGTTCAAACCTCTTGATATCTTAAGGGATGAACCCTGGCCAACATTACGTTCAAATGATTCACTATAGTTTCCGACTTGTTTTACAATGTTGTAAGCCCAGTCTGCAGTCAATCCAAGTTTTTCACCCGCATCACCTTCGGTCCCTAACAAACGCTTTTGACCTGGGTTTCCGTTAGCTTTTAAAGCATCAACGTTTGCGCTAGTTACATCTAGGAATTCAGATTCAACAATAGCATTCATTGTCCACTTAACAATATTGAACCATTCATCATCACCTTGTCGAACAACAGGGCCCAGAGGCTCTTTTGAAATAACTTCAGGTAGCACGACAGCTGATGAAGGGTCTTTCAATCCAATTCTGATAGCATAGAGTTGTGATTGGTCTGAGGTTAATACATCACAACGCCCACTTTCAAAGCCAGATCGTGTTTGATCAGACGTATCAAATGTTACAGCGGTATACTTCATATTATTAGAGCGAAAATAATCTGCCAGATTAAGCTCGGTTGTGGTGCCCGCTTGGATACATGCAGTAGCGCCATCAAGTTCTAAAGCGCTTTTAAGGCCCAATTTTTTAGACACCATGAAACCCTGGCCATCATAATAATTCACGCCAGCAAAATTTAAGCCGAGAGAAGTATCACGCGTGTGTGTCCAGGTAGTATTTCTTGAAAGGATATCTATTTCGCCAGACTGTAGTGCTGTAAAACGTTCCTTTGCAGTTAGTGGCTTGTACTGAACTTTTTTAGCATCACCAAGAACTGCTGCAGCAACTGAGCGACAAAGGTCAACGTCAAGTCCACTCCATTTACCTTTTTCATCTTTTTGAGAGAATCCCGCCAGTCCTGTAGAGACGCCACAAACTATAGAGTCCTTTTTCTTAACCGCTGCAAGAGTATCTCCTGCAACGCTAGACTGAGCTGACAGAACTAAACCTGCTGCAGCTATAGTTGTCACCAAACTTTTAAATTTCATTTTCTTCCCCTATTTTATATAGTTTTTATACCGCGACTGCACAACACGGCTGTATTTGAGGTTAACACAGAAAACATCCAAGATTGAACTAGCTTAAATTGCTATTCATTAATTATTATTCACCTAGGTTTTATATAATTCTTTCACTTTGATATACGTTTGCTGAATCATTTTTGCATCAGAGCTTGCTCGATGTCTTTTCATCGATGTCCCTTCAATTACCTCATCATGTATCTCAGACCATCGTTCTTTTTCAGCTTCTGATAAAAGGGTTAAAAGGGACTCAACTTTGAAACTTTGATATATTTCTGCTTCATTAAATAAGGAACCTATCCAACACATATCATTTGCCCAGCCATCCGAATACACAGTTTCAGTTTTGAACTGCTCGTTTAACCAGTTAGCAACCCAAATAACATCTTTTCCTTTTTCGAATAATAGCTGCTTTGGTATTTTGTGTAACTTCTCTGCTTCCTTATGCCACACAGTCCATGTAGAGACTGGCCTGACAAGCGTGCAACCAGAGCTATAATCGTTTTTAATATACCCTATTTCGATTGGATAGCTACCACGCCCTAATCCCGATGCCTCTATATCTATAATGCAGGGTACAAACATGCTTTAGTCTCTTATTTTTATTGTAGAAATCTCAAACAGATATTCACAAATATACGCGGTTTTTCTGCATGCAACCAATGTGAGGTATCCGCGATTACCTTCATTTGTGCTTTTGGAAATAAACGTAGGGTAATATTTTTATATTCAGGTTTAATGTAGTCAGATAACCCCCCTGCGATAAAGAGTACTGGTTTTGTAAAAGTGGTGTCTACAGACATTCCTGCCTGGATATTTACATAATTTTCAGAAATTCCTTTAATATTCATTTTCCATGAAATTTTCTGATCTTCAGACATATATAAATTTTTTAACAAGAATTGCCTGATGCCTAAATCACTTATTGTTTCAGCTAACTTTTTATCTACCTCTCGCCTTGTATTTTGGATATCAAAATTGACTGAGCATAAAGCTCTTATAATTTCTTGATGGTGAGCCTTATAATTTACAGGTGCAATGTCTGCCACAATAAGATTTATAACCCTTTCAGGGTACTTCAGCGCCATGGCCATCGCTACTTTACCTCCCATAGAGTGACCCAAAAATATTGCGCTTTTTATCTTATTGTTATCCATATAGCTAATAATATCTAACGCCATTAATGCATAATTCATTTCTTCTGAATGAAATGATTCCCCATGATTTCTTAGATCTAAAGAGTGCGTTTCGTACTCTTCTGATAGTTCTTTGGCAACTCTTGATAAATTATCTGAGCTACCAAATAAACCATGTAAAAGTATTAGAGGTTCGCCTCTTCCTCGAACTTTTGAAAATAATTGAGCTCTCATTTCTTTACACCGTTCACAGTTTTGTATATTCCCAATGGAATAATCCTATTTGTATTCTAATCTCTAGGTTATACCCTTGTATTAACATAGGTTTAAATAACTTATTATAGGATCCCTAAATGCTTCATCAGCTCCACCCTAAAGAAAGACGTCATCAGAGAAGACTTCCAGCCGCTAATTTAAAAGCGCAATTAAAAACTAAGCAAGGCCTTTTTTCTAGCTGGTCTGACTTACAGGTATCCGACTTTAGTCTCTTTGGTATTGCATTAGTTTTGCCAAGTGAACCAGAATTAGGTAATAAAATAACTCTTAGACTAGTTTTAGAAATGGATATGGGGGATATAAAAATCAACCAGATTGAAGCCAAAATCGTGAACAAAGTTATAAGAAAGGATGGTAATTGGCGAGTAGGTTTAATCTTTTCAAATCAATCTAAACAAACAGATGATACGAAAAAGCAGCTAAAGCGATTTCAAGAGATGCTGGAAAAGAATGAAGCCATAGTAGGTAGATTAAGTGAAATAAAGGTAGGATAGTTAGAAATCGGCGCTCTTATTATGAGCGCCTATAATAAAATCTAACAAAAAAACATACTATTTAAATAAAGTTCAAGAGCTGCGCAATTTTCTTGTTCGTTGGTGTTATGAGGAATAAAAACTTCAAATGCCATGTGTTACCTCGCTAATCAATCTAATTATTTAATCTAGTTATATTTATGCAAATCACTGTAGTGATCGTCAAATATCTCTTTCTCTCAAGAGCAAAATAACTATAGGTTACTTAAGAATATTTTTCTTGACGAATTGTGTCATTGTTTTGACATTGTGTTGCATTTGTCATTGCAGCAATAAGGTACAAAGAGTAACTTAGTCTTATTAGCATGTATCAGAACTTTTCTCATGATAAAAAAAGTAGTCTCTCCCAAAACAAAAAAACTTTATGTCAATACAGCTACGGCTAAAACAATTTCCTCTTATCTACTAAGTAAAGGAATAGATGCGGCTCAGCTTGAATCAACTATTGCATGCTCACCAGATGACCTATCAGCTCCTGACGCAAGGCTTCCCATCAGTTCATACCACGCACTATGGGAGCTAGCTTTATCCTTTACGAATGACCCTACACTTGGACTTAAATTAGCAGAGAACCCCTACAATGACGAAATGGGAGTTGTTGCGCATATTTTTTTCAATAGTCCCACGCTTATCGCTGGCCTTAAGCAATATGAACGTTATTACTCTCTTGTAAACGAAGGTATGCATATAGAGATTGAAACAGATAGTGTGCTAGCTAAAGTTAAATTTATCAACGATGTTGACATCCCTTACTGTAATCCAGATATGGAGCACACACTCGGTATTTCAGTCGTTAGAGTCAAACAAAATATTAGTGACTCTCTCTCGTTAGAAGCTGTACATTTTCAACATAGTGCCCCTAACGATTTATCAAAATATTCCAACTTATTTAATTGTCCTGTTCTTTTTAATCAAAAATGCTGTTGCTTGATTTTCAAAAAGGAATTCCTTGAGTATAAGCTACCTAAACGTAGTGCTTATTTATACAAAATCCTACTGAAGCATATTGAGTCGTTAATTAAAAAGGTTAAACCTAGTCCAACATTTTCTCAAAGAGTAAAATCTTTAATCGAACAGAATTTAGAAAATGACTTTGTAGACGCTGAGCATATTGCTGAAAAGCTATTTATGAGTCGACATACTCTTTATCGAAAACTAAAAACTGAAAGTATTCAATTTCACGATTTAGTAGACAGTATCAGAGAAGAAAAAGCTTATCTGTATTTAGATCAGGATAAACACAACTTAAGTGAAATTGCATTTTTACTAGGTTTTTCAGAGCTAAGTGCTTTCAGTAGAGCTTTCAAAAGATGGACTGGAAAATCTCCCGCCAAATACATCAAATCACTTAAGAAATGAGAACTTTCTAATGTTAAGATTTCTATTCATTATTTTTATTCTTATAGGAATAACTTCTTGTTCTACACTGAGGAATAACAAAAGTGAAGACTCACTTCCTACAGAGACTAATTTTGTAGAGGGTATTGAAAGGCCATTATGTAAATATAACGAAATTAAAGGTATCAGTGAATTAACTAAGGTTAGTTCAAATAGTCATCATTTCATTTTTTTCCCTGGGGACAACCCTTTTGAAATAAAGAACATTGAAATAGCGGTATTGTTTAATAAAGAAGACATTGCAAGTCTACATGCCCGAAAAGAAATTAAGTCAATTAAACGTAAATTGATACTGGGGCACAAAAAATGTAAAGCTTTCGAATTTGAGCTCATGCTATTTTGAAGCTATTTTCTTCATTATTTACCACATCAAATCATCAGGAATTTCATAATCTTTATAAGGGTCTTCTTCAACTTTAATATGAGCATTGCTTCTAGTTTCATCTAAATAGGAAATTGCATCACCATCACGTTCACTAACTTTTTCTGCTACCCCTTTTGGAACAAGATAATACTCCTCCTCTAGAATAGTGATTGCTAATTGTCCTCGCATTAAATGTTTTTGCTGTTCTTCTGTAATAAATATTTTTTTGATCTTCTTATTATCAGCAAATTGAAAACCAACATTACCACCTTCTCGTGAAATAGCATTTTTTAGAATCAGTTGTTTTATTTGTGCTTTGATCGCTTTTCTTTCTTGTTCTTCAACACGCCGCTTATTTAATAAACGATCATGTTCAACCTTTTCATGTTGTTGTTGTTCAGTTCTAAGCTTTACTTCATCAACTTGTAATTTACCCTTTGGGGCTTGTTTACGTTTATCTCTCTTTTCCTTCTGAATAGACTTGGCTTTCTTTTTGTCAACCAATCCGGTGCCCATTAGTTGTTCTTGTAAAGATTTAGCCATTTAAAATTATTTCCTTAATTATAATATTATACCGGTTCATTACCAACACAGAGACGTAAAGGTAAGGTCAAAGTTTATAACTTGCTATCATTATCCAATAACAGATAAAAACCAACTGTCTATACCTATTAACACTATCAAAATAAGATGCCGTTCAACCTACCAAGATAGTAAAAAAATCTATTAAATCTTACTTAACTTTCAGTTTCTATATTATTAAAAATAGTTGATACATATTTAGCCAGTTCTAAAGAGGTTGCATTAGCTATTTCTATTCGTCCAAGGGGCTTAAAGTCTGTAAATAGTGGCTCAATATCAGGATTGCTAGCTAAAATAATGCCGTCATTAGACGTAGTTTCATCATAATCGGATGATACTTCTACCTTATAGCCTTGAGACTCAAGTACCTCGATGGATGCGTAATGCAAGTCATTACTGTGGCTTGATACAATAACTCTATCTATCAAGCGGTTTTTTAATGCTTTTTTACAGTCATGTAGCATTTCTACTTCAAAGCCTTGAATATCAGAATGAAGAATATCTAGTTTCTTGATTTTATTCTGATCTATGTAATTATCAACACTGAAATTTCCTTTACCAACAAAAGCATGTGTAAATTTACCATTAAAATTATTTTCTTTAAAATTCCGTTTTCCTGCTTCAAGATGGATTAATTCTGGCTCAACTAGATGACTATCCGCTTTAGGGTACACTTTTTGGAGCCACATAGAGTAGTGCCCCCAATATGCTCCAAGCTCTAACATTGTTGGTGCTGTTGGTAATGATTTCAATATTTCCTGAAATATGTACTCTTCGAGAGGTTCGTGAACACCTCGATTAATAACTAAAATAGCACTAAAATTACCGTAATACGCATGTGGTCCAACAATAGGAACCATTAGTCCATTATGTAAATAAACCTTTCCTTCTCGCATATACCCTGACTTTGGGTCTCTTTCAATTGCTATATTGATAGGGTCTGAAACAATCTCTCTATACCGACCTGGAAAGTCTTCATCAATTGCCTTTGGTAACATCTATGTGCGTCCTTATAATGTGATAAGTTTTCTACTAAATATCTATACAAGAGTACATATCTTGTATCAGTTATTCTGTGCTCAATTACTCAATGTAGCGGTCAAATAAATACTAGTCAATAGTTAATTTTTGGGCATTAAGCTATTGTAATTTATAATAATACTTCAACTTTCCACTATTGATTACCCTTTAGTTTTTTTCTTTAATACTACAGATATCCAAGTTAACTCTATCTCATAATTTATGATGCTGTAAATGTACAAATAGGGTAAGTTATTGCTATTGAAGTCTCGAAATAGGAAGAGTTATAAAGTGAGGGTGAGGTTCATAGTAATGCATACTTTTAATATATACATATGCTCTATTGAGAAAGGTGTTTTACGAGATGATATTAAATCCATCGGAAACATATAACAGAAATATTAGAGTTTAAACATCAAAAGATAGAAAAGATTATATTCGCAACCAAATAAGGTTACGAATATATATGCTAACTTTCAACTTATGCTTTAAAAGTCGAGATTGGTAACTTGAAGCGCATATTTCTGAATAAAATTCCTACGGGGTTCAACTTCATCACCCATTAAAGTGGTAAATATTTGATCCGCTGCAACCGCATCATCAATAGTTACCTGCATCATACGGCGACTATCTGGGTCCATTGTAGTATCCCACAATTGGTCAGGATTCATCTCACCTAGCCCTTTATAACGCTGTATCATCAAGCCTTTTTTCGCTTCTTTCATTAACCATTCTAGTGCTTCTTTAAAACCGGATACATGGTTTAGTTTTTCACCTTTTTTAATATAACTTTTATCGCTGAAAATACCATCAATTGCTTCAGTTAACTTAATCATTTTTTCATAGCTTGGTGACTCAATAAACTCTTCACCAAAAATATATTCAGTTGAAATACCATGTACAAACACATCTACTTTAGGTAAAAATATATTCTTTTCTATATCTTCATGTATTCCAAATACGTAACTCATTCCTGTAGTCGTATCAACGCCAAGTAACAGCGAAATTTCGGCTACCCAAGCTTCTATCTCTGTTTTTGTTTTAAGCTTATCGGTGTTTAATGCGCTTACTTCCAACATGGTTTCTAACGCTAAAATTGGATAAGCTCTTGAAAGTTTACTAATAATTCTCTCTACTACTCTATACTGCTGAATCAGTGTCTCTAAGCCTTGACCACTTATAGAGGGCGTTTCTTCATCAATAAATAACTGGGTGCCATCCAGAGCTGATTGCGTTAAAAATGCGTCTAAAGCAGCTTCATCTTTTAAGTACTGTTCTTGCTTACCTTTTTTAACTTTATAGAGTGGCGGCATCGCAATAAAAATATGCCCTCTTTCTATAATTTCTCTCATTTGACGAAAAAAGAAAGTAAGTAATAATGTACGTATATGCGAACCATCCACATCTGCATCCGTCATGATGATAATACTGTGATATCTGAGCTTATCAATATTATATTCTTCTCGACCAATACCGCAGCCAAGAGCAGTAATTAAGGTACCAACCTCGACAGAAGATATCATTTTATCAAATCGTGCTTTTTCAACATTAAGGATCTTCCCCTTAAGTGGTAGAATCGCTTGTGTTTTTCGGTCTCGGCCTTGTTTGGCAGATCCACCTGCCGAGTCCCCTTCCACTATGTATAATTCAGAAAGAGCAGGGTCTTTTTCCTGACAGTCTGCAAGCTTACCTGGTAGTCCTGCTATATCCAAGGCTCCCTTTCGTCTAGTCATCTCTCTTGCTTTACGTGCGGCCTCTCTAGCTCTTGCAGCATCCATCATCTTACCAACAATAAGCTTTGCCTCTTGAGGAGATTCCATCAAGTATTCTAGTAGCGTTACATTCATTTCTTGTTCTACTGCCGTTTTCACTTCTGATGAAACTAGTTTGTCTTTTGTTTGTGATGAAAACTTAGGATCAGGAACTTTGACCGAAATAATAGCTGTCAAACCTTCTCTTGCATCATCACCTGTCGTATTAACTTTAGCATTTTTACCTAAGCCTTCTTTCTCAATATAACTATTAAGAGTTCGTGTTAATGCAGACCTGAATCCAGATAAGTGTGTGCCGCCATCTCTTTGTGGAATATTGTTAGTGAAGCTATAGATATTTTCTTGATAGCTATCATTCCACTGTAAAGCTACTTCAACACCCACTCCGTCTGATTCTCTATAGTTAGAGAAGTAGAAAATTTTATTAACTGGGGTCTTATTTGTATTAAGATATTCTACGAAAGCTTTTAATCCACCTTCGTAATGAAACACTTCCTCTTCAGCAGAGCGTTCATCTTTTAGAAGTATATTCACCCCAGAATTCAAAAATGCTAGCTCTCTTACCCTTTTAGCTAGTACATCAAAGTGAAATTCGATATTTGAAAAGGTTTCTGGTGAAGGAATAAAATGTACTTCTGTGCCTGTTTTATCTGTATCACCTATAATCGTTAAAGGCTTTTCAGGAACACCATGGATATAAACTTGCTCGTGAACCTTCCCTGCACGCCTAATGGTAAGCCTTAATTTACTGGATAAAGCATTAACAACCGATACACCGACACCATGTAAACCACCAGAAACTTTATAGGTGTTATCATCAAACTTCCCCCCAGCATGGAGAACAGTCATAATTACTTCTGCTGCTGAGACCCCTTCTTCATGAATATCAGTAGGTACACCTCGACCATCATCTGAAACCGTAATGGACTCGTCAGGGTGTATAACTATTTTAATTTGTGAACAAAAACCAGCTAATGCTTCATCTATTGAGTTATCAACAATTTCAAAAACCATGTGGTGAAGCCCAGTACCATCATCGGTATCACCAATGTACATGCCAGGACGTTTCCTTACAGCATCAAGTCCTTTAAGAACTTTGATACTGGATGAATCATAACTATTTTCTGTTTCACTCATTTCGTATTACTCCTAAATATCAGGTAAGCCTGAGATCAAGTTTTAATTATTGTATTATGTCGATACTGCCATGTTCCACGTGGAACATTTTATATTTTTCTATTTGATTAGGTATCAAATTAAAATTTTGAGCATCTAATAACGTGCAAAAAACCTGTGTTTCCAATTCTAAAAGTTGGTCAAAAACACGTTCTAAATTCTTTTTATCTAACTCTGCTGCTATATCATCAATTAATAAAACTGTATTTTTATTGATATACTTACTCAAATACTTTATTTTTGCTAAGTGCATGGCGATAATTAATATTTTTTGCTGTCCCCTCGACAAGACTTCGTCTGCTCTTTTTTTATCTACATAAATTAGTAGGTCAGATCTATGTGGTCCAAACTGCGTATACTTTTTCTCTAAGTCTTTTTTTCTATACTTTATTAGAGTTTCTTTTAAAGAAAGTGTTTTATCCCACCCCTTATAATAACTTATAGAGAGCTTACTAGAGAAATCAAACTTCACTAATATTTCATTCAATATGCAGATAAACTTATCTGTAAAATTTACTCTGCTGATTGAGATTTTTTCCCCTAAGTCAGAAATTTTTTCATCCCAAAATAAAATTTGAGGATCAGCTAGTTTAGCAGTTCGGAGTAGAGTATTCCGCTGTTTTAGACAATAAATATATTGATTCCAAAATATTGAAAAGTCATGTTCCACGTGGAACACCCCCCAATCAATAAATTTTCGTCTATTCTTTGCTACTCCAAGAAGTAAATTAAAAGAGAGAGGGTCAATGATTAATGTAGGTGAGAGTTTAGCTAACGCTGAAGCGGACTTAATATTCTCACCGTTTATGCGAATTTGATAAGCTGATTTTGATTTTCGAATTCCAATTTTGGCTAAATTTTGTGGGCTGCTCTCTATATTAGTAAGACAACCAAATAAAGTAATTTCAAGATCTGGGGCTTTACTACAGATAAGGTTGTTTATTTTATGTGTTCTAAAGGAACGACCTGTAGATAACAGGTAAATTGATTCTAATAAACTTGTCTTACCTGAACCATTTAAACCAGTTATAAAATTGAATTGCGGACAGAGAGTAAGGGTTTCTGTTGATATATTTCTAAAATTTTGGATTGAAATTTTTTGAATCGACATAAAAATAAAAAGCTAAAGTACGAGAGTCATGTACTTTAGCTTAACAATTTAATGAAGTAAGTTTAAACGATCATCAACAAACATATCCAACTCGGGAGCCAAGACATGCACATAACGATCAAAATATAAAAATTGTTTTAATAAAAGCGCAAACTCTCGCGGAAAGTGAATACCATTATCTTCTCCAACTTTAACCATATCCATAAGAATATTATTGATATCATCTTCTCCCTGAAATTCCAGGGATACATTATCTGGTACCATCACATCGAGTTTATTGAAAACACGGCGTAAGTCATTTGATAGCTCCGAGACATTAACATCATGACTCGTCACACCAATTCGTATCATAGAGTCAGCCATACCATCAAAGTTACCTATCATTATTGATGAAATAAAATCTGATACTGCTTCCCAAGTACCCGGGTTTATTTGACCCACAATTCCAAAGTCAATAAATCCAATTTTCCCATTTTCCAATACCATTAGGTTGCCGGCATGAACATCTGCATGGAAAAAACGACATTGCGTTAAACTTGAAAACCAAGTATTCATGGCGGTGATCAAAGTTCTTTCTGGGTCATCGCAGTAACGTTTTATCGTATCTAAATCAGTAAGTGAAACCCCGTAAAATCGCTCCATTGTTAATATTTTTGTTGACGATGCTTGCGCATAAACTTTTGGGACTACGACATCATCATTGTTAGTATCCTTCAAAAATTCACGAAATTCATTGAGGTTATTTGCTTCTTTAACAAAATCACATTCCTCGAGCATAGTTCTTTGTATTTCTTCAACAACACCAGATAGTGAAGTCCAAGACAGTTTAGGCGCAACATACTCAATAATACGTGCAGAAACATATAAGAAATTCAAGTCAGTGAGCAATACATTAGCAACGCCTGGCTTTTGAATTTTTATTACTACGTCTTCACCTGTCAATAACTTTGCTGCGTGAACTTGTGCGATTGAAGCAGAGGCCAAAGGGACTGGGTCAACATAGGAATAAACTTGATTTAAGGGTTTTGATAATTCACTTTCAATAATTTTTTTCGCAACTGCAAAAGGAAAAGGCTTAGTTTGATCTAAACATTGCTGAAACTCTTCTACATATTCTTGAGGGAAAAATGTCGGTGAACTAGCAATAAATTGGCCTAACTTAATATAAGTTGCACCTAGCTCTTCGAAAACACTTCGGAGTAGTTTTGGTGTAGGTGGTCGACTTCCAACCATCCACTTTATACCTGACTTAGCAATTACACTAGCAGTCTGGCTTACTCTAAAAGACCCTTTCAGTGTATCAATTAACAATCCCATGTTATAAATCTCTTTAGTATACTTTTAAATATTTTGATAATTAAAGACGCATTGGCATAATGACATATAAGCTTCCATCTTCATTAGATGACTCTACCAATGCTGAAGAATTAGCATTTAAAAATGTAAATTTTACAGTATCATTTTCTAGCACATTCATTACATCAATTAAGTAACTGACGTTAAATCCAATTTGTAAATCATCAAATTCATAATTTACATCAAGACAGTCTTCAGCCTGTTCATGTTCTGGGTTATTGGCAAAGACCTGTAACTGATTACTGGTAATATGAAGTTGAATTCCACGTATATTCTCATGCGATAAAATACTCGCTCTGGTAAACATATCTTTTAATTCAGTTCGATTAGCCACTAAAACCTTATCACCTCCCTTTGGGATGACTCGGTTATAATCAGGAAATTTGCCATCTATCAATTTTGATGTAAATTTGTAGTTGCCTATTTGAGAGAAAATATGACTATCACCAATAGATAGAACAATTTCATCATCCGTATCTGACAATAAACGACCGAGTTCAATAATACCTTTTCTAGGTACAATAACTTGTTTTTCAGTCTCTCTTTCAAGGTCAGTATCTAAAGAAGATAATGCCAATCGATGTCCATCCGTCGCAACCAAGCGTACATATTTATTTCCTAACTCAAACAACATTCCATTGAGATAATAACGAACATCTTGCTGAGCCATTGCAAATGTAGTCGCATCGAGCATTTTTTTAAAATCTCTTTGAGAGAAACTAACCGCTAAATCATGTTCATATTTTTCAGTATTTGGAAATTGCTCTGAAGGTAATGTTGCAAGCGTAAAATGACTTTTTCCTGAGCGAAGGTGCATTTTATCACCCTCAAGGCTAAACTCAATGCTTGCATCGGTTGGTAAAGAGCGACATATATCTACTAATTTTCTGGCAGGTAAAGTGGTACTCCCTGCTATTTCAACAAATGCTTGATTTAGAGTACAAACAAGTTCAACTTCCATGTTTGTACCCGTAATAGACAAACGACCAGGTTCAGCTTCTATTAAAAAATTAGATAAAACCGGCATCGTTTGTTTTCTTTCTACAACACCTGAAATAATTTGTAGAGGTGTTAATATTTCTTCTCTAGTAATATTTAATTTCATTTCTATAAACTCATGATCCAGATTTGTAATTATTAGGTAATATTATTCATAAAATAGCTAACATAATCAAGTTGTTAGTATTCTCATGAAATTGTGGTGATCCTCTCTAATTCCGGCATCATCATCACGTAACTCTACTACTTTTTTACATGCGTGCAATACCGTTGTATGGTCTCTACCACCAAAAGCATCTCCAATTTCTGGCAAACTATGATTTGTAAGTTCTTTCGCTAATGCCATTGCCATCTGTCTTGGTCTTGTCACTGACCTAGTCCGTCTTTTAGATAAAAGGTCAGCTACTTTGATTTTATAGTATTCTGCAACAGTTCTTTGTATGTTATCTATGCTGATCTGCTTATCATGTAACGCTAGTAAATCCTTCAAACATTCTCTAATAAAAAGAGGCGTTATTTCTTCACCAGTGAAATGCGCATTAGCAGCAACAAGTTTTAATGCTCCCTCAAGCTCTCGAACATTTGAACGAATTTTTTGGGCAATAAAAAATGCAGACTCATTATTTAGAGCTACTTTAGTTTGCTCAGCCTTTTTCAACAAAATAGCAACACGTGTTTCAAGTTCTGGTGGTTCGACCATAACGGTTAAACCCCAACCAAAACGTGACTTTAACCTCTCTTCCATATTATCAATTTCTTTAGGATAGCGATCACATGTGAGAATCATCTGTTGGCCGCCTTCTAATAGAGCATTGAAGGTATGAAAAAATTCTTCTTGTGAACGTTCTTTTCGTGCGAAGAATTGTATGTCATCTATTAATAGGGCATCAACAGAACGGTAATAGCGTTTAAACTCATTTATCGCATTTATCTGAAGTGCTTTAACCATATCTGCAACAAAACGCTCAGAATGCAAATACACAACTTTAGCATTAGGATTTCTTCTAACTATATCATTTCCCACAGAATGCATTAAATGCGTTTTACCCAAGCCAACACCACCATACAAGAATAAAGGGTTATAAGACCCCCCTGGGTTTTCTGCTACCTGTACAGATGCAGCACGTGCTAGTTGGTTAGATTTACCCTCAACAAAAGTATCAAAGGTAAAATTAGGGTTCAGAAAACTCTGATGCTTTGCAATGGAACCTTCAACCTCAACCCTTCGTTCGGTATTAGACGGTGGAGAAATAATATTAGACCTATTCACCTGCCTAATAGGTGATTTTTTTTCTGGATTTTCTGGAGCAACTTGAACACCACTATTTTTTTTAATAGCACCAATTTTAAGTTCTATCTGGTTTGCATGAGTATCAAGATTAAGCTCGCTCAGAATTTCTGTAATTCTATTAAGAAATTTTTCTTTTACCCATCCTAATACAAATTTATTTGGCGCATACAAATATAGAGTGTTCTTTATACACTCACCCTGCAAAGGCCTCAACCAAGTATTAAACTGCTGAGTTGGTAGTTCATCTTTCAGCTTTTCCAAGCACTCAGACCAGACATGTTCTTGCACAGAGATTAAATTTCCTTTTCGATGAGGTATTCAGTTGATAGCTAAAAATAAAACAGGATAGCGTGGTATCCGTATTGATTATGGACACTATAACTTCTCAGTTAGTGATCTATCAGAGTGGGACGATTTTAACGCTATTAAACCAAGTCCGCCAGTAATTTTTTAAGTTAATAACTAGCATGTGTATAAGTTTTTTATTATATTTCAATAATATAACTATCTTATACACATGCTTGTGCACAAAATATTTTTTTAGCTCATCTTTTGACCAAATATATGAGATATAAGTTGTGGACAAGTATGAAGATAAGTTTGTGGATAAAATTAACAAAAAGTTATGCAGATTTTATGCAATGTTTAAACAAGGGTTACCAAGTAGTTAATAAGAACTATATAGATAGTCTAAATTATTGAAAAATATAGATAAAAATTAGATATACACAGAAAGTGTATTTGTTAATAAAGAATAATTATAAAGAAATATTAAACATATATTTAATAAGAGACCGGGATAAAAGAATAAAACCATATACCAACAAAAAAATATTAAATATCCTTATAAAAAAGATTAAAAACTATTTGATCATTCAATCTAAAAAACATATAATCTCGCTCCTATTTTTTCACTAAATAATTTTGTGAGTACTGGAAATGAAAAGAACATTTCAACCTAGCGTGCTTAAGCGTAAACGATCACATGGCTTCAGAGCTCGTATGGCAACGAAAAGCGGACGTCAAATATTGAATAGACGTAGAGCTAAAGGTCGTAAAGTTTTAAGCGCATAAAAGATTGTATACAAGCTTTCATTTTCCGAAGTCTGCTCGATTACTGACTTCGGGACAATATAGCGATGTTTTCCAAAACGTAAATTTAAGAGTGTCGAGTAGACATTTTTTAATTTTGGCTACTGTGGATCAATTTACAGAAGTTAGACTAGGGATAATAGTAGCTAAAAAACATGTAAAGTTAGCAGTCCAAAGAAATCGTGTAAAACGCATATTAAGAGATTCTTTTCGATGTGAAAAGGCTTCTCTTCCAGCGATAGATATCGTTGTGCTAGCCAAAAAAGGAGTAGATAAGCTTGATAATGAAGCTTGTCACAAAGAGCTTCAATATCTTTGGCAAAAATTAGACCGTAAATATTCCTCGAGAGATCAGTAAAAAGAGAGGTAACTCTCGTTTCATACTCTACTTTTAGGGACTTGCGATGAAAAAGCTATTCATCGGTCTAATAAAGATATATCAATATTTCATCAGTCCTATGTTAGGACCATCTTGTCGATACTACCCTACATGTTCAGAATATGCGTTTGAAGCAATAGAGATGCATGGAGTCATTAAAGGTAGCTTTCTTGCGTTCAAACGTGTGTTAAGATGCCACCCCGGATGTGAAGGTGGAATTGACCATGTGCCTGGAAACAATTGTCAGCACGAAATAGCAGACAAAACTTCAACTTAACTTTCTGAATCAACCTCAAACTGGTAGTGATTTATTATGGACGTCAGACGCAGTATTTTATTTATTGGCCTAGCGATTGTATCTTATATGCTTATTCTGGCTTGGAATGAGGATTATGGCAAACAAACACCGGTAGAAACAGCGCTAGTAAGCAGTCAAGTAAACAGTGTACAACCCTCCTTTGAATCCACTATAGCTGTTAAAGGAACAACAGATGATGATTTCTCAATACCAGAAGAAACCAATTCAGTAAGTGACTCAACAGTATTAATTGAAAAACCAAACAAAACACAATTAATACAGATAACAACTGATTTGTTAGATATGAAAATTGATTTAATTGGTGGAAACATCACATCAACTAACATGTTTGAATATGACAACACTTTAGGTTCTGATACTCCTTTAGCGCTATTACAAAAAAATCAATATATGCATTATGTAGTTGAAAGCGGTTTATTTGGTAAGAATGGTTTAGATTCAACTAAAAACGGGCCTTCTCCAGTTTATTCAACAAATCAACTATCCTACGAACTTCTAGATGGAGAAGATGAGCTAACGGTTGATTTCAGCATTAAAGTTGATACAGGTGTAAGTATCATAAAACGTTATACATTCAAACGTGATGACTATTTAATAAAAGTATCATATCTGATTCAAAATGATTCCATGGATACATGGGAAGCAAACTTTTCAGGGAAAATTGTTCGTGACCAAAGCGGTGATCCTTCTGAACAAAGTAGTATGGGAATGCAATCTTTCCTCGGTATGGCCTTATCTAGTGCTGAAAAGCCATATGAAAAGTATGATTTTGATCAGATGTTAGAAGAACCTGTAAATACCCAAATTGAGGGTGGCTGGGTTGCTTTTATACAACATTACTTTTTAAGTGCCTGGATACCTAATACTGAGATAACACACACTTACCAAAGCCGCGTTAAGAACGGGCTTTATCTAATGGGCTTTATTAGTCCTGCAACCATTGTAGAAGCAGGCCAACAAACAGAGGTTTCAGCAAATCTTTATCTAGGTCCAAAGATAATTGATAAACTTGAAACTGCCGCACCAAATTTAGATTTAACGGTTGATTTTGGTTGGCTATTCTTTATTGCAACACCCTTGTTTTTATTAATGGATTTTCTTTACGGTATAGTTCAAAACTGGGGTATAGCGATTATTTTAGTTACTCTTGTTGTTAAAGCTTTGTTTTTTAAATTGTCCGCTGCTAGTTATCGATCTATGGCAAATATGAGACGAGTCGCTCCCAAATTAAAATCTATGAAAGAACAATATGGTGATGACAGGCAAAAAATGTCTCAAGCTATGATGGCTTTATATAAGAAAGAGAAGATCAACCCTTTAGGTGGCTGTCTTCCTATACTTGTGCAAATGCCGGTATTTATAGCTTTATATTGGGTATTGCTTGAAAGCGTTCAATTAAGGCATGCGCCCTTTATGTTTTGGATTACAGATTTATCAGTAAAAGATGCTTATTTTGTATTACCTATATTGATGGGGGTAAGTATGTTTATTCAAATGCAATTGAACCCTGCTCCACCAGATCCTATGCAAGCAAAAGTAATGAAAATCATGCCTGTCATGATGACGGTATTCTTTTTATGGTTTCCTGCTGGCCTTGTACTTTATTGGTTAGTGAATAACGTATTGTCAATTACCCAACAATGGATAATCACCCGCCAAATTGAAAAAGAACATGCTTAATAGTCGTTTTTATTTCTAATGAATGATTATCATCAGGATACGATTACCGCACTTGCTACAGCAGCAGGTCGCGGTGGCGTGGGTATTGTGCGTATCTCGGGTCCTGAATCTTTAATCATTGCGAATAAACTAATAAATTTTATCCCCAAAAACCGCTTTGCTCACTATTGCGACTTTTATGATAGTGATAATAAGAAGTTAGACCAAGGAATTGCGCTGTACTTTAAAGGGCCAAATTCATTTACCGGTGAAGATGTTGTGGAACTTCAAGCGCATGGTGGCCCGGTCATTCTGGATCTCTTATTAAAATCTATAGTGGCACTTGGCGGTCGGCTTGCTCAAGCGGGTGAATTTTCCCAACGTGCATTTTTGAATGACAAGCTTGATTTAATTCAAGCTGAAGCAGTAGCTGACTTGATTAACAGCACTTCAGAACAAGCCGCTCGTTCAGCATTGAGGTCTCTTCAAGGAGATTTCTCTAAACAGGTAAATCAAATTGTAGCTGACTTAATCAAATTAAGACTATTTGTTGAAGCTGCTATCGATTTTCCTGAAGAAGAAGTTGACTTTTTAAGTGAATCTCATGTGTTGGAACAAGTAGATTCACTTATTAATACACTGGGATTGTTAATTAAAAATGCGAACCAAGGGGCATTGTTAACAGAAGGTATGCGTGTTGTGATTGCAGGCAAACCAAATGCAGGAAAATCTAGTTTATTAAATGCTTTGGCAGGAAAAGACACCGCTATCGTTACTAGTATAGAAGGAACAACACGGGATGTTCTTAAAGAAGAAATAAACATAGATGGTATGCCGTTACATATTATTGATACGGCAGGCTTAAGAGAAAGTAGTGATGAAGTAGAAAAAATAGGCATTGATAGAGCCTGGAAAGAGATTGAACAAGCTGACCGTATATTATTGGTAGTTGATGCCAGTGAGCCTGATGAATTAGCTACGCAGCTTAGGTCTGAATTTGTTGATAGGCTTTCAAGAGATGATCATTTAACGGTTATTAGAAATAAAGTAGATAAAATAGATGAGGAAGCCGGTATTCAAAAAGATCGTCATTTTCCTATTATTTCTATTTCAGCTAAATGTAATTTAGGTTTACCCATACTTAAAGAACACCTTAAGGAATGCATAGGTTTTGATTCCAGTAATGAAGGTACATTTACTGCTAGAAGGCGGCATTTAACGGCCCTTCATCAGGCGATAAATTCAGTAAAGAATGGACGAAAGCAATTAGTTGAACTCAATGCCGGCGAACTGCTTGCCGAAGATCTGCGTATCGCGCAAGATGCTTTAGGGGAAATTACAGGAAAGTTCCGAGCAGATGACTTATTAGGAGAAATCTTTAGTAGTTTTTGTATCGGTAAATAGACATCTTACTTATTGAATATAAAAATAAACGGAGCGTTAAATGAGCCAGTTT
>Ga0105350_10000296_pt1 | contig 34277 bp, 36 predicted proteins | sample EN1Hudsemesocosm_FD_83506 | JGI IMG/M metagenome (GOLD analysis project Ga0105350, IMG submission 83506) | Methane-oxidizing microbial communities from mesocosms in the Hudson Canyon - EN1E Hudson Canyon | ecosystem: Environmental > Aquatic > Marine > Cold seeps | place: Hudson Canyon... | reverse complement strand
CTGATGTAGCGTATTCCCACCCTTCATATTCCCCGCCTGCTCCAAACTGTGAACTCACATAGTTGTATGATTGATTAACCGATACTGTGACGTCTAGCCAATCCAACCCACTGTCGGTATCACTAGCATAAGTATCATTGTCGATAAGTAATGCACTGGCCGACATTGACCCGAAAGTTAAAAATCCTACTGCAGCTATTTTTTTTAACGTTAAGTTCATGATAAAAAATTCTCTTATTAGTTGATGAAAAATTTATATAAAGTTACGAATATTCTTCCATGCTATACATCAGAAAATGATTTCTCTTAGTTATTTTATGATGAAGAATGAAAGATGCTTGCGTTTCTGGTTTCTTATCAAAAATCAGTGTAGAACACTTACAAATCTATTCTAACAATGAGATAGTGCGTTTATCCGATACACAAAAGACTGAACTGCTTACTAAGGTTGTTGTTTAATATGCCTCCCAAGTTACCTATAATTTGCTACTTGGAAGATAATGATACGATACGGGTAAATTATTCTGAGTTAATAGAGACCGAAGGTTTTAAGGTTATAGGCTGTAGAGACAGACGTTCGGCTTCAGATGTTATTGAGCGTAACAATATTGATCTTGCCATACTTGATATTGAGCTGGTTGGAGATCCTACAGGCGGATTAATATTGTGTAAAAAGCTGAGGGAACTTAATCCGCTACTACCCATATTAATTCTCAGCTCTCATGCTCACATAGACTACCGTTCTCGAGGATGGAGATATGGTGCCGACGACTACGTTACTAAAGACACTGAATTAGATCTTATATTGGTGCGTATTAAAGCGTTGATAAAAAGATATCAAACGCTGAGTACTCTTATGTCTAAACAGGCTAAAAGGAGTATTTCTTCAGAATTGGAAATAGACGAATTAAAGCATCAATTTTCGTGGATAGGCGAAACACTAGACCTCAGTTTAACCCAGTTTTGGCTCTTAAAGGCCCTCATAGAAAATTATGGAGAGCCCTTGAATCATAAGGCTCTTCAAAAAGCGGCTAACATATATGTAGAGCCAAATACCATAGTGGCGCATATAAAGAGTATTCGGCAAGAATTTAAAAATATTGACCCTGATTTTAATGGCATAAGAACAGAGAGAGGGCGGGGGTATCGTTGGATTTAGAACACATTCTTTGTCATATAATGCGCTAATATGGCTTCACCCAGTAACTATATCAAGGTGTTTTCGGGAAACCACACTGTAAACCTTGCCCCTGGTATTTCACCAAGAGATTCAGCTTCAATAGACCCTCCATGTACAGAAACAACTTTTTTCACAACATAAAGACCGAGACCAAATAAACCTGATTTATCAGTATCATTGGCTTGCCCTAACTCAAAAAGGGTTTCTAAGTTATCTGGTAAAGGGTCACCTTCATTTTCAATGACTACAGTCCGTTCTGCCTGAAGTATTACGCGAACCACTTTTCCTTTGCTGGAGTGTCGAATAGCGTTGTCGATTAAGTTTCGGAATAATTGATTCAGTAATATCCGGCTACCCATTATATCGAATGAACACATAGATTTAAAACTAATGACGTCAATATAGTCTTCATTGTATTGGAAAGTGAGTTCATCAAGAAGCTCATTAACATTGATCGGTTTCTGCACTGATACCGAGAAGGCGTCATCAATACAGGTGGCTTCACTCGCTTTTTTTAATAGTTTTTGGAGATCTTTGAGACTCTGTTCAGCTCGCAGAATATAAACGGACAACACTTCATTGTTTGACTTCTTTTTGATCAACTGTAAAGAGGATGAAGCGCCGATAATCGAATTACTTAGCTCATGGCGTAAAAATCGAGTAAATAATTTTGACCAATCTACTTGTTCTTGAAACGTTGACTTTAATTTATCTTGAGAAACCTTCAAAGCCTCTACGGTACTGTTTAATTGAATGGTTTGTACATATTCCTTTCTACTGTATGTTTCCAGCAAGTAGCTAGTAAATGCACTGATAGCCACTGCTGTTGATAAAAAAAGAGTATTTATCAAGAAAATGCCCGTTGTTGAGTTAGCCTCAAGCAGACCTTGCATATAAATCGCCATTACCTGATAACCAATTAGGATCAATACTGAGGAGAGAACTGAATATTTTAATTGAAGCCCTCCAAGCACCCCTAAGCCACCAATTATTAATATTAACCCTCCATAATATGAGTTAAAACCAGGATCATTCGGGCTGAGAAATGCAATTAATCCTATATGTAAATACCCTAAGACAACCATTTGAAAGGTGTAAATTCTTTGCCCTATATTTCGATATTTCTCAAAGAAGCTGCATATGAGAAACAAAATTAATGTAGGGCATATAACGCCAAAACGGTAATAAAGAAGTGTTTGATGACTACTTGGAGCCACGAGGCTATCACTCAGTGCAAAAGACGCATATGCAATTAGTGCAATTAAGAGGCCTACCCTGACAGAGACTAATTGGTTTTCATTGTACTTGCTTTGAAAGTCACGTTCCTGCTCAGGAGTAAGTGCATATTTTTTATATTTATTGAATACATTCATAATAACTTACATAAAATTTTAAAGCTTAACAAAAGGGCTGCCAGATTAACGTCAATAGCTACCATCACAGGCACATAGAAAATATAAGGATAAAATAAACAGAATATTCTAATCGATAATACAACATAAGACATTACTGATGAAGGTTCGCTTTTGTTCCTGCACCATCATCAGCTTCCATCGAACTCAAAAGATAGTGTTTTGTGTGGTGTCAGCGACATTTCAATGAACGAAAAGGGAGCGCTTTCGGGAAAAGCTAGCGTTTTATCATAACCTGAATTTGTATCGCTTTAACTCCTTTGCCAACGTTATAGAGATAATCGATATCAAGATAATCAGGCCATGTTAATTCAAAACACCAGTGTCTCCTTATTTCGAATTTTAGCCCCTGAAAGCATGTTTAAATCAATTAAATATCTAGCGTCCTAATAGCTCACCTAGGTCATCTGACAATTCAATTTCTGGGTATTTTTTAACGAATATTTTCAATAGTTCCAATGCGCGCTCTTTATCCCCTTCCTCAATCAATATCCTAATAGATCTGAGCTCAGATTCGGGCGCTGGTATAGTTGTCCTTGAAGTAAATGAAGATGCGCTTGATGCGAGCTCACTTTTCTCAAGCGCCTGTTCATTTATACCTGCATCATTAGCGGTCACTTCTTCATCACTAAATACAGGCATACTTAGACCTTCAGAGTCGCTATATTTCCGCTCACTCTTCAGGCGTTCTTTTTGCGCTTTCTTTTTGTGTCGTATTGCTGTTTTTTCTTCTGCATGCTGTTGAGACGGCGCAGGTTGAACTAACTTCTTTGCCTGCCGGATTTCGATACTTGGCATTGAAGTCTGAGGCGCTAGCTTTTGTGCAAATGGCTTTGGTTTTTCTGAGAGTAACATTGACTCAGAAGCTTCAAATGCGGCCGACTGTTTATCGTGTTTACTGCCCTGCATTTGATCCTGCAAATCCGTTTCGGACTCTTCTCTTATTCTCTTTTCTCTTATCTGGTTTTCGCTTACCTGTTCGTCGAACTGTGCATCAATACCCACATCCTTATTGATATCAAAAAAGATCGCTATCGCAAAAACCATACAGGCCGCTATAGGCACAATACGCAGTAAGCTTATCCATGCATCATTTGCTGCTTGGCTTTTACCTTGCACCGTTCCTTGAATAAGGTCTTGAGCCTCACTTTCAAGATGCTGTTTCGCTAACGCAATAATGCCTTCATCTATAGCTTCGCTGGGTGACTCTGTTGCACCAGACTGATACAGTGCATCAAGATCAAAATCGTCATTTGGTGTCGACATTAGGCAACTCCCTGCTTTATACGAAGGCAAGCTTGAAGTTTTGCCTTGGCATAGCGCAATTTTGTTTTGACCGATTCATACGTAGCACCCACAACCTCAGCGAGCATCTTTAAGTTCATATCGGTATCTTGGTTGAGCAAAAAAACCTCTCTTTGGTCGGCAGGCAATCGCTGAATACAATACCTCAGCTGTTCTGCTAAGCGGCTTTGCTGATGCGCTTTTTCTGGCGTACTGCCTGATTGCGCAACGACACTGTCTGATCCATTTTGTTCTTGAGGCTCACTCTCATCATAAGATTCATGCGACTTCGCCCCTCTAAAATGATCAATGCATAAGTTATGTGCAATGCGATAAGCCCAGGTTGTCCATTTTGCACTAACAGCATAATTACCTGATGATTTGATAATCCGGGCCCAACATTCTTGATATAAATCTTGAGCAGACTCTACTGAGTGAATTTGTCTGAGAAAATACCGATACAAGGGCGCTTTATGCCGCGCATACAGCAACTCAAAAGCACTTATACTGCCCTCCTTATAAGCGATCATAAGCGCTTCATCGGTATTTTCTTTTATCAAATTTACTGTCATATCAGTGAGCCATTACCCCGAATGATTCGCTAGGTTAGACGCCAATCTAACCAATTGGATAAACTCGCTTCTATAGCCAAGTTCATCTTTGCCTTTTGCTGCTGCTGCATGTCTGATTATGACCTGATAATCATCAACATCAATATATTTACTCTGCTTTAAGACCTGACCGAAGTGCGCCACACTAGCAGCAAACCTAAAGTCTGTAGAAGCCGATTCAAAGTCAGATAATTTTTCAGGACGAACAATGGCGCGTTTGATTAGCTGACTAGTCTGTTGATTGGGGGCTTTGTAGCGAAATTTTATGAAGGCCATTTCGCCAGCCAGATCGGTATTCGCTTTTTTAGTTGGAGTCGTTTCTAGTTGATACCGAAGCGCATCAACGCTCGCACCACCGTGACCAGTTAACGCCAACTCATAAATAGCCGTCACTGAATGACCTGCCCCTATTTCACCGGCATCTACCTTATCATTATTAAAGTCTTCACGTGATAATGCACGGTTTTCATACCCTACAAGTCTGTATTCAGAGACGTGAGCCGGATTAAATTCTACTTGAATTTTGACATCTTTCGCGATGGTCATTAGTGTTGCGCTTAACTCTTGCACCAATACTTTTCGCGCCTCTTTCAATGTATCGATATAAGCATATTGACCATTACCCACATCTGCTAGCTGTTCCATCAGCTGATCATTATAGTTTCCGGTTCCGAAACCCAGTGTAGTTAAACTGGTGCCACTTTTACGTTTTTCTTCAATCATTTTTTTCAGAGCATTCACATCACGCGTTCCGACATTAAAATCACCGTCTGTCGCTAAGATAACCCGGTTTATTCCTTCTGGAATATGCGCCTGCTTTGCTAGTTGATAGGCTAGATGTATACCCGCTTGGCCATTTGTACTGCCTCCCGCACTCAATTTCTCTAGCGCCTGCTCTATCTCAAAGGTTTGATTACCCGCAATCGGCTCTAACACAACACCCGAGGCACCCGCATAAACAACAATCGATACTTTATCTTCTGCCGTTAATTGTCTGCTAAGCATTAATAAGGACTTTTTTAACAAGGGTAACTTGTCAGGTGCATTCATTGAACCGCTAACATCTAGTAAAAATACTAAATTAGCAGCGGGACGTTGTGCTTCTACTGGCAGAAAGCCTTTTAAGCCAATTTTTAGTAGCGCGTGCTGACCTGACCAAGGCGATTTTGCAAGCTCGGTATGAATATTAAAAGGCTGGTTTGTGGTTTTAGGTGCTTCATATTGATAGTTAAAATAGTTAATCATCTCTTCAATACGCACTGCTTGCTCGGGAGGTAAATCACCTTGAGTAATCATACGTCTTACGTTTGAATAACTACCCGTATCGACATCAATACTAAAGGTAGAGACAGGTTCAGATTGGGATAACTTCACTGGATTTTGAACAAATTGAGCATAGTTTTCTCGATCCATGTCAGGGTAAAAACCCATGACCCGCTCATGTTTCACTTGGGGCATGACAACAGACGATGCCAGTTGCGCTGTCGCCCCAGAAAAGTAGTTTAAGTGTTTCTTGGCTTTTGGTTTGGCAGCTGCCTTTGAAGATAACTTGCTAGCACGATGATGACTTAATACACTTTTTTCTTGGAGACTATCCGATTCAATTCCTACTTTATGAACAGCATGCATTTCTTTTGATTCGTTCACATCCTGTAAAACGCGTTGATCTTGTTTTCTTCTTTCAACTACGACCCCCTTTAAAATAGAGTTTGGTACAGTAGAGGCTTGAGTTTCCGGTTCTATTTTTTGCTCATTATTGGACGCACAAGCAGAAAGTAAAACAAGCAGAGAACCTACATGTAGTGAATGAGTGAAAGCTAATTTTGAGTATTTCATAATAAAACCCTTTTTGATGAATAATTCGTTTCAATTACTACTAACGAGTCATCACAGGAAAAGGGTTATTTATTTTTCAGTTATTTAAACTCATCATCAAAAAACCACAAAAAGCGGCATTATTGGGTGCAAGTGTATCTATCACTTGAGACTTCATTTCTAAAATAGTTTCTCGATAGCGCTGATAAAAATCCCAACTAGGGAGAGGTTTATAGTCAAGGTTCTGCAGCTCAAAGTATTTAATCACGCCTTTCGCCGTTGTCGGTTTAACAAAAACTTCTTCATTAGGGGAATAGTAATTAGGTAAAATGGTGACCAAAGACCATTTTGCTAATTTGGCGGGCTTTAAGGACTCCAACATCACCTCAAAACCCTTTTGTTGATTGCCATGCAAATAGGCTTGAAAGCCCTCTACAAATTTCACCATTTCATTGGTAGACAGGTTGGCTACAAACTCTTTAAACTTTGGCTTTTCAAACATCGAGACCATTGACGATCGTGCCGTCATTTGGACCATATTATCGGCTATTTGTTGAGTATGCCTAAACTTCTTTTTAGCAAAGCAGTTTTGGGTTTGCTCGATCATTTGGGGCATTTTGTGCTTTTTACCCACAGCAGCCAAACCTGGGTGCAGAAAACCCGTTGGATACCTTTGCAAGAAAAGCGCTTCAGCATGTTTAAGCTTTGTGATATTCATTGTTCTGTCTCATTATAATCAGTACTTCTGCTACAAGGTCTTTTGAATGTTTCATTTAGTCCCTGATATGGTCATATGGTTGCCATATGGATTAGCTATAATCTCGGTTTTTTATCGTTTCAAATATTGGCCATTATTGGTCGCACTCACCTTTGTGCTAGCCTTTTATTTTCAACGCATATCAATGCTGGCGATAATAGTTTGTGTGGTTTTATTGGCGCTCCCCACTGTAGCAAAACAGCTAGCCAGCAGATATCAATTTTTTATACAAAGCTTGGGGGCTTTAAGTACACTCGCGCTTGCCCTTCATTTGATACCCGGTTTCGATAACCTGTTAATTTTGAACAAGGTCATTACGGGCTCAGAAAGTACGAATTTCACGCTGTATCTCAATCTTGATAAACCATTTGGTTTTTTCATATTATTTTTACTCATGCCCAATATGCTGATCAGTACAAAAAATCGTGCATTATCTCCTAGAGAAAAAACTATTCTACTAAGTAGTTTCACCAGCTTATTTATATTGGCTCTCTTGCTGAAACTGGTGAGATTTGAGTGGTCTTTCCCCGATTGGTGGTGGATATTTGCGATCAACAACGCACTATTTACTTGCGTAGCTGAAGAAGCATTTTTCCGAGGATTCTTACAAAACCATCTTAAAACGATAATACCCAACGCAAAGTTTAATGCTGCTATTGCTATTGTCTGTTCAAGTTTATTATTCGGCTTGGCACATTTTCCAGGTGGTATTAATTTTATAATGGTCGCAACACTCGCAGGCTTGATATATGGGCTCAGCTATCATTGGAGTGGGCGCTTAAGTATCGCTATTGCAATGCACTTTACATTCAATATGTGCCATTTACTTTTTTTAACTTATCCACTTACCAGATAAGCCGTAATCACAACTTAAAAATCAGCCACCCAATCAGGGCTCTTATGATATTTTGGGTCTTCGTAACGGTCTTTCATTGACTTCATTGATTTATAAAAAACATTTTCAATCAACCAGTTCACTAAAAATGGCGGAATGAGCCCCCCTGGTTCATTATGTCCTTGCCAGATCATTTTCGTACGCGTTTTGCTCTCCGGAAATAATACCACTTCAGAGTTAAGGCGAGGTATGCGCATCACTCCTTTATTCTCAGGTACTGTATCGCCTTCATTCCACTCTCTGATTCTGACTATTTTTGAAACTGGGTCTTGCGTTAACTGCTGCCCCATCGCCATATCTCGATCTTGCAATGGCCATGGCAGCCCCATTCTCATGTAAACTTTACGCGACCTAGTTTCATCAAAAGGCTCAACCAGGTAAGCGTCTTCCATGTCTTCTACCCAATCAGGAAAGGCTGCAATATCTGAATAATTACCAATTATATTTGAAAGTGAGGACTGAACTATTTGAACGGCTTTTACAGCAACAAAGCTGCTACCCGGCCAGTCCCTTTTGAAAATTTTAGTTCCTTCTTCATCCATCATTAGTTCCCAACCAGAGTCGTCTAACTCATCAGGTAACTCAGTTCTATACGTTTGTTCATTTGCGTGCGATTGAATACAACAAAAAATAAACGTAAAAACGAAAAAACGAACACAGTTCGCTAAACAACGTTGAATTAACTTGGCCATAATAGAGAAGCATTCGCTTGAAAAAATAACAATCTAACAGTTTTACATAAAAAAAAGACGTTCAACTCTACATGCTGAACTGATAGAGAAAAGAATATTATTTTACCTTAACGAATAGCAAGTGCCTCTTCCAATTACGACTATACTTAAATTCTTATCGTTCACTTATGGTCATTAATCTGTGTTTCAAGTCACCCCAATGAACGCCTTCAATTATCTGATAATGGTAAGCCTGTTATTCTACGCTGCATTTAAAACACAATACGTTAAAGCGCAAGACCTTATCGAAAAAGATATCAAACCCTTACTTCAGTTTGGTTACACTGAGGCTTGCCCTCACATGTGCCCATCCGATAAAAACAAAGGCTTCACGACAGACATTGCCAGAGCTATTTTTGAACACGAAGGCTATCAAGTTAAGTTTGTTGATTTACCTTGGGCAAGAGCAGCGGCTAACACCTTAAATGGGCAGTTAGATGGCGTTCTATCGGCAGGCAAGGAAGAAACGCCTGATTTATTATTTCCAACAATGGAAATTGCCCTACAAAGCGACTGTTTTTATGGCAAAAAATCCGACTCATGGGTGGCTGGCAAGGCTGAGACATTCCTAAATCGTAAAACGATTATATTTAATGGCTGGGTAAACGAAAAATTATTCCAGAAAACCTTAGGGCTAAAAAGCTACAACGCGTCATTCGAGCCCTTCTCACTTGATCAGCATTATACTCAGAGAGTGCTTAATATGATCAAGTTAGATAGAGCCAATGCATTTTGGATGGATATAAATGTCTTTGCCTATTATAAACGAAACAAGCAAAGCGATGTTGCTGGTATCAAAAGCCTTGGTTGTATCAAGCATCAAAATTTATACCTGGCATTGTCACCCAAAAATAAAATGCTGTCAGCAAAGCTAGCTGACCAATTTGACCGTGGCATGAAAAGGTTAAGATCATCTTCAGAACTAGACAACATTCTTCAAAAATACGGACTTAACGACTGGCGTTAAGTCTCGCCGCACGATGCTCCCAAAAAATGTCTAATTGAGACACTGGAACTTACTTTATAAAATATATAATATGACGCTCTGCTGAGTTTTTAGTAGACTATCTTTAAAATAATTGTACTTATTATAACCAAATTTATAGAGAAGCTTAAAAATGTTCACTGATATAAAAGCATTTTATGATCAATTTGTTGAAGATTTTTCCTTATTTGATGCGAAGGTTATCGCGAGCAAATATCAAGCTCCTTACACCGCTGTTTCTGCAGAAGGTGACATATGGGAGTCTAAGGAAGCTGATGAGATACTCACTTACTTTCAGATTCTTTTAGATAAACATGCTTCAGAAGGTGTAGTTGCCTGCAAATATGAAAACCTTGAGTGTGTCGCTATCGGTAAGAGCTGCTTTTTAGCAACAGTTACTTGGACGATGATGAAAGCAGGTGGAGAAGTCACTTCTAACTGGAGAGAGTCTTATAATTTGGTACGCACTAACGATGGCTTAAAAATATTCACCTCGATAGATCATTAAGCCTAGGCAGTTATGCCTGGCTATTAGACCAAACTAAACGCCACTTTCGCTCAAAGATAGAAGCATCTCATCACAGAGTTTTTTCATATTGAGCAACTGATCATACGGCAGCGCAGTCTTACAAAGTATAGCCCCAGGTATAGCAAGCGCCTTCTGCTTTAATGCTCTCCCATTCCGGGTAAGATAAAGGCACTTACTACGCTCATCTTTCTCGCTCACTTTTCGTAAAATAAGCTTCTTAGCTTCCAACCTTTTTAACAGTGGCGTCAAAGTTCCTGAGTCTAAGTGTAATTTTAGACCTAAGGCTGAAATACTTATCTCGTCTTGTTCCCACAATATCATCATCACCATATATTGAAGATAGGTTAAATCAAGCGACTGTAATTCAGGACGATATGCTCTAATCATGGCATTTGACGCACTATAGAGCGAAAAGCAAATTTGAGTGTCAAAACAGAGGGGGTTGAATTCGTTCTTATCGGGCATGGTCATAATTCGTATTTTCTAATACCAAATCACAAACGCGGCTGCAGCACCAACACCGCATGTTTCATCATAATGACTATGACGACACGCATGCTTACCAATCACATAACTTAATGTGGCACCTACTATGTATAATTCTAGGTCATGATCTTTTTCAAAACTCTGACAACCACCTAACATTATTGCAAACGTGATCAAAAAAACCACACTTAATTTTTTCATTAAAGTCTCCCAGACTTTATAATCTATTGATATGCATCCTACAAAGCGGATCTTCAATGAGCAAGCACAGGCTGTCGGATACGTGATTCAGTATGCACATTGTGTAAGCATAGCTGCTTATAGTTGCCGTTGCATATTCCAATGGGCTTTTTTCTTTTTCAGTTTGAGCGGTTTTTCATGTGCATGGATATGATGCTCATCCTCTAAATGCTCTGCCTCATGAGAATAGCCATCGTGATAATGTCCGTCATGAGAACCTCCATCAGTATGGTGCTTTCCTTCTACATCACTACCGAATTCATCATGCTCTGAGCTTTTATCATACTGAATGGATTTCTGATCTGCTGTTTTTACATCAAGACTGTCAACAGAGATACTTTCAGGCGGGAAGTCCAAACCAGCACTTCTTTTTTCAGCACTCTCCTGTCGTTTTTTTTCATTTGTGGGTTTACCTGATTTTTTACCCGTTTCCTCATCAAAATTAGCACCACCTTGTTTAGTTTGTGATTGTTCTTTGTCTTCTTTTTGTTGAACTGCCAGTGCCGTATCTTTAGTGGAGCGTTTTAGGCTTTCTTCCCCTGAGCTATTCGATAAACTACGACTATCTTCTTTTGGCAACTTATCTTGTTGATTCGATGGCGGCTGACTTGGCTGTTTATTAAGTTTTGGCTTAGTTTTAGTTTTAGTTTTAGTTTTAGTTTTAGTTTTAGTTTTAGTTTTAGTTTTAGCCTCACTACTGGCATCCCCTAAGCTTGGGTCTTCTTCGGGCGTTTCAACACTAAACTGCTCTTTGTCTAGGGTGCCGTCTGATAAGGCCTCAGAAGCATTTTTTTCTTTTGTTTCTTTCTTTCTACCAGTCTCAGTAGGCATTACGCCTGCTTTCGAGTCCTTCTTTGTTGAATCCTGAAATGATTCTTCCGCTTGTTCTGTGGTCATCGATTCTGCCACAGTCTTGAGCTTAGACTTATTCTCTGGTGCCTGCGTGTAATACTTTTCGCTATGCTCGTCTGAAACGTGTTCTATCTCTTTCTGCTGCTCTTCTACCTGCTCTTTCGGAATTTTGCTGTTGTATTTTTGGGGCTTTGGTGTCGGTAATACGTTTGTTCGTGACTCCTCTGAAGTCTGTTTTTCTGGCTCAGAGGGCATCGATTCAATTGTTTGATGGCTGCAACCCAGAAACAAAGAAACCAGCAAACTAATCAGTTGAAGGCGACAAAGGAAGGATATTTTTTTCATATTTGAGTAACTTATTCTAAACACAGCCATCATAGTTATTTACTCAGACAGCTGCCACTGTGATAATCAAGCAATAACCATATCATAACAAGAATGATGGAAAAGTGTCATGACCACTGAGCCTGTAATAACACAAGCACCAACCACAAAATCTCAGCCAAAAGCTAACGTTCATAAAAGCCCCTCACAAAAGGTTCACCCTAAAGTAAGTGCAGAACGGGAAAGTATTGGTCGAAAACTAATATTTTTCGCTTGGGCTGTAGAAATATGTGCCGTCATTATAGGCTTTGCCATTTCTATTATGCAGGGCATTACCTCTTTCAGTGAACTTGAAGCAAACCGAAGCGGCTCCCTAGGTTTTGGCGATTACACAAATGTCTTCATTGCGATGATGCCCTTTTTCATGGTGGCCATCGTCGAAATCACCAAGATTCCTTTTGTTGGTGCAACCTACAAAACCAGTAACACTACGTGGAAATTTATCTTTGCTACCTCTCTGGTATTTCTGGCATTCATTACCTTTGAATCTGCTTTAAACGGCTTTGAACGAAATTTTCATTCGTTAATATTTTCGATCGACAAATATAAAAAAGAATTAGTGGCAGTTGAAGAAGAGATCGTGCCTCTCGCAGAGAAAAGAGACAAACTTGCGGGTTTAACCGCCCCGAAAATAGAAGCCGATTACAGTAGCCGGCACAGCATTATCTCTGAAGACCGTGCCCGTCAAGCTGAAACTATACAAGATAGAATTCAAGGTTTACGCGCTGCAACCCAAACTGAGTACATTAAAGGTCTTGCGAATCAAATTGAAGACCGTCGGGTTCAAGTAAGCAGCCTAAGGTCTGACCGTCAACGAGAGCTTGATGCCTTAATCAATGCATCAAGTGAGATGAGTAAAAACTCTGCCTCTGAGATCAGTACGCAGCGTAGGAGTTTGCAACAGCAGTTATCAAATGAACAAAATTATTTAAAAGAACTACGCATAAAACGAGAAAAAAACATCGAAGACGCTAGTTATTTCTCAGAAAACAAAGTAAAAAAACAGCAAAATAAAATCGTCAAAAACCAAGAAGAAAAAGTCGAAAGCTTACGTGTAAAACTAAATACACTCAGTGATTCAGACCGTCAGTCCAAACTAAGGTCCGGATACAATCAAGATATTGAAGCGGTTAAAGATCGCTATCAAAAGCGCATTAAAAATTTCAATAATGAAATTCAAGCACTGTCACTTACCATGAGTAAAAGCTTAGGGGCACGGGAAAAAGATGTTGAGCACGTGATTAAAAACCATATGGCTGAATTAACCCGTATAGAGAAGAAATTTTCCGATCAGCAATCCGACAATGAACGTATCAGAGAAGATGAATTCACCAAACTCGCTAGAAACGATGAATTAATGACGGCTTTAGATCAAAGTATTTTTGATAAGCAAAACCAGCGTGTCGAATTAAGAAACATCGTCAATATCAAGGTAGGCGACAATCAAGTTTATCGTATGGCGCAGTGGTGGTTTAGCAAGGAGTCTGCTGCCGACTTGGACCGAAAGGACGTCATGACCATTGCCTCACTATGGTTTGGTAGCTTGGCAATGCTGATCGCAATCACCGGAATTTTATTGGCATTCGCCTCATATGTTATCCGTGACCCCTATATTGAGGATCAAGCTGGCCCTAGAGATAATGTTGTTTCGCTTAGCAAAAAGACCATTAACAGTTTAAGGCGGTTAGTAATTTATTGGCGCAGAGTTCAACGTAAGCCCGTCATCAGAGAAGTTGAAAAAGAAATCATAAGAGAAATACCGATTGAAAAAGTCGTCAGAGTCGAAGTACCGATAGAGATAATTAAAAAAGAAATCGTACATATCCCACTTTATACCGACGATAAGTCATTAATTAAACTAGCGAGTAATCATTCCTTTGATGCTCAAGATATTGATACCACTGAAAAACCTAATAAGGAAGATTAGGAGATGAGTATCGATAACCATGCTGAAGACAAGACAAACCCTAAAGGTCATAAATTTACTACCCATAACTTTGAAGCAATGAATCGCGCGATAGACACTGAAGTTGACCGGCGCTTTGAGATTTCAGAATTATATCGATATGAAGGCAGCTCTCGTCGCTCTCTAATGTTTATGCATATTGCCACTAGCCTTTCCGTTATCGCTGTCGCTTCAGCAGTAGTTTGGTGGTTGTTTAATCCGCCAACCGGTAGTGTTGTTACTACCGGTACCGAGCCACCCACGTTTTCAAATACATTTGATCGCAGCACAACTGATGCTCTTAACATCTTGTCTGAACAAGAAAAAACTAATGATGAAGACAAACCATTTATCAATACCTCATTCACTGTATTTCACCGGACTCTAATTCCGAGCGGTGAATATGTTGTCACGGGCAAAACCTACCAACCTGATAACCTCAAGACCCCTAATGAGCAATACTGTTACTTGGAGCAAGCACAATCAGCATCAGGATTATCCGGTGAACCATTAGCATCTATCAATGAAGGTGACTTTACCCTTGAAACTGACGATGCATCCTTAATTAGTTTTGCCCGTAAATATTGCCAATTTACCAATTAACACCTAAAATTTTTTGGTCTATTTATTCATTATCGTTACTACAAATCATGACTAAGTTAACTCGTAATTGATGATAAGTTGATAAAAACGCCATTTATCAGCACTCAGTTACAAAAAAAGTGAAAAAAGATGCGATTAATAACGTGTCAATTCTACCGAAAAAATTATTCTCCTTTATAATCTCGTCTGTTTATATTTTTACTTTACAGAGGTATCGTTAATGATCGTTTTTACTGCCAAAAGCAAAATCACTACAGAAGTATATGTTGGCAGTGCCCGCGAGAGTGTTGAAGAACACTGGGCACACCTAATTATACAGGCAGAGGAAGGCGGTACCGGTAACCTTTTAGAGCTAGTTCGTAAGCATGGCGCTGACCAAATTGAAATTGAAACATGGGCTTTTGCTGATTCACCTGCTGAATCAAGAGAATTAATCCGGGATGCATGTGAAGATCTAAACGCCGAAGCAATTAAAACCGGACGTGCACCAGCGGTAAAAACAACGGTTCCGGCCAAATCAAAACCTTCAACTTCACCGGTACACATTGAAGCAAAAAAAGCGCCTCAACCTAAAAAGCCAGCTAATTCTGAACACGGACCAGTGGTTAGTATTGATGTAAGCGAATACCAATCTTCCAAAAAGCAAAAAGAGTTTACGGAAGTCACACCCGAAGTCGTTACCTTACGTCACTCTGAATCAACAAAAGTCGCTGAAGACATGAAATCAGTGATGATTCGAATAGAGATGCAACGTAAAAAGAACATGAAAACCTACACACCGCCTAAAAAGACAACCAAAAAAGCGACCAAAGCCAGCAAAGTGGCTGCGGCTGCGGCGGCAAACAGTACAGCCGAGAAAAGTAAAAAACTTAAACTACCGGATGGTAGGGTCAGCTCATCAGTAAAAGAGAAAAAAATCAAAGAAGCCATCGCTCAGGAAAAATTACAACGCCAGGCAGATCATAGAGCCCAAACAGCTGCTGAAGCTGATGATATGGCAGCCTTGCTAGCCCGCTTGGACCAACGTACTGCAGAAACAGGCAAAGTAAGGCGCAGACGATAAATGTAATCAGCCCCGAATAGCTACCCTGAACTTTAGGGGCTTCATAAGGCAGTAATTTATTTTAAGTTACCGCCTACCTCTTTGATCAACATTACGATCAAAAGACAACTCTTCCAAACCATCAAGCATAGAACTAATAAAGTATAGAACCCTAGCCTCAAGCGTAACGCCAGGCAAAAAAACTTCTATCTTTTACACCGAACTATACATACTCGCCTGATAATGCACCAAAATATTACACAGTATTTTAATCTATTCAGCTTGAGAATATTTCCATATTAAAGTTTGAGCTTTTTCCCTACCTATATTGATGGCATTGCTGCCAGAGCCAAGATGCATTTGAAGACTCTCAGCTATCATTTTGAAAAACAAACGATATCAGCTCCCAAACATATATTTACTCACATCAATAAAGCACTACTCTTAACTTAAGGTTTACTTAAGTTTCTTTTGTTCCAATAACACCACAACCTAAAGCGAGACACTTTGATGACCCACACCTTACTATTTTCTATCGCCTTTATACTTATCACCGTATCTGCACAAACTGTCAGCGCCGATACAGCCACTGGTAAACAAAACCTTCCTACGTCGACATTGATGACTACTGGTGGCCCGTTCTCATTTAGCGACTACAGAGGAAAAGTCATCTTAATTGATTTTTGGGCCTCTTGGTGCGCGCCTTGTAGAGAATCATTCCCTTGGATGAACCTGATGCATCAACGTTATCTCGATCGAGGCTTAACAATAATTGCGATCAATTTAGATAGTGAAGCGCCCGAAGCAACTGCGTTTCTAAAACGCAATCGTGCCGATTTTTCTGTCATTTATGACAATGAAGGCCTGAGTGCAGAAACAATGAACGTTGAAGCAATGCCGACGTCGTTCCTAATTGATAGGAAAGGGATACTACGCCACACCCTGACAGGCTTTACCACTTCAAAAGAAAGTAAACATGAAGCACTCATCAAACAACTTTTAAATGAAACCATCCGGTGAATGATATGCATCAAAAAATATTACAAATAATGCTGATCGTCAGCTTCATCAGCGCATGTAGCAATGTAGGAGTCAAACCCTGGGAAAAAAATATCTTAGCCCGTGATGATATGCAGCTTATCCACGCTCCTTTAGAGGCAGGGCTTGATGACCACATATATTTCAGCAAAGAAGCGAGTAGCGGCGGCAGAGGCTTTAGCGGAGGTGGATGCGGATGCAATTAAATACTGAAGTAAGAGACAAAACGAAAGATAAAAGTCGATTCCAGAAAATTTCTCCTGCTTTGGCTATCGCGAGCATAGGAATTCTAGGAGCAAATGAGACACTTGCCAAAGATGAGCTTGATCGATGGGACTTTGATACTGCCGTACTTCTATATGCCGAAGCAGACGATCGAGTTTCAGCTGTTGAACCGGTATTTTCAGCTACAAGAGCGTTTGATAATGGCGAAACTCTCAATATAAAACTCGCCTACGATACGCTAACAGGCGCCTCTCCCAATGGAGCTACCCCAAGCAAGCAAAAGCAAATTTTCACTCGCCCTTCTGGTAAAGGTAAATCGACCATAGCCTCTGGAGAAAGTCCTCTTGACGATACATTCAAAGATTCTAGGGTAGCATTAGCCCTAAATTGGACTGCTCCGATCAATCGTGAATGGGAATATAGCACTGGCCTTTATGGGTCCAAAGAGTTTGATTACCTTTCCCTAGGCGGTAACGCGTCTATAAAGCACTATTTCAATCAAAAAAATAGCGCGATTAATTTTGGCATCTCTTTTTCTTCGGACCAAGTAGAGCCCAAAGGAGGAACACCAATTGCATTAGCTGAAATGGCGCATAAGTCAGACGATGACTTTAAGGATACCCATAAAAAGACCCGTGAAGACGACTCCAATTCAAAAACAATTCAAGAAGGTATGATTGGTCTGACACAAGTCATTAATCGTCAAACTATTATGCAGTTTAATGCTGGCTTCAGTTATACATCAGGTTATTTGACGGACCCTTTTAAACTTTTAAGCGTCATTGGGTCTGATAAGTCTGACAGTGATTATGGTGCAAACTTTCAAGATACAAATTCAAATAATATCTACCTTTACGAAGCTCGACCCGATAGCAAACTAAGACATAGCTTCTATTGGCAGACAAAATATAGCGTAAGCAACGGCGACATGATCGACAGCTCTTATCGCTTCATGATCGATGACTGGGGCATCAACTCGCATACTTTAGATTTTCGTTATCGATGGTATTTCACATTAAACAAAGAGCGCGATTCTTACCTTGAACCTCACCTGCGTTATTATAGCCAATCTGCTGCTGACTTTTATCAGCGGTATATTGATTCCGACGATTATCAACTCGGGGACCCTAACTTCAGCTTTGCAAGTGCTGATGAACGATTAAGTGACATGAATGCAGTCACACTTGGACTGAAATACGGCTGGCGTTATCAAGAAGGTAAAGAGGTAAATATTAAGCTTGAATACTACTCACAATCGCATTCAGGTAAAAAGGGCATTGGCTCGCTCAGTAATCAAGAGTTATATCCTGGCACCAAGGCTGTTATGCTAGCGATAGGTTATTCGTTCTAAGCAATTGAATTCTATGCATACAATACACGTGACGCCAACAGAAAATCCTAGCGATCACCCGCCACCAACATTATGTGGTTCGGGGGTAAACTGGCTTGGCCAATTTCAGGCCATGGCCAGTGAGTGTGATGTATTAATAGAGGGCCTGAGTCAAAAAGATGCGCTAGTGGCTGTCAAACTTGCGGCCATTGAGGTCTGGAGAATCGAATACAAATACAGTCGATACCGGTCAGATAATATCATGGCATCGATCAATAACTCTCAAGGTAAAACAATAGAGGTGGATATTGAAACAAGCGCCTTACTCAATTTCTCAGAGCAGTGCTATCAATTAAGTGCTGGGCTTTTTGATATAAGCTCAGGCGTATTACGAAAAATCTGGCATTTCGATGGCAGTGATAATATTCCATCTCAAACCGATATCCAGTCAACCCTAAAGTCCATTGGCTGGTCTAAAGTTCAATGGTCGTCACCAACACTCTGCCTTAAGCACAAAATGGAACTCGATCTGGGAGGCATAGGAAAAGAATATGCGGTCGATAAAGTTAAACAAAGCATCGATTTACTCGCTGCCAGCTTACCTTCGTTCGCATTTCTTATTAATTTTGGTGGCGATCTTGCCTGCTCTGGAACGCGATTAAACGGTCAGAACTGGGAAGTGGCTGTTGAAAGTATAAAAAAATCTGATAGTGTTGATGCGAAGGTAAATCTCAATAATGGTGCGATTGCCACTAGTGGTGACTCTCAACGCTACCTTGAAAAAGACGGCATCCGCTACAGCCATATTCTCAATCCTAAAACGGGTATGTCTGTCGCCAATGCCCCTCGCTCAATATCTGTTGCGGCAAATACCTGCATGCAAGCAGGCATGTTATCAACTATTGCAATGTTACAGGGCGCAGATGCAGAAGCTTTTCTAGACGCCCAAGAAGTCCAATACTGGATTCAACGAAAGTAGCTTCTTTGTTCTATTTAAATACGACTTTCAATATAAGGAAATAAATAATGTCTGACAGGTTTGAACAACTCTCTGAAAAAAACATCGACTTTATCAAGCAACAGCATCTATTTTTCGTGGGTACAGCTGCTGCGGAGGGCTCCGTCAATGTATCACCAAAAGGAATGGATAGCTTTAGGGTGGTCAATGAATCAAAAGTGTTGTGGTTAAACTTGACCGGAAGCGGCAATGAAACAGCTGCTCATATGCTTGAAAACAATAGAATGACCATCATGTTCTGCTCATTCGATAAACAACCACTAATTCTACGCTTGTATGGCAATGCTAAAGTCATTCATACAAAGGATCAGGAGTGGGAGAATGTAAGTGCACACTTTCCTGATTACACCGGTGCCAGGCAGATATTTGAATTAGACATTAATATGGTCCAAGAATCTTGCGGCTATGCGGTCCCCTACTACGACTTGAAAGGAGAGCGACCTACATTGAAAAAGTGGGCCGATAATAAAGGCAAAGAAGCAGTGGAACAATATTGGCAGGATAAAAACACCCTTAGCATAGATGATAAAGAAACCGGTATTTTATAGAAAGCAGTCTATTTAAAAGGGGTTCGAAAATAAACGGAGCCCCCCCTTAATGACTCGTCACATTGAAACAGCCCTTTCACTGAAACGCTTGATATTCTCAATTAAAGCCTGATGATCGCAACATAAGGCATCAGGTTCAGACGCACCTACTGGACCAAGCATGGTCTCTGCTAGCGCACCAACAAGTGCACTCGCCGTAATTTTCGAGTCCTGCTGACAAAACTCACCGGCATCAATCCCCTCATCAATCAGGGCCTCTATAATACGAGCAAAAGATCGTCGATAATTCAGGCGTTCGACCTCAATCATCGGGTCAATAGGTTCAGCAAGCATGGCATAGGCAAAACGATAGTTTTCTAATGAGCGCTCTGCAAATGCCGTAATCACAGCGAGAAGTCGTTTTTTACAGGAACGCTCACCTGGTAGTATGCCATCAGGGAAAACTGTATTTTTCACATAACGTACTTCTAGCTCTCCACCCAGCTTAAAAACTTCAGTACAAAGTTCTGTTTTAGATTCGAAATACTTATAAACTGTACCCGTTGCCACCTTTGCTTTCTCCGCAACGGCTGCAATGGTCAAATTCAGAAAGCCTTTTTCAATCACAAGTTTGAGCGCAGAGTTAAGAATCAGCGTACGCTGAGACTTTTTTCTTGCTTCTGTTTTTTCTGTCGGCCGATAAGACATTGATATCAAGTTCCATTTTTTGTCATCTTATTATTATGTATTATTTTTAACTCAGTCTAACGAAAGGCCTCACAGGTGACTATTTTTTCATTGAACATTTGAACCAATTTGTTAAGTCGCACACATCCTGAATGTTAATTTTACGGTTAAATTATTTATTTCTAACTCTAAATGAAATTAACAGCGTGTAATTAAAGTTCCAGAAGCAATAACAAATGTACTTGTTGATTAAGTACATTTGTGTATTTACTGCATAATTTCCGCTTAATACACTAATAAACAAAACTAAATTCCATGCACATTCAATAACTTGACTACTCACCATGAAATATATCGCTTATTTCCCTAATAAATTATGACAATTGAGTATAACTTTATGGTAATCTTCCGATCCGATATTAATCACGTATAGTCAATAATGTGAACAAAGCGATGCTTAGTGATCATAAAAATACTGTTATATAAGCAATTAGATTTTGTTCAAGTTGCGTGCTAACTTAGACGAGCAACCTACAAAATTAAAAAGAATATGGAGTGCATTTTATGTCTAAAACAAATGAAATTGACGAAATTATTACGGTCGAAGAAGCAGTTGAAAACGGCTACTTCTTCTTAGAAAATCGAAAATTCCACGGTCCATTTGAGACTGAAGCAAAAGCAGCTATCTCAGCACTGAAAGATTGCAAGTTGACTAAGCCCGGTGAATGTAGAGCGATTTATCAAGGATCAATTAAAAGAAATATCGACACTGATTTAAACGAACCATTAGGTGATATGCGTCAAGTATCATCCGTAGAGTGTCCAAGTTGTGAAGTTACTACTCAAGAAACCTTGACTGATGCTGCCAACGCTTAAGCCTTCTGTCAATTAGACTACGCCAAAATAGTGACTGAACAAAACTTCCGTTCAGGCACTATGTAGTGCTTACCCCTTTCTAAACCAACATCCAATACCTTAATTCTGTTTCATTTTCCCACATATTATTTCACGATGGCGTAAACTCGGCATTCGCTTGATTTAAGTACTTAACAACCAAAATGCCCAGCAAAAAAACTACAGCAAAAAAACAAAACAAACCTAATAAGATCAAAACCCTTCTTACTCACCCTACTTGTTTGAAAGTCTTTGGTATTGCTTTTCTATGCCTCATTGCTTGGTTGATTTACCTTGATGCTCAAGTCCGATTCAAATTTGAAGGCAAAAGGTGGGCATTACCTGCTGAGGTCTACGCCAGGTCTCTGGAAATATATAATGATAAACCGCTTAACTTGAGCAACTTACAACAAGAGTTAACACTATTAAACTTTCGAAAAACCAACCAAGCTCTTTCACCTGGCAGCTATACTATAAAGGGTAACCAGGTTGAACTTTACACACGAAAACATCAAACAGCTCAAGGGGTACAGCCAGCAGCCCACTTCAGGTTTTCGTTACAAGGCGATGTTGTTCAGTCTCTTCAAGCACTGGATCAATCTAAATTGGATTTATACAACCTACCACCTTTAAAAATTGGTGGTATATATCCTCGCATCAAAGAGCAACGTGAATTGCTTCCCTATCAAAGCTTTCCACCTGAGTTAATCACATCACTATTGTTAACTGAAGACCGTGACTTCAAGCATCATTTTGGGCTATCTCCTTATTCAATTATCAGAGCTGCTTGGGCAAACATGAAAGCAGGAAGAGTGGTGCAGGGTGGGAGCACGCTTACACAACAGTTAGTAAAGAATTTTTACCTCAGTAGAGAAAGAACATGGAGTAGGAAAATCAATGAAGCATTCATGTCATTAATGTTAGAGGCGCATTATCCCAAGCAAGACATACTAGAAACCTATATGAATGATGTCTTTTTAGGGCAAGCAGGTGAATTAGCTATTCATGGCTTTGGTGCCGCTAGCTGGTTTTATTTTGGTAAAGAGATTTCACAATGCAAGCTCCACGAATTTGCGCTTTTAGTTGCCCTTATAAAAGGCCCCTCCTACTATAATCCCCGCACCCACCCTAAAAGAGCCCTGAAGCGACGAAACCTTGTACTATCTCTCCTTAGAGATGAAGAAATGATTTCAACAGAGGCTTTCAATCGGTTTACTCAAAAGAACCTCAGTTTAATAGACAAGCCTAAGCTGCTTTCAAATCGATATCCTGCGTTTATGGACTTAGTAAGGCGTCAGCTACAAAGTGAATATAACGATGAAGATTTAAGAACAGAAGGCTTACGAATCTATACTACCTTAAACCCTCAAATCCAAGAGCAACTCGAACAAGCGGTTGAATACAGGATGCCACTTCTAGAACAAAAAAATGCTTCCTCAGAGGTACAAACAGCTGCCATCGTGACGGCAGTAGGCACAGGTGAGGTGTTAGCCATTTTAGGTGATAAACATGCTCAATATAAAGGTTTTAACCGGGCACTAGATGCCAACCGCCCTATTGGCTCGCTAATCAAACCTGCTATTTATTTAACAGCATTAATGCAGCCTGAGAAATATCACTTAGCGACAACTCTAAACGACCAAGCGTTCCGTATTGAGTTTGAAAATGGGCAAATTTGGGAACCTCAAAATTTTGACCATAAAGACCACGGTGACGTGCCGCTTTATCGGGCTCTTGCAAATTCATACAATTTATCCAGTGCACGCTTAGGCCTAGAGCTTGGTATTGAAGCAGTACACGCAACCTTGAAAAAGCTGGGTGTCACAAAAAAATTAAACCCCTACCCCTCCCTTTTCCTTGGGTCACAAGCCTTAACGCCTTTTGAAGTCAGCCAACTATTCCAAACCATAGCGAGTAACGGCTTCAAAATTAAACAAAGGGCCATCCGAGAAGTAACCAATTCGCAAGGCCTTAGCCTTTCCAGATACCCGTTTACTATAGAACAGGAAATTGCTCCTGAAGCAGCCTATCTACTCCAACATGCATTACAAGAAGTCATGCAATCAGGAACTGGACGATCCGCGTATTGGCAACTTCCAAAGGCCTTACTTGTCGCAGGTAAAACGGGCACCACAAATGAAAATAGAGACAGTTGGTTTGCTGGATTTTCTGGCGATTATTTAGCGGTAGTATGGGTAGGCAGAGATGATAATGGTCCAACCAAGTTAACAGGCAGTAGTGGCGCATTGAGAATTTGGAGCGATTTCATTAAACGTATTCCACAATATCCTATTTCATTGGATAAACCATCAGAGCTAGAATATTATTGGTTTGATCAAGTAAGTGGTAACCGCACTAATGAGCAGTGTAAAGGTGCACATCAATTGCCTATTTGGGGCAGCGCTGACCATCTAGACTTCCACGAATGTAATAAGGGATATTCCACAGTAAGGGGGTGGTTACAATCATGGTTTTAAAATGCTTTGTTATTCTCGCCTCAATAATCTTTCTCACTGCCTGTGGGTCTCATGCCATCAAGACTCTCCCTTCAGTGAAACAGAGAGTCATTCCTGTTGTAATAGAAAAAAATACTGCAGGAATTAAAAAAAATGCTGAAAAACCTGAAGTCTTAGATTACCCAAGCACCATTAGAAGCCCTGAACCGCCCTTACCTATCACCAGGGATTTAGATTTAGACCTGCCTTCAAACAATATTATTGATACCTTACTGGTTAAGGCTCAAAAAGCATTTTCCTTACAACAATGGCTACGTACGCAACATATACTTGAACAAGCCATTCGCTTAGATCCCAATGAGAGCCGAGTTTTTATGCTCTATGGCGATGTTTATTCAGAAATAGGTGTCACAAAGCAAGCACAAAACATGTATCAACGCGCCCTTTATTTAGCTACAGAAGGCAGTGAAATTAAAGCCACTGCTCGAAGTAAGCTTGACGTCATCTCAAATCAATTAAGCGAAGATTAAGTCCTCAACCTACTGCATATTTCACTTGAGCTTACAGTAGGCGAAAGCTTTACACTTTCTCTTTTGACCTAGAGAGAATCCGTCAGTATGAAAGTATCTGTCTCCACAACCTTTGATATAACAGCTGATAAAGCTTGGAAAATAGTCAAGCAAAGTAAGACGCTAAGCTATATAACCAAAGGATTGATCAGTTTCAAAGGCGTTGAACTATTCCCTACACAATGGCAAGCAGGGCAAACAGAAAACTGCACGCTTCTATTTTTTGGATTTATTCCGGCATGGCAACATAAATTGCATTTTGTCGATATCGACGACAACAATTACACTATATCGACCAGAGAGAAAGGAGGGCTAATCCAACATTGGAATCATGTCATCAAAGTGAAATACTTATCTACTCAGCACTGCCAATATACTGATGAAATTGAGATTAAAGCAGGCCTTTTTACGCCTATTGCATGGCTATATGCACATGTATTTTATCGATATAGGCAATTTCGGTGGAAGGGGTTAATCCGGAATCTAATCTAAGCCATCTACCCCTTAAGGTTTCTGCTCTTCTGGTAGCTCAGAAAACATTTTTCGAGCTAAGGCTAGCCACTCATCCACTAATGATGTGGCTAACACAGCCACGCCAGTAGGTTGAGCCCCGCCTAGGCCATTTTGCTGTTGCTCCATCAAGCCTTCAACAACTGACCTTACCTCAAACGAATCCAAATTCACTCTAAAATAGTCTGCATGTTTATTTTCAGCTTGAGAGGAGTCTTTACGTAATGGTTCGCCTCCAATGATATTGCGAACCTTTAAAGCCAGTTGAGGAGTACGCTTACGTATTAAGTCATACGTCATTTTTAAACTGCCCCGACTAAAAATGTCAGGATCACTCTCATCAAAATCAGCGCTATTATTGGTCATCTTTTTGGTTCCATCCGACTTAGGGTAAGCTCAATCAATTTAGTATAGTGTTTGAGGGTGGCTCCACAGCTAGCCTCATTTTATAGCAGTTGGTATTGTTTTTCCTCTCGACTAAAGGGGCAGAGAAATTCCAAATAACACGATTTCAATTGAAGATCAGTTTTGACTCGAAGCTCCCCACCATATAAACGATCACCAATAATGGGAAAACCATGAGCTGATAAATGCTGTCTGATCTGGTGCTTTCTGCCCGTTTCCAATTGCAATCTAATAGTACTATCGTTTAACGTAACATCATAATGGCTATCCAAGACCTTAGTCTTGGCAGACTTTCCATCTACATCATTATCAAGATACGTACCTATTAACTCTTGCGGGAAGTGACCACTTACTTTCGCAATATAGTGTTTGCAAATTTCACGTTGAGAAAATAGTTCAGACATTTTGGCCGCAGCAGTCTTACTATGCGCAACAATAATGAGTCCTTGTGTCGCTCTATCTAGTCGATGTACAAGAAAAGCAGGGCGCTGGGGTAAATTATTCTGAGCTAAGCCATGCAATTCGACCCAACGACAAATAGCGCTATGGTCTCCCCACTTTGTGCCTTGAGAAAACATCCCACAGGGTTTATTCCAGATACTGTAGTATTTTTCATCTGCCAAAAACTGAGCAGGCTCGGTCTCGGAAAATAGAATTTTTTCATCAAAATAAATATGTAGCTCATCGCCAGCTGAGACTATTTTCTTTGCACGACGAACTCTATCCGTGCGCCCCCCACTCGTTAACCAGACAGCTCCAAACTGTAGAGCCTGTTTTAAGACTCTATTTGATACATCCGAGCATTGGCTAGCTAACGCGTGAATCACAGTAGACCCAGTGGTTTCTAGCAGAATGTGCTTTTCAAAGTGACGATTAACATCGTTCATATTTAGGCCGTACTGGTTTTATGGTTCATCAACCCGTAGCGTTTACGCTTTAACTCAGACATTTTTTCAATATCCACCACCACCAAACCATCAATACAGTCATTAAAGTCAGGATCAACATTAAAAGCCAAAAACTGTGTTCCACCAGGTTTGGATAATTCTGCGTATTGCTTGTAGAGAACAGGAACAGCAAAACCAAGATACCGGAGTTGCTTTTTTAACAAGATAAATGCCTCTTTGGCTGATGCTTCACCAAATAATTCATCTATACGAGACTCTGATTCCAAGTCAATTTGGTAGGGCATATTACATTCGACATAATTTTCTTGTGTTCCGTAGTAACGTTGATAGTACCTAACCAAGAGATCCTTTGCCTGCACCGATAGTGTATTACTAATACTGACCGCACCGAATAAGTAACGATACTGAGGATTTTTCCTCAAAAATGCAGAAATGCCATACCATAGATACTCAAGGCTTCTTGAACCCCAGTATTTCTCTTGCACAAAACTTCGACCAAGCTCCAGCCCTGACTCTAAAAAGCTACTCGCATTTGGTAAAAACCGGAATAAGCTGGCTGTATATAACTCACTTCTGCTTTGGGCCTTAATATCATTTGCACTGCATAAACGATATGCACCCACGACCTCGAGATCAACTTCATCCCATAAAACTATATGCATGTAATACCTGTCATAAAGATCTAGGTCACGAGTATGACCCGTTCCTTCACCGATCAATCTAAATGACGCCTCTCTCAACCGGCCAATTTCATTCATTAACACTGAATTTTCATGGTAGCGAAAAAGAAATATTTTTTTACGATCTCTCGTTTCACCTAAAGACTCACAGGTCTCAACTTCTTTTTGAAGTAGCCTTTTATCTTCAGGGGCAGCAATAGGGGAAATTACCCCCAATGAGTTAGGGGCTTGACTTTCTAATTGACCCGGCTGGTCAATTAGAGGTCTTGATATTTTGTCTGACGATTGACGTACAGCTTCATTCTGGATATTTAACATACTTTCTCTGGTAGTATATAAATTCTCTTTGACATGGATACGTCCGATGAAAAACAATGCCCCGATCAAATTATATCAATTAGCTATTTCTCACTACTGTGAAAAAATAAGGTGGGCATTAGACTACAAAGGCTTAGAGTATCAAATCATTAATTTGTTACCGGGACTACATTTTTCAAAAACTAAGCAATTCAGCACTAATAGCAACTTACCCATATTGACACATGGACAACAAGTCATTCAGGGCTCAAGCCAAATAATTGATTATCTTGATTTGAATTTTACAGATAAACCCTTAACCCCAGCTGAACATGATACAGCTAAATTAGCTAAAGAATGGGAAAGAGTAGCTGATGAGGACATTGGCCCTCATATTCGCCGAATTCTGTATCATTCTTTACTGGAGCACCCAAAGATCGTTATTCCATTTTTTACGCATCAAGGCCCATGGTATAGTGCTATTTTTTACAAACTTGCTTTTACAAAACTGGCAAAAGTAATGCGAAAGTTTATGTCCATTGACGATCAACATGTAAAGCAATCAACACAATTGCTCTCGTTTACGGTCGATAAATTATGCCATCAGCTTGAGCATCAAAACAGTCCATTTATTGTTGGAGATCAGTTTTCTCGTGCAGACTTGGCTTTTTCTGCCTTATTAGCCCCCTTGATTACACCAGTACAATACGACCTGCCTTGGCCAACTCAATTTCCACCTGAAATTGAGTTACTGATGTCCAGCTTTCAAGACCGACTTCAACATGTTAATTATTGCTACCAACATTATCGCTGAGAGCCTGTCCGAAGAGTCACTAATATAAGTGCCTAGGATACTCTCTCAAACAATAAGTCCCATACACCATGCCCAAGCCTCTGGCCGCGTGCTTCAAACTTAGTGAGCGGTCTATATTCAGGACGCTCGGCATAAGCAGACTCTCCTGATAAATTACGATAACCCTCTGTGCTATTCATTACTTTCATCATATGTTTTGCGTAAGGCTCCCAATCTGTTGCCATATGGAAAACCCCGCCAACCTCCAATTTAGGACGAATATTCTGCACAAACTTTTCTTGAACTAAGCGGCGCTTATTATGCTTTGTTTTATGCCAAGGGTCGGGGAAATATAACTGCACACGATTCAAAGACTTTTCTGGAATAGCATTCGCAAGTACATCATTGGCATCCTCACAAAAAACCTTTAGATTCTCTAAAGCCATTTCCTCTGCTTTCATCAATAAAGCCCCCACGCCTGGTCGGTGCACTTCGATACCAATAAAGTTTTTATCGAGTTCTTGAGCAGCCATATCACAGAGAGAGGCTCCCATACCAAAACCAATTTCGAGCACCAAGGGTCGCTTACTTTCGAAGGACTTCGTGCAGTCAATCAAATCATCAGACAACTCCAAACCCATGTTTGACCAATTATCATCCCACGCGCGCTGCTGCCCTGCCGTCATTCGCCCACTACGAACTACAAAACTACGTATGGGTTTCATTTTAATGCTGTCCGCTTCATTCGTCATAAAAAATACAATTGCCTTTGAGTTTCTATAAAACAAGCCGCGCATCATAGAAGTGAATCGTTCAAAATTCAAGCAAGCGTAAAAATCTCGACAATGGAATAGTTTAGCCTGGTACACAATTAAGAAGAAAAGGAGGACGACTCTACAAATGTTCTTATCTGATCACGAACCCTACGGTATCCATTAAGAGACTCTTCTGCGTTCGCCGCAAGCTTTGCAAGCGCTGGCGGATCATCAAAAGGAATATGCTTCATCACTGCTGAAGGTAGACTTGCGGGACAATGCTCTGCCGCATGATCACAAACCGTTACCACCAAATCAAACCTTTGGTTTTGAAATTCATCCACTGTTTTGGAGTAGTGCTGACTCATATCTACACCGGACTCACCCATAACAGAAATAGCACTTGGGTTCATGCCATGTGTTTCAATACCTGCAGAAAAAGCCATCCATTCGTTTGCCCTAAGTTTATTTACCCAGGCTTCTGCCATTTGACTACGACAAGAGTTACCCGTACATAAAAACAACACTTTCTTTATTTCAGCCATACACAACTTTTTCCCTAATAATCGATAGTACAAAATGTTATGACGTCTTAAACTTCAAATGATTCCTTTTGAGGTTAATTATTTACGAACTATTTTACTACGCTATTGTCTCAGTTACGTAATGGTTTAATTGTTTAAAAAACAGGCTGTAATTTAACCATTCTTTACAATACTTAAGCGTGAGTTAACCTTTTCAGAGGCCTCACACTTTATACTGTAAAAACAGTTCACGAAGAAGCGATCGTGGATTGTTCTTCCTTGAAGAAAACCCCTATTTATAGGAGCCAATATTTTTTAATTGCGGCTCCTCTTTTTGCCTTCCAACTTTTATCCTTCAATTATAAATAACCTTCAATCATTTAGTTGAAAGAGTTTTGGTCTAACCATTTTCTTATAATCACTTGGTGTTAAACCAACTTTCGCTTTAAACACACGAGAAAAATAAGCAGTATCTTTATAACCCACATTTTCAGCTACATCTTGGATGCTTAAATCTGTTGTTTTCAAAAGATCACGGCCATTTTCAATCCTTAAATCCTGTAGATACTGATTTGGCGTTAGTCCTAAAGCTTGCCTAAACCGCCTGGTAAAAGTTCGCACAGGCATACCTGCCTTCTCAGCCATATGAGGAATAGCAATTTCTTCATGACATGTTGTTTTCAACCAGGCTTGAATTTCAATAATATCCTCATCTGCATGCGCCGCTCGACCGATAGAGAACATTGGCAAATCATAACTACTGCCTACTTCATGCGCAAAATGCCGCTCGGCCAATTGACGTCGCTCCAAACCGAAAGCCTGTCCAATCAAATGAAAGACCAGATCGGAGAGGGCATTAATACTGCCAGCACAATAAATCCCGTGGCCATAAGTAATGAAGTGTTGTTTCTTCAGCTCGACCTTTGGGTAGCGTTTTTCGAAGTCATCAAAAAAGTACCAATGGGTTGTTGCGGGCGTTTCTTTCAGTAACCCTGCTTCAGCCAAAAAATACACCCCTGCCCCGGTAGCAATAAATTTGGTTCCTGCTCGGTAGCGCTCTTTCAACATAGCAGGAAGCTTTGGATACTTTTTTAAGATATAGCTTGGGTCACGCCAGTTTGGGGGGATGAATATCCAGTCCAGATGGCCTAGGTCTTGTAATTTCTTTTCAATATTTAAAGGAATGTCGCCGGCAACTTTAGGCTGATCATCCTCTAGTTTTACCATTTCAACATCAAATGCTCTAGGGTCCCGATCCAAACGGGCCATTGCATTAACGGCTTTCAAAATCTCATATGGTCGTGTAACGCCAGAAAACAACGTTCTGTCATAAACTAAAAAAGCAGCTTTAATCATCACAATCTACCTATCAATTTTCACAGTCACCCTTAAAAGCATCGCTAATAAAGTATGGCTAAAATTTACCACTAAAGAAATTTAGGCCATCATAGTAGCTAATTTTTAATCAACTTAAAAGCACAACGCTCTTTGCTTCAAATGCTTTATGTTTTTCCTAACGCCGTATACCTTTGTTTATCGACAACTAAAAATGGACATTAACCCCCGCATAAATAGTGACACCCTCGTCATCTACTGTGATAAGGGTATCACTCCCTTCTGGCTCGATATCTTGCCAAGAGCGTTTTTGAAGTGCCGCCCCTAACTTAAATTCAGTATTTTTTTTCACCTGGAAGTACAATCCCGCGCCCAATTTGAAACCCGCCGCTCTTAGCGAACTGCTCGAAAAATCAAAATCAGGATCACTCAACTGCGTTCTTGAGGACACAAACCCCAGCACAAAATACGGTTGAAAAATTCTGTCAACATCAAATGCCTTAATGACATTTGCCCCAATGCTTATTATTTCTTTTTCGAATAGACTTAAAAAAGGATCTCCCTTCATATCTAAATTTTCATTTGCGTAATAAGCCTCTAACCTAAATCCTTGTTTAAAGATCTTACCGGCTAGAAGACGGTATCCAGTTTGATCATGCCCATCTTTATAAGGCGTGGTATTTATCTTTAACTTACGGTCAGAATCACCCGTAAAGATATCAAACCCAACATAAAAATCAGAACGAGTACCATCAATAGAATGATTAACCTTCTCCTCTGAATAAGACTTAACTGGAAATAAACATAGCACCAGGGCAAAAACGATTATTTGATTCATTACTCAACTCACTTAGGCATTAACATCAACCTAGTCTATCAAACATTAAGCCTATAAATTATCTAACGCTCCAAATTCCTGTCTAGCCCCCTATAGGCCAAGGCCTCGACAATATGCTGATCGCCAATATTGATTGAAAGAGCCAAATCGGCCAATGTCCTAGCAACTTTAATCACCCTATGCGCACCTCGTGCAGATAAAGCCAAACGATCCATTGCGGCTTCCAATAATCCTTGCGTGCTAGGCAATAGGTCACAATATTGCTGCATTTCAACAGGAGACAGCTCACTATTGAGCTTCCCTTGTCGATCGTCCTGTATCGCCCTCGCCGCCTTAACCCGTTCAATCACTTCCGCTGAACTTTCAGCGTCACCACCTTTTGCTAACAAAATAGCTCCCGATTGAAACGCCACCTCAATATGCAGATCAAATCTATCTAACAAGGGACCTGAAAGCTTTCTCCTATACTGACTTATTTGCTGGGGTGTATCAGTACAGGCAATTTTGGGATGCCCTAAATATCCACAAGGGCATGGATTCATTGCAGCTAAAAGTTGAAAATTAGCCGGGAATGTCACCGATGCTTTAGCGCGGGATATTCTAATCTCACCACTTTCAATCGGCTCTCTGAGCACCTCTAGAACTGAACGACCAAACTCTGGCAACTCGTCTAAAAAGAGCACACCTAGATGCGCAAGCGATATTTCACCAGGCTTAGGCTGTGACCCACCCCCCACCAAAGAAACAGATGACGCAGTGTGATGAGGCGATCTAAAAGGCGCCGAAAAAAGCTGCTCCGACTTCCTTGATAGCCCTGATAAAGAATAAACAGACGCAACGTCTACAACCTGATGCTTATTCAATGAGGGTAGTATTCCTGGTAGGCGTGACGCCAGCATACTTTTCCCGGTCCCTGGAGGTCCATAGAACAGTAAATTATGCCTGCCTGCAGCACTCACCTCCAACGCTCTTCTTGCTTGAACTTGCCCTTTCACATCACATAAATCTGGCAGTCCGTGCTCAAGAATATCTTGAGCATCATAACTGAGAGGGCATAACTTCAAGACACCTTTAAGATGTTGACAGAGTTCATTTAAGTCACTTGCTGCATATATATTCGCATCATGAGCAAGCGAGGCTTCTGCAGCATTTTCTTTGGCAATAAATAAAGTCTGTTTATGCTTACTACACGCAATGGCCGTCGGTAATATCCCAGATACTGGCCGTAACTCTCCGGTTAACGCTAATTCGCCCACAAATTCTGATGTTTGAATTTCAGCTCCGTCTATTTGATTTGTAGCAAGCAAAATACCAATGGCAATAGCCAGGTCATAGCGTCCACCCTGCTTTGGCAAATCAGCTGGGGCAAGGTTAATCGTGACCCTGCGCATAGGGAATTCAAATCCTGAGTTAATTAAAGCGCTACGAACACGTTCTTTACTTTCTCGAACAGCAAGCTCAGGCAAACCGACCATTGTTAAAGATGGCAGGCCTTTAGAGATATGAACTTCGACAATGACTTGGGGCGCATCAATACCAAATTGCGCCCGAGTATAAATAATAGATAGTGACATAGCATTCCTTTGCTTATGACTAAAATACGACTTTTTAGATAGTGCGCCAAGTTAGCGCACCTTATTTAGAACGGCTTTTTTATTCCGCCTCACCAAGATTCAACTTGAGCTCCAAAGCCTCAAAGTCCTTCTCCAATTGCTCTAATTTAGAGCGCGTTTTTTCCAAAACAGCTTGCTGGGTATCAAATTCTTCACGACTAACCAAGTCCAGTTTAGCAATAACACTGCTTACTAGGATTTTTAATTGCGCCGTTAAATCTTCCTGTGCTGATTTCCCAACTTCTGGCAAGATCTGCGTAACCTGCTCATGAATTGTATTCAGTAAATCTTGAGGTGTGAGCACTTTCTTCTCCTTTATGGTCTTGATCCACCTACCTTACAACGATAAAAGGTAAGCAAAAACTTATACTAGCATGTGATTTATCTGAATGGCACCAAGCAACTGCGCACTCAGACATACAAACAGAGCATACCCGCCACCAAGATAGAAACAAGGTATAACGCACCAGATTAATCCTATCGAAAAATTAGCGCACCAAAATAGACCGTCATATCACTATAGACACCTAACTTTTTCCCCTAGCCTACTGTTTTATAAAGATTTTGTAATACTGGCATAGGCTATGCTTTAGATATCTCCGAGATTTTCTGTTCCAGCATTAAACGCCGAACTAGAAAGTAAATAAAATCAACAATATTTGCCTTAAGCGGCACAACCTTAGCGACATTACAGGAGACATCCATGAAACTCGTTACTGCCATAATAAAACCATTCAAGCTTGATGACGTGCGTGAAGCACTGTCAGAGATCGGAGTACAGGGCATTACCGTCACCGAAGTAAAAGGCTTCGGCAGACAAAAAGGCCACACAGAACTTTATCGTGGTGCGGAGTACGTTGTCGACTTCTTACCGAAAGTAAAAGTTGAAGTTGCGATTGGCACTGACTTGCTTGACCAAGTTATTGAATCAATCACAAACGCTGCCAATACTGGCAAAATCGGAGACGGTAAAATATTTGTTTCTTCTTTGGAACAAGTAATTCGAATTCGCACCGGAGAAACAGGCACTGACGCTGTTTAATTTTCCTTAACTTAATTTATTTCTAGACTGCCTAGTAACGGAGGGCTCCGATGGAAAACGTAATGAATAATGTATACGAACT
>Ga0105350_10000283_pt1 | contig 35305 bp, 39 predicted proteins | sample EN1Hudsemesocosm_FD_83506 | JGI IMG/M metagenome (GOLD analysis project Ga0105350, IMG submission 83506) | Methane-oxidizing microbial communities from mesocosms in the Hudson Canyon - EN1E Hudson Canyon | ecosystem: Environmental > Aquatic > Marine > Cold seeps | place: Hudson Canyon... | reverse complement strand
CATCGCGTGCCTTAGAAAGATGATTGTTATCTTAAATTCAATGGTGAGAGACGGCGTAATGTGGGATGAGAATATGGCGAAAATTCAATGATTGACACCATAGTCACTTGTTAGCTGAATATTAAACTAAAGGGGACAGCAATTGTAAACAAGCACAACCCCGTGTACCAAAGACCAAGAAATACCGCAAAAAACCACTCCAAAGACGAGCCAACAACTTGACCATATTTTAGAATCATATTATTTGAATTGGCTTTCGTGGGTGGCGTCCGAAACCACAACCAAACAATAAAGAAACTGCAAGCCCAAAAAAAAGTGAATCCTGAAATCATGGCAATTAGTATCAGTATTTTTGACTGGATATTTAAGTAATCAGAGATCAATCCAACGTTTAAACCAACGAGTAAAGAAATTATCGCAACTTTAAAAATGAATCCTCTATTTGAAGCAATCCATTCACTTTTTTTGTACCAAAATGCTGGGGTCATGATTTATTCAGCTAACGCTTTTTATAAATGGCGCGCGTTTTTTGCGCGTCCAGTGGAGGCCGTTGTTTGGCCGTAACGAAATTTAATAAACTTGTTAGTTTACTTTACCTTAACTTGGAACCACATTTATGGCAGGATTTAGGCCTAATCTCTACACCATCACTGCCTAATGCAAATGGTACAGAATTACACTTTGGACACCTGTAATACAGCCAAATACCAATATTAAAAATTAATACTCCAATTAATGCACCATAAAATGGATTGAGAAATTCGATACCAAAATATTGGAGAATAAAGCCACTCGCAAAGAATATTACGGTTAATACCAAGATGACATAAAACCGCTTCTGTATTGGTTTAAATTGCTCAGATACATCATCCATAATTAAGTATTACTCCAAGTAAACTAACAATTTATTAGACGACAAAACGTCGTGTTTAAACACGACATTATGTCGTCTATAACTCAGACCATTTTTTTACACGGCCTCTACGTTATTCTTTTATAAACGTTTTCTTCCAATCAGGCAAAGGATACCTGCGGAAATACCCCAAAATGTCCACGATCTGCTCTTATTGGACAAATCGAATTAAACTGTATATATATACAACTATATTTATAGACGAAGTCGATGCCTTTGCCCCCCCCTCGCATCTATGTTCGCCAATTATTTTTGAGATTTTGTAGGTCAATTTACATGGATGTAAATTGAGTCGTAGAGTGCCGGGAGCACATTACGACGACCTGCTAAATATCATAAATAATTGGATGAAGAACATAGCGGCGAGCGGCCTTTCTTGCTTACTTCTTTTGGCTGTTGAAAAGAAGTAAGTCGCACAGAAGGGATTCTGTGAGATACCTGCCAAGGATGGCAGTGCCCGACAGGGCATAAAACTATCTAAGGTAACACCTAACCCATAAGGTGTTACCTAACTCAACAAAGCGAAGCGCCTATCAATCCCGCTTATTATTAGCCTGACGCACCCTATGCTTCTTAACCGATCTCCGCATGCGACTAATCTTCACATGATCCAACTTACCAGGGTCAATCTTAATCAATGTCTCTGTCTCAGCTGGCAATTTCACACTCTTACGCAAGGTATTTAAATCAGGTAACCCCAATTCAACCCAGCCACCTTGGGGTAAACGTTTCTGCAACTCCAGTGCGCCATACCGCACGCGGATCAAGCGGCTTACTTGTAAACCTTGCGATTCCCACAAACGTCTGACTTCACGGTTTCTACCTTCAGACAAACTCACGTTATACCAGGTATTTTGACCTTCATCGTCGCCGGGCTTTTTAACTATTTGGGTAAATTTGGCTTCGCCATCTTCGAGTTTTACCCCGTCGGTGAGGCGTTTTAACATTTTATCTTCTACTTCACCAAACACCCGTACCGAATACTCGCGCTCGATTTCATGTTTGGGGTGCATTAAACGGTTAGCTAATTCACCATCGTTAGTAAACAACAATAAACCACTGGTATTAATATCCAAACGACCTACCGCAATCCAGCGGCCATTTCTAATAGCTGGTAGTCGGTCAAATACCGTTGGGCGACCTTCGGGATCTTTACGACTACATAGCTCACCTTCAGGTTTGTTGTACATCAACACACGGCAAACCGGCGCTTCATTCGATGTGCTTAGTGGGTTACCGTCAACCCGAATTTTGTCGGCGGGTTCAACCCTGTCACCTAAAGTAGCCAATTTACCGTTAACAGAAATGCGCCCTGCTTCTATCCATCTTTCCATTTCGCGGCGCGAACCTACTCCGGCGTTAGCCAGTACTTTTTGTAATTTGTCACTCATTAATGTAATTGCTCTGGTTCGTCTGGAGGTGTTGGCATACTTGATGTAGACGCCGTTCCTTCAACAGATTGTGTTGGTTGATCTTTTGTTGCGACATCTTGCTCAGACTCGCTTAAAAGAATGTTTAATTGATCGTCTGTTTCTTCAGACGTAATAAAATCATCACTACTGGGTAATTCGCTTAAGCTTTTTAACCCGAAGTAATCTAAAAATGTTTTAGTCGTGGCATATAAAGACGGACGGCCAGGCACTTCTTTGTGACCAATGACCTTAATCCAGCCCCTTTCGCCAAGGGTTTTCATAATTTGACTGCTAACCGACACGCCGCGTACGTCTTCAATTTCACCGCGAGTAATGGGCTGCCTGTAGGCAACTAAGGATAAGGTTTCTAACATTGCCCGAGAATAACGTGGGGCGTTTTCTTGCCACAGTTTACCTAACCAAGGGCTTAAGCTATCCATAGACTGAAAACGAAATCCTGATGCTACTTCAACAAGCTGTATGCCTCTGGCTTGATAATCTAACTGTAGCTCGCTGAGTGTTTCTTTCAACATGGTTTTACTCACCTCAAGACCATCTAGCACGGTTTGTTGCAGTTGGTCTTGAGCAATAGGAACGTCAGCCACAAATATTGCGGCTTCGACCAATTGTTTAAGTTGTACTCTGGATATTTTAGCCATCAAGCTCTGCCTCAGTATATTTTGCCGGGCCACTCATTTTGATATGAATGTTGCTATAGGGCTGAGCTTGCACCAGTTCGATTAAACTTTCTTTGGCTAACTCTAAAATAGCCAAAAAGGTCACTACTACCCCAGCCTTGCCTTCGCTGGCATGGAACAACTCATCAAATCCAGTAAAATGGTCGGCCGAAATCTGTTCTAATATCAAGCTCATTCGTTCGCGAGTTGATAAGGTTTCTTTTTCAATATGGTGATGTTCAAAGGCTTGCGCTCGTTGCATAGCCGATTGAAAGCCTAGTACTAGTTCTTGCAAACTAACAGTCGGTAAAACACGAATAGGTTCGACAGAAGGCGCAGTTTGTACGTTGACAGTGAACACGTCTCTTTCTTGTCTGGGAATACTATCTAACTCTTGGGCAGCATGTTTAATGCGTTCGTATTCTTTTAAGCGGCGAATGAGTTCGGCACGAGGGTCGTCTTCATCATCTTCTGCATCAGGTCGTTTGGGTAACAACATACGAGATTTTACTTCAGCCAAAATAGCAGCCATTAATAAATATTCAGCGGCAAGTTCGAGTTTGATGTCTTTCATCAACTCAACATATTCCATGTACTGTTGAGTCACTTGTAAAACCGGCAAGTTGACGATATCGAATTTTTGCTTGCGAATTAGATACAACAATAAGTCCAACGGCCCTTCAAACGCCTCCAGAATAAGCTCTAACGCATCAGGGGGAATATATAAATCTTCAGGTTTTTCAATTAACGCTTCGCCATTGATAAACGCCAGCGGCAACGGTTGTTGCACTGGCTCGTTGGCTCGTTTAGAAGCTGAAAAAGAAGAGTTATCCGCAGACATTACAAATGGCTTGTTAAGCTAAATGAAAGGGCTAGTGTCGCCACTGCCTTCTCTAATAACAATATTTTCACCCTCGGACATATCAATCACAGTGGTAGGTTGTTCACCTAAAAATCCACCATGAATAATCAAACCCACTTGTTTTTCTAATTCGTCTCGAATGTCATCAGGATTAGACTCAGCCACTAATGCACCTGGCAAAATAAGCGTAGTCGACATTAACGGCTCACCTAGTTCTTCCAAAAGAGCCAAGGCAATCTTGTTCTCTGGCACCCTGATGCCAATCGTTCTGCGTTTAGGGTTTTGTAATCGTTTAGGCACTTCTTTAGTGGCTTTAAGAATAAAGGTATAGGGGCCGGGGGTGTTATTTTTGATCGTTCTAAAGGCAGTGTTATCGACTCTGGCGTATTCAGATAGCTCAGACATGTCACGGCACATCAGGGTGAAATTATGGTCTTTATCGATTTGTCGAATACGACAAAGTTGCTCTAAGGCCGTTTTGTCATTCATATGACAACCGATGGAATACCCAGAGTCTGTGGGATACACCACCACAGCACCTTGGTGAATTAACTCACAGGCTTGTTTGATCAAACGTGCTTGCGGATTGTCGGGGTGGATATAAAAAAACTGACTCATAAATTCTTTCCTATTCTACTATCACAGCAGTATTGCTTGTAGAGTAATGTTATCGGTTATCCAACCTTCCGTTACCCAACTAAGGACCAATCATGCCATATTGGCACAAGTTGTTCGGGAAGCGTAAGGTTTTTGCCTAATTCGGTCCAGCGGTTAGGGTAATGAAAATCAGAACCACTAGAGGCTTGTAGGCCATGCTCGGCGGCAATGTCTGCCAGTAACTTTTTGCGCTCAGGAGTAAGGTGCGAATGGATCACCTCCATACCGTCTCCACCGGCACTAGCGAACTCGGCAACTAAGCGTTTTAACCACTTAGTGGTCATATCATAATGTCCGGGGTGAGCTATCACTGCTTTACCACCAGCATCATGTATCCAAGTAATAGCCTCAGCAATCTCAATCCACTGTGGTTTAACATGGGCTTTTTTGCCTTTGCCTAAATACTTTTTAAATACCGCATCAAAATCTCTAACCACTTGGCGTTGCACTAACACTCTGGCGAAATGCGCCCGAGTAATTTGCCCCACACCTGCCAACTCTTTTGCGTCTTCGAATACATTATCAATACCGACTTTAGCCAATTTATCTGACATCAGCTGAGCACGGCGGTCACGCTCTTTACTTTGTTGGTCTAAGCGCGCTAAAAATTGTTGGTTATTGTGATCAACGTTCAAGCCCAGAATATGAATATCGAAATTATGCCAAGAGGTTGAAATTTCCACACCCGGCATAATTTGCATCGAGCGTTTTTGCTCGGCTTGATAATCTATTGCCTGTTGAATACCATCAACCGTATCGTGGTCGGTAATCGCTAACACATTAACTTGCATGTTGTGCGCACGATCGATCAGCTCTTTAGGTGAGAGGTGTCCATCGGAATAATGTGTGTGGCTGTGCAGGTCAATTTTCATTCAGTGGTACTTTTTATTAATTGTTGATTAATGATTATTATTTCTGACTAAGATTAATTTGAGTGTTGACATAGAGCTGATTTTGTTTTCTTCTATGCACTCAAAATGACGTTGTGCGCTATTATACCGATTCACAGCCGAATAACAGAATTAAACTGATAACGAGTACCATAAGTAATGAAAAATATTCAAACACACAACATTTGGTGGTGGCACAACCTGAACTAACGGGCTGTGAGTGTTTGTATTTTTGCAAATATTTTTCAAAAAAAGCCCGTATAATGCGGGCTTTTTTACGCCTGCTCTTCAAAAAGTTATTTTTTATTAAATAAGCATTAGAGAATCAAAGAAATGAGTTTAGCCCAGTTAACAGAGCAGTTTGGCAAAGTAGAAACCCTAGTCGTAGCAGCGGATTACGTAGCCGACCCACTGCATGCTTACCAATACTTATGCCAAGGCCGTAGCAATAATTTATTATTAGAGTCTGCAGAAATCGATAGCAAAGACAATCTAAAAAGTCTGTTATTAGTGGACGCCGCCATCAAGTTAGAATGCCATGGTCAGCAAGTCTATTGCCGAGCGTTATCAGATAACGGCCATGCTGTATTACCCATGTTTGATGAATACTGCCCCGTTGGCGTGACCCATGAATATGACCCCGCTAAAGGTTTGGTTACTCTCACATTTCCTACGCCAGATACTGAACTTGACGAAGACAGTCGATTAAAAGCACCTGCGGTATTTGACGCATTGCGCTTAATCACCAATAAAATTACCGCTATTCGTCAAAACCCCCATGCGGTATTTTTAGGTGGTGCATTGGCTTATGATTTATTGGCCAGTTTTGAAAAACTACCAGAGGTTGAAGACAGTGCCAATACTTGCCCAGACTTTGTATTTTATTTAGCTGAAACCTTAGTAATCATCGACCACCAAACCCAACAGAGCGAAATCATTGGTAGCGTGTTTAGTGGCAAAAATGTCGGTAATAACTATTTTTCTGTGAGCCAACGTTTAGAACAAGTAAAGCACAAACTAAGTACCATAAAACCCTTGGCGGATACGGAAAAAAACGCCATTACAAATCAAGATCTAGCGGTCAATAAATCCGATCAAGAATACATAGATGATGTGGTCAGGCTGAAAGAAAATATTCTCTCAGGAGACATTTTTCAAGTAGTGCCCTCTCGTACTTTTAGTTTGCCCTGCCCCCACCCCCATGATGCGTATCGTGCCTTAAAACAACAAAATCCCAGTCCCTATATGTTTTTCCTGCAAGACGACGACTTTTGTATGTTTGGCGCATCGCCCGAATCAGCATTGAAATACACCAAACAAACCAATCAAGTGGAAATTTACCCTATTGCTGGCACACGCCCCAGAGGTAAACGTGCCGACGGTAGTATCGACTTAGACTTGGACAGTCGTTTAGAACTTAACTTACAAGAAGATCAAAAAGAACGGGCTGAACATATTATGTTGGTCGATTTGGCCCGTAACGACGTAGCTAAAGTATCTAAACCTGGAACGCGATATGTGACCGACTTATTAAAGGTTGACCGTTATTCTCATGTGATGCATCTGGTGTCTAGAGTAGTGGGCCAATTGCGCGAAGATTTAGACGCTCTTAATGCCTACCAAGCATGTATGAATATGGGCACATTAGTGGGCGCACCTAAAGTCAGTGGAGCTACTTTAATTCGTCAGGTGGAAAAACAGCGCCGTGGCAGTTATGGCGGAGCTGTGGGTTATATCAACAGCCAAGGTGACATGGATACCTGTATTGTGATCCGTTCGGCATTTGTGAAAAACAACACCGCCTATATTCAAGCCGGTGCCGGAGTGGTGTTTGATTCAGACCCACAATCAGAAGCAGATGAAACTCGTGGCAAAGCGCAAGCGGTTATTAGTGCCATTATTTCCAGCTCGCAATCGCAGTCACATGCAAAAGGAGCAAAATAATGAGTTCATCAGCCGCTCAAACCAATAAGCAAATTTGCGTATTTCTGTTAGATAACTTTGATTCATTTACCTACAACTTAGTGGATGAACTTAGAACCCTAGGCTTGGAATTGATAGTTTATCGCAACAGCGTTTCAGCCGATTTAGTGTTACAAAAAATGCAAGATAAAGCACAACAGACTGACGAAAATGGTCAAAGCAAACAAGTGATGTTGATGTTATCACCAGGCCCAGGCAATCCGTCTCAGGCAGGTTCGATGTTAGCGCTGCTAGATCTGGTGAAAGGCCAATTTCCTGTGTTAGGAATTTGTTTAGGTCATCAAGCTATTGTTGAATCTTATGGTGGTAAAATTGTACGTGCTGATAAAGTGATGCACGGCAAGTCCTCCTTAATTGAACACTGCGCCGATAAAATGTTTACCAACATGCCACAGCCGTTACCCGTTGCCCGTTACCACTCGTTAATGGCCAGCAATATGCCTGACGAATTAACCGTATTAGCCAATTTTTCCGAGATACCTATGGCAGTGGCACATTTACAAGACAAAATGTTGGGGTTTCAATTTCATCCCGAATCGATTTTGACCTCTCATGGCAGTCAATTGCTTATGCAAAGTATTGAATTTTTAACCCAAGATAAGGGGCAAGCACTATGATCCACAAGATTCTTGAACAACTCTATCTAGGCCAAGATTTACCGCAGGATGATGTCACCGAGGTGTTCTCACAAGTAGTGACAGGTCAAGTGGATGACATTGTTTTATCTTCGTTGCTCACAGCCCTAAAAGTGAAAGGCGAACAACCAGAAGAAATAGCCGGTGCTGCAGCAGCGTTAATTACTAACGCTGGGGCTTTCCCTCGCCCTGATTATGACGTTGCCGACATAGTAGGCACAGGTGGTGATGGGCATAATACGATTAACATTTCCTCTGCATCGGCCATTGTGGCGGCAAGTTGCGGACTAAAAGTTGCGAAACATGGTAATCGCAGCGTGTCGAGCAAATCAGGCTCGGCTGACCTATTTAAAGCATTCGATTTAGAGTTAACCATGGATGCAGATACAGCACGGCAGTGTCTTGATGAGTCAAACTTATGTTTTTTGTTTGCGCCTAATTACCACTCTGGTATTCGCCATGCGATGCCAGTACGCACGACATTAAAAACTCGTACTTTATTTAATTTGTTAGGCCCCTTGGTGAATCCAGCTCGACCTAGCCATATCATTATTGGTGTGTACGCCCCAGAATTACTTGTACCTTTTGCCAAGACTCTACAGTTATTAGGATACAAAAAGGCCTTAGTAGTACATGGCAGTGGTTTGGATGAATTTGCCTTACACGCTGATACCCAAGTGGTTGAAGTAAATGGTGATCGATTGACACAAAGCAGTGTGTCACCGGCTGATTTTGGACTTGAAAATTATCCTTTAGATGCCATTAAAGGGGGTGAGCCAGAAGAAAATAAAACCCTGATTGAAAATGTGTTGCTGGGCAAAGGCCAAGCGGCTCATCAAGCTGCTGTCGCCATGAACACAGGGGCGTTATTAAAACTATGTGGCAAAGCACAAACCTATGCACAAGGCGCAGAAATGGCCATCAATGCCATGGCGCAACAATTACCTCTTGCCACTATTAAGTTATCGGCTGCTATCAGCCAAAAACAATAAAGGACGCAGTGAACAAAAATGGCCAATGTATTAGAAAAAATCGTCCTCGATAAACAGCAAGAAATCGCGCAACGAAAAATTGATTTACCCTTAGCCGGTTTTATTGATGATTTAACCCCATCCGACCGCAGTTTTTATGCTGCATTAGCGCAGCCAAATGCAGGTTTTGTTTTAGAATGTAAAAAGGCCTCGCCGTCTAAAGGCTTAATTCGTGAACACTTTGACTTAGACGAAATCATTCAAGCCTACAGCCCTTATGCTGCCTGTATATCTGTATTAACAGATGAGAAGTATTTTCAAGGTAAATTTGAATACCTAGAATATGTGCGTGATCGCGTGACTCAACCGGTCATTAACAAAGACTTTTTTGTTGAGCCTTATCAAATTTATTTAGCCCGTCACCATCGCGCCGATGCGGTTTTACTGATGTTGTCGGTATTAGATGATGCACAATATACTGAATTGGCGCACCTGGCGGAACAATACAAATTAGATGTTTTAACCGAAGTCAGTAACGAACAAGAAGTGCTAAGAGCCTGTGCGTTGCAGGCCAAAATTATTGGTATTAACAACCGTGATTTACGTGATCTAAGTACTGACTTAGCCACAACCGAACGTTTAGTGCCGTTGATTAAACAACATGCAAAACACCAACATGTTGTCATCTCGGAATCGGGCATTTACACCCATCAAGACGTGCGCAGATTAGCCCCCATAGCCGACGGTTTTTTAGTGGGCAGTTCGTTAATGGGTGAAAAAGACATCGAGCGCGCAGCAAAACAATTGGTATACGGAAAAATCAAAATTTGTGGCACAACCAGTCTATCAGGTGCCACCTTAGTCAAAGACAGCCCAGCAAGTTTTGCCGGTTTGATCTTCGCCGAAAAATCCAAGCGTTTTGTGACCTTAGAACAAGCCAAACAAATTACCTATGCAGTACCTTTTTATTATGTAGGTGTGTTTGTCAACGCGCCCATTGAACAAGTAGTCAATTACGCAAAAGAACTGACCTTAGTGGCAGTGCAGTTACACGGTAATGAAAACCAAATTTATATCGACACGTTGCGCGAGCAATTGCCTGCTGAATGTCAGATATGGTTAGCAAAAGGTGTGAAAGAAACGCTACCTACCTTAGATGAAAGTGACATTGATTACTTTTTATTGGATTGCCAAGTAGGTGAACAATCAGGTGGCACAGGCCAAGCGTTTAGTTGGCAACTGTTAGATGCGATAAGCGACAAGTCCAACATTGTACTTGCCGGTGGCATCAACCCAAACAATGTTAAACAGGCGGCTAATTTGCAGGTTGCCATGCTCGACTTAAACTCTGGTGTGGAAAGCGCACCGGGCATTAAGCAGCAAGATAAAATAAATCAGGCTTTTCTCCAGCTTAGAGAGTATTAACAGAAGCTACGAGCTGAAAGTCAAAAGATATAGTTTTTTAAGGTGAGTAATAGATGAATCATTTAGACAGTAAATTTGGCGATTATGGCGGTATGTATGTACCCGAGTTGCTGATCCCTGCCCTCGACCAACTCGAGCAGGTTTTTATTGAAGCGCAAAAAGATCCAGAATTCCAAGCCGAATTTATGGGTTTGTTAAAAGATTATGCAGGTCGCCCCACCGCGATGACCTTGACTAGAAACCTAGTCAACAACCCCAAAGTAAAACTTTATCTCAAACGTGAAGATTTATTACACGGTGGCGCGCACAAAACCAATCAAGTATTGGGTCAAGCACTGTTAACTAAACGAATGGGCAAAACTGAAGTCATTGCCGAAACAGGCGCAGGACAACATGGCGTAGCGACGGCGTTAGCTTGTGCATTAATGGGCTTAAAAGCAAGAATTTATATGGGTGCTAAAGACATGGAACGCCAAGCACCTAACGTATTTAGAATGCGTTTGATGGGCGCAAAAGTGATTCCGGTGAATTCAGGTTCGGGCACCTTAAAAGATGCAGTTAACGAAGCCATGCGCGACTGGTCTGCCAATTACGACAAAGCCCATTATCTATTAGGCACCGCAGCGGGACCTCATCCGTTCCCGACTATTGTGCGTGAATTCCATCGTATGATTGGTGAAGAAACCCGCGCACAAATCATGGAAAAAGAAGGGCGCTTACCAGATGCAGTAGTGGCTTGTGTTGGCGGCGGATCAAATGCGATTGGCATGTTTGCTGATTTTATCGATGAGCAAAGTGTAAAATTAATCGGTGTTGAACCTGCTGGTAAAGGGGTGCATACCAAAGAGCACGGCGCCGCGATTGGCAAAGGCACCACGGGTGTTTTACATGGCGCATACAGTTACATCATGCAAGATAATGATGGCCAGATAGAAGAGTCGTATTCAGTTTCTGCCGGACTTGATTACCCAGCGGTTGGTCCACAACATGCTTATTTACATGACGTTGGCCGTGCCGAATATGTATCAGCAACTGACGAAGAAGCGCTGAATGCATTTCAACTTTTATCACGCAAAGAAGGCATTATTCCAGCCCTTGAATCATCCCATGCTTTAGCCCACGCACTGAATATGGCAGATGAAGCAGAAGACGGTACGATTATTGTGGTGAATCTATCTGGACGTGGCGATAAAGATTTAGCCCATGTCCACAGTATTTTAGGAGATCAAGACCATGATTGATTCTATTGGTCACAACGCCTCTGTTGATCGCTATGCGAACATGTTCAAACAACTAGATGCTAAAAACCAAGGGGCTTTTGTACCATTTGTGATGGTAGGCGACCCCGATACTCAAACCTCAGTGAATATCATTAAAGCCTTAGTTGCAGGTGGTGCAGATGCACTAGAACTGGGTTTTCCTTATTCAGATCCTATTGCCGATGGCCCGACTATTCAAAAGGCCAGCATTCGTGCCTTGTCGAATAAAATCAAAACTGACAACTGTTTTGAGATCATTCGCCAAGTGCGTGCTGAGCATGCTGACATACCAATCGGACTATTGTTGTACAGTAACTTAGTACTTAAACGTGGCATCGAAAAGTTCTACCAAGATGCGGTAGCTGCTGGTGTAGATTCGATTTTAATTGCCGATGTACCACTGCGTGAAGCGGACCGTTTTATTGCCATTGCCAAACAAACGGGTATCAAACAAATTTTAATTGCTCCACCTAATGCCAGTGACGAAACCTTTGCTGAAATTGGCGAGAAGTCACAAGGTTATACTTACTTATTAGGCCGTGCTGGTGTGACAGGGGCAGAAACTGCGGTTTCTATTCCAGCCAGTGAATTGATTGATAAACTAACCCAATATAAAGTGGCGCCACCACTGCTTGGTTTTGGTATATCCACTCCAGTGCAAGTAAAAGACGCTATTGAGTCTGGTGCAGCAGGGGCGATTTCTGGCTCAGCAACCGTCAACATCATTGCTGAAAACCTCGATAAGCCTGATGTCATGTTAGAAAAACTGAAAAGTTTTGTGACTGAAATGAAAGCGGCTACTCACAAGTAGCCATTTGATTTTTGATAATTAAGTAGGATTTTATTATGTGGTATGTCATTTATTGTGAAGATGTTGAAAACAGTTTACCTCTTCGTAAACAAACCAGAGCTGCGCACCTTGAACGTATTCAACTATTAGTTGATCAAGACAGAATTTTAGTTGCTGGGCCCTGCCCTGCAATTGATAGCAAAGACCCAGGCGAAGCGGGTTTTACTGGCTCGTTGATCATTGCTGAGTTTGATAATTTATCCGCTGCGCAACAGTGGGCAGATGGCGACCCTTACACACTTGCGGGTGTATTTAAGAAGGTCACAGTAAAACCTTATATAAAGGTATTACCTTAAACAGTGAACAAGCCTTAGATGAGTTATATACCGAACATTGAATCACTTATGCCTGCCATCGACTTAAGCGCCATGCGTGCTCAGGGTGCAGGCGGGCAAAACGTGAATAAGGTGTCGAGTGCCATTCACCTAAGGTTTGATATTCGCTTGGCAGCCATGCCTGAATACGTCAAACAAAAACTACTTTCGGGCAAAGATAAACGCATCACCCAAGAAGGTATTTTGATTATTAAGGCCCAGAGTCACCGCACTCAAGAAATGAATAAACAAGATGCCTTAGAAAGACTGGCTGAAATCTTGATTGAAGCAGGGAAATTACAAAAAGCTCGCCGCGCTACTAAGCCCAGCCGAAACTCACAAATCAAACGTGTCGATAGCAAAGTAAAATCTGGTAGAACTAAGGCTTTAAGAAAAAAAGTCGATTTTTAGTAAAACCAATGCCCTTTTATTTACCTTTTTTTAGCTGAGTATCAAACCTAACGTTCAACAAAGGTTACAAAATAAAGCGCCTTCTGTGATAAATGCTTTTATACCTATTGAGTAATTCAATTATTTGCCGATAACTAACTGAGGCTAGTTTGAGGTGTGTATGAATAAAATTCAAAAATGTACTATCAAAAACATAATTTGTGGGCTGTCTACCTGTCTTATTTGGATAACGTTAAGTGGATGTATTCAAAGTAAAGCTGCGACCACTGATAGTGAAGTGTCGCTTTCAGCCAAACAACAAAAGCTCATTTCAGATAACACCCTGAAAATTGTCAACGCTGCATTTTATCAAACATTCGTGTTAGGCGATTGGCGCTACAAAGGTGCCCGAAATAGTGGCGGCACTATCAACGCTTATATACAGATACCTAGGCCTTTGGACATGAGTTTAGAAGTGCAAAAGTCCTACCTAAAAAAGGCAATTTGCCCCTCTTCTGCACACACCAGTATGTGGAACGAAATAGATAATATTCCATTGAGTGTACATATCTATACGCATAAGCCAAAACACAGCCTCTATGTTAATTGTACAAACCCCTTTAGCGCCGGATAACGAGAGAAACCGATTAAAGCTTAACCTGTAGAACCTTATAAAGCTCTGCGCGTTTAATCTTAGTTCAGCTAAAATTCAGCCCCAACAGATTAGCCTTGGAACCACTTTAAACAGGAGTGGTTACATGAAATTATTAATAACAAGCGCATTACTATTTTTGGCAGTATCTCCTTTAGCGCAGGCTCATTATGATCGTAGTTATGACACCAGTAATAATCATCACCGCGGCGCATATAAAGCGAAGGTGATTAATTCAACTCCCGTTTATAAATACGTAACAGTTCGACAACCACAAACATATTGCGAACCAGTTTTGATACACAAGGGGCATCGCCGGTATCATGATAAAGGTGCAAAAATTGTGGGTGGCATAGTGGGTGGCATTATTGGACATGCTGCGAGTGACAACAAACACAAAGGATTAGGAACGTTAGTAGGCGCTGTTGTTGGCAGTTCTATAGCGCACAACGTTGTTCGAAAAAACAACAGATATCCAAGTCATCGTCAAGTGCAACAGAACTGTGTGCATACATACAAAAAGAATAGAAAGAATAGAAAAATTAGAATGTTAGATGGATATAACGTGACTTATCGAGTTAAGGGACAGTTTTATCAAACCTTTATGCAAGATAAGCCTGCTAAGTATATTCGTATAAGAAGGTAATTTTTATGCTAATTCACGGCTCTAATCTCATGCTAACAATAGCAATTGCTTTTAAGTCAAGTGATGATTGGGGTAAACTAAGGATTGAGCGGCAAAACAAAAGAGATGAACTTTGAAGCAGAACCACTACATTAGATTCATTATTGTTTGCTTAACGACGTTATCGTTAAGCAGCCTATCTGTCTCTGCTCAAAACAAACAAACCGCTCCCACCACCAAATCTGAAGCTGCTAAAAAAGCCCAACAAAAAGTCAGTGGCCGAGTGTTAAAAGTCGATCAAAACAAAAGTAAATATCGGGTTAAAGTATTACAAAAATCAGGGCGTGTTGTATCGGTAGATGTCGACAAAAAGTCAGGGAAAGTGAGTCAAGAGAAGAAAAAAAATCGGTAAAGTTTTCGTTTTTCTGGAAGAAAAATCGCCTCAAAAAATAGATAAAGGATAAATAGGCTCTAAATGCGCATATTAATAGTAGAAGATGATAGCCGTTTACTTACACAGCTTGATGTATTATTGCAAAAAAATGGTTATAGCGTGGACTTAGCCGATGACGGCGAAAAAGCGTTATTTTTATTGCAAGAACATACCTATGACTTAGCAGTCATTGATATTGGGCTACCGGTAGTCGATGGCTTTGAAGTGATACAAAAAGCCCGTAAAAACAACGTAATTTGCCCAATAATCATTCTAACTGCTCGGGATAGATGGCAAGAGAAAGTGGAAGGCTTAGATGCAGGTGCCGACGATTACCTTACCAAACCTTTTCACAATGAAGAGTTATTGGCGCGCATTAATGCACTCATACGCCGTGCCGCTGGCAAAGCACACCCTACCATCGAAAAAGGCCCCATCAGTCTCGATACCCTAAGCGAAGAAGTCACCGTTAATGGGCAATATATTGAACTGACTGCTTACGAATACAAAGTTTTGGAATATCTTTTACTGAATCCACAAAAAGTCATTTCGAAAACTGAATTGACCGAACATATCTATGACCAAGACTTTGATCTAGACAGCAATGTGATTGAAGTGTTTGTCGGACGTTTGCGTAAAAAGATTGATCCAGATGGTAGCGTTAATCCCATTGAAACATTGCGTGGCAGAGGATATCGAATTAATCGTGAGCTCTAACTTGATTAGAAAAGCTAGTGCATAACCTGTCCCTTAGATTAAGGAGTTTTGCAGCCGCTTTGCTTGCGCTGCTAATTTTTATTCCTTTGACTGCGGTAACCTTAGAACAAGCTTTTAACAGTAGTTTGAGTCAATCAATGTTACAACAGCTGCGGGTGCAAAGTTTAACCTTAATATCTGAATTCGAACTAGATAACCAAAGCAGTGAAGCTGTGATGCCTGAGCAGCTCTACAATGATCAATTCAATATTCCAGGTTCTGGCCTTTACGCCTTTATTCAATCGCGTGATGGCATATTGTGGCAGTCACTGTCTACATTAAACTGGCAGCAACAGCCAAATTTCTTAGCGCCCGATATAGGTGCTGAAACCTTTATCGAAGATTTTTCGATGCAAAACAGTTATTTTTTATATGCCTATACCGCAGAATTTGAATCTCCAGTAGGTTATCTACCTGTGAGTTTTTATATCCTCCAAGATAAACAAGTGTTTAATACCGAGAAGAGTAAATTCGCCAATACATTATGGAATTGGTTGGGCTTAATTGCCCTATTATTATTGATTTTATTGTTGGTCAGTTTAAACGCTGCTTTGTTACCCATTAGTAGGCTGAATAAACAAATTCGCCAAGCGGAAAGTGGCCAACTTAAACGTATAGATCAGAACTACCCACCTGAGCTTGAAAAGCTCAAAAGCAGCATCAACCATTTATTAGACACCGAACAGCAACAACGCAGTCGTTATAGAAACAGCCTGAGTGATTTAGCCCATAGCCTTAAAACTCCCTTAGCCGTATTGTCAGGAACAGAAGGCTTACCACATCAAGCCAATGAGCCGATCAATCAAATTAATCTGCAAATACAGCGCCAGCTGAAACGAGCTGTAGCAGGTACAAACAGTACATTTGAACAAGCCGTGATGATTAAACCTGTGGTGGATAAACTGTTTAATGCTATGGATAAAGTGTACGTAGATAAACACTTAACACTTACCCATGATATCCAACATAATGAACTAGGTTTTAATGGTGATATTACCGATTTAATGGAAATATTAGGCAACGTGTTAGACAACGCCTGTAAAGCTGCTGTCAAGCAGGTCAAACTATCGGTATCAACTAATCAGAGTAAATTGCTAATCCATATTGAAGACGACGGCCCAGGCATTCCAAAAGACAAGCGTGAACAATTGTTAGAAAGAGGCACACGTTTAGACAGTTATAAAGAAGGTCAAGGCATAGGCATGGCTGTGGTGGCAGATTTAGTCAGCGCATATCAAGGCCAACTCGAAATTCTTCAGAGTGACTTAGGCGGTGCTAAACTTTCTTTAATTTTCCCTACTCAAGTGTGAAAATCACTAAATAATGCCCAATTAGCCATACAAAAAAGTTTTCAATAAAATTAAACCATTGATTTTACGTAGGTTTTTAAATGGCACAGTATCTGCTTTATTCGTTAAAAATATCAATGACTAGAATTTAGGGACTCACATGGCCGTAATACTCGAAGACAGACCAATTGAAAAAGTACGTGAAGAAGTTATCGATACGTTAATTTATAACTACAGTCATGGCGTGATTTCAAGTGAAGCGTTCGAACGCAGATTAGATCAGGCCATGGCGAGTCAAAATCACCAAGAAATATTCGATTTAGCTGCCGATTTGGAACAAACCAAAGATACTGAATTTAACTCGCAAAAAGAACGCCAATTCAATGTCAACTATGCCGCGAGTGACAATGATGAGACGGATACCATAGTCAATATTCTTGGCGGTTCAGGTCGCAGCGGCCAATGGACAGTGCCACGAGAGATAAGAATTGTGACTATCTTTGGTGGGGCAGATATCGATTTTACCGATGCCATATTTACCACCCCTAATGTCACCATAAAAATATTATGCCTGTTTGGTGGTGATAATATTTATGTCCCTGAGAATATCAACGTGGTCTCAAAAGCTTTTTGTATTTTAGGCGGTATTGATAACAAGGCCCCCTCAATTGCCTCTCGACAGGCCCCAACCTTAACCATAGAAGGTTTGGTGTTATTTGGTGGTTTAGACATCAAAATTAAACGCACAATAAAAGAAAAATTTGTGGCTTTCGCTAACCAGATGAAAACTATGTTTAATGACAAGGTTTAAAGTGAGTTCTGAACAAAACAATGCTTCACCTACTGAAGATGTGAAGCATTGCACCACTACTTTTTAAGGCCTTTGAGCTCTTGTCCAGACTGAAATAAGGTCAAGCTTATTGCTTTACCTGCAGCATCTAACTCAAACACAATTCTGGCTTGGATCATGGCATTGCTAAATTCTGATCTAGACTTGGTTTCAAAGGGAATTTTAGGCTGGGCAGTGGCCTGAATAATCACCTGACCATTTTCATTGCTTATAGTGATGGCAAAGTTAGGGCTTAACTCATATATGCCCACAAGGTTGTCTAGCTCCGTTTGTGTGAGTGTGACTTTATTCACAGGCTCTTGAGGTTTATTTGGGTCTAGTTTAAGTGCTTTAGTTTTGCGTCCACCTTGGTCCAGCGTTAAAAAAAGCGTTTCACCTTTATCATTCAGCTCAAAGGTAATTTTCGCTCCAGCAGCGGTTTGAACAAACACTAGCTCAGATTTAGCGATGACAGGTAATTTTGCTTGTCCTGTCACTTGTATGAATAATTGCTGTTTTTGATGAGTCACCGTCATAGTAAGTCCTGGAAATAATTCGTATTCTCCCTTTAATCGAACTAACTTCTCTTCATCAAGCATTTTGATATCAAAGATATCAGACTTTAATTGTGCAAGAGTATTTTGTAGATAGGCGTTACCGAGCGAGTCCATTCCGTTGGTAGTATTCTCTAAAATAACGATGCCCTTATTGTTGACTTGATCAAAACCCATAAAGGCTCGAAAACCGCCTGTACCGCCGTTATGCCAAAGGTAAGAACCATCCTCATGCTCAGTGGTAAACCAAGCTAAACTTACCTTAGCGCCATTATTATCAAAGCCTGTTGTTTGTTTATGGGTTAATTGAATAAAGTCCATATTGGGCTCTAGGTTAACCTTTAAATATTGCGCCATATCTTGAATGTTTGACTTAATAGCGCCCGCACCAGCAAGTGTTGGAAGCTGCCAGTGCTTAACCTGTTTTAAACTGGCATCATGACCATTACTCAATAAGCCTAAGTGCAAACCAGGCACATCCACAAAGCTATGCGACATACCTAGCGGTTTAAGTACCCTATCGTTAATGACTTGCTCATAAGATTTATTATCGATTAGAGAAAGGATGTGACCGAGTAAGCCAACGGCGAGGTTTGAGTATTCAAGTTGTTCATCAATATCCCTAGGCAACGTATAGCTATTTAAAAAGTCATACATCAGCTCAACGGTATAATCAGCGTAAGGGTCTGCCGGATCACCAAACGGCATATTACTGGGTAAACGAGGCAGTCCTGACATATGATTGGCGAGCAACAAAAGCGTGATTTCCTTATCGCCTCTTGCTGGCATTTTGACCTCTGCTGGTAAAAACTTTTGTACTGGATCTGAGAGTTTAACTTTACCTTCAGTTACCATGCTGGCGAGCGCCATTGACGTAAAGGTTTTAGAAATCGAGCCTATTTCAAAAAGCGTTTCAGGAGTAACTTTCTTTTTGCTATCTTGGTCAGCAACACCAAAACTTAAATACTCAACGTCTCCATTTTCGATAATGGCGATTGATACACCAACCGCACTTTTCTGTTCTTGCAACTTAAACTGAATGATTTCTTGAATGATGTCGGTGTCAATATTAGCCAATACTGGGGCGACATATAGCGTGCTCAATGTTAGAAAAATCACGAATAGTTTACTAAGTGACTTTTTCATTTTAAATCTCCTTTAAATCATTTAATTCACTTATTCTTTGTTTGATTTTATCAAGCAAAGGTAGCAGTTGTTTTTTGACCGCTCTTTTATTCAGAAAATAAATACCAATGACTAACATTACACAAAATCCATAATAAATAGCCAATTGCTCAGTTATTCTTGGAATGCCTGTCTCATCAACTGTGGCGCCTGCAGTTATCAACACAATTGCCACCATCAGTGGTGCTATGTACCAAACAGCAACGGATTCTAATAGCTTTTTTTGATTCTCTATTTTAATTTTTTCAAACTGCAAAAATGCCATCACGCTATTATCTTTTGGTGCATTAATCTGCTTTGTTTTAAGCAGTTTATAGGGAATATATAAACATGCTACTATCGCAATCCACAAACCAGTGGTTTGAACTAAACTAGCAGAATAAAAAAGTTTCCAACTCCACACGGGGATCAACAATAACGCAATTGAAATTTCTAACCTATCTCGACGTTTTATGCTTTTATCCACCTTACTTGTCTCCTTCACCAATAATTCAATCACAGGGCTCAGATCCTGAGTACTATTATCGGATTCGATAGCCGTTTTCCAATTTGCTTTTAAATCATCTAACTTCATGACTTTTCACCTATAAATTCATTTTCAAATGTCGCCTTAATTCGTTTAATTCTGAGTCTCACAGCATTATCACTAATTCACACAACAGAGGCGATTTCATCAGAACTTAAACCATCTAAATACATCATTAAAATACTCGAATCGATATCCGATAAGGTATTCATAAATTTGTTTAATATTTCAGCCTGACAGTTCTCCTGAGTCACAGCTGATTCGGGTTTCACAATTTCGGCTAACACTTGTTGTAATTCTCGGTGCTTGATTGTTTTTGTGACGAAGGTTGATGCCGTATTTAATGCGACTTGATATAGCCACGTTTCTCTTGATGAATGCCCTTTAAATGAGGCAAAGCTACGCCATAGTTGCATAACAACTTCTTGATATAAATCGTCAAAATCATGGGGCTGAGAATAACGTGAGGCGATATATTTTATGCGCCCTTGATTACCTGCTAATACCTGTTCAAATTCTTGTTGCATGAACTGCCTCATGCCTATTTGAGGCATTTATATTGTGGACCTACATGGTTAGTCTTAGGTAAAACGGGTTTATGTCAAAAGAAATGAAAATAGTTGAAATTGTTGATCATCGGTCTTTAATGAAGCACCAGAGGTGTTACGAACAACTATCTCTAAGCCGCATTTTGGCTCGCTCAAAAGCCACATAAAATCGGTCGTCATCAAAGGGTTTGAGAAGGTAATCAACTGAATTTAAGTTAAATGCTTCAACGGCATACTGATTATAAGCCGTTGCGAAAATAAGCACGCTGTTTTTAGGAAGGTGTTTAGCTAATTCAATACCCGACATCACTGGCATTTCGATATCCAGGACTATGATATTCGGTTGATGTTGATTGGCCAGAGCTAACGCTTGCTCGCCGTTTTGTGCTTCATAAACGTGTGTCACATCAGTTAAACTGCTCAGCAGGAGTTTAATCGTTTCCCGGGCTAAAACTTCATCATCAACAATTAATACTTTAAGCATCTTGTTCTTCTATTGGTATAGCTAATCGCGTTTCAAAAATACCATTTTCCAGAGGATATAGTTCAAGTACAAAGTGGGAATAGATCTTCGATAATCGCTCTCGAGTGTTGGTTAATCCGATACCAAAACCTTTGTGCGTATCATCTTTAGCGACTTTATTTGTCATCACTAGTTTTAACTGGTCTTTATCCCGTGATATTTTTAGATCAACCGGATTTTGATTGGATTCCAATTGTGAACCATGCTGCACTGCATTCTCAACCAAGGGGTGCAAAATCATATTCGGGATTTGTAATTCAAGACAATCTGTATTGACAGAAATACTAGTATTGAGCTTATCTAAAAAACGGATTTTTTGAATAGCTAAGTAGCTATTTATAAAAGCTACTTCATCTTTAATTTTTACGCTTGATTCATTATTAGTTTCAAGTATTTTACGTAACATCATACTCAATTCTGATAAGGCGTACACCGCGTCCTTCTCTCGTTTTAGCCTAACCAAACTAGCGATGGTATTGAGGACATTAAACAAAAAATGTGGATTCAATTGTGACCGCAAATTTTTCAACTGTTCTTGTGTTAATTCATGTTGTACACGTTTTAACTCTATGCCCTCTTGAACGGATTTGTGATAGAAGCGAAGACTAAATATTGCAGCCAATACACCTAAATAGATCAACACATCTAATTGGGAACTGGTGGATAATACGCGGGTAAATATGCTCCAATAATTAGATAAATCTTCGCCTCTGACAAGGTTTCGAGCTGCACTGCAAAAAGCCCAGTAACACATTAACAACGCTACCATCCAAAGCATATGTGCAAGGAAACGCTTACTGGGAGTAGGGTAAATTCGGTTATTTAAATCGACCGAGAAAAAGACACCTGCCGTTACCCCGATCCAACTTAAAAACCAAGGGCTCATATAATACCAAGTGCGCACCCAAGAAAGTTCGCTACCTACAGCTTTGCCGCTTCCAAATTGAATATGAGTAAAGATGGCATGAACAGCCAACCAAAAAACACATTGGTAAACCAAAAGTATCGGTTTAAATAGAATTGCTTGTGTACCATTTACCCAAAATCTTTAATTTCAGAGAATAACAGTTGGGTAAAATAACGATGTTTTACTGATTAATCCAGCTTTTAAAAAGACCTCAACTCATCTAAAAGGTTATAAAAACTACCGTGAAATTAAATATTTAACACGTTTATATAGTAAGCTAGTTGCGCTTTAAAAAAGGTTTTTAAGACCACTATGGAAGTCATCAACGGATACATATTTAGAAATTAAGCGCCCAATGACAACTGACTTGTTAGGTCTGAATCCAAACCTAACATGTCATCTAAATATCAGCCTTTAAAAACTAAAAAGCTTATCCTCCCTCAGCCAGAGTGTCTATCTCTTCAATAACAGGTTCATCGCTTGCTAATAATAACGCCACCCAACGCGTATCAGGGCTTGATTCGAGGGCGATTTTAACAATCATAGTCAAAGGTACAGATAACAACATGCCAACCGTGCCTAATAACCAGCCCCAAAATATCAATGATAAAAATACCACCAAAGTAGACAGGCCTAAACCTCGACCCATATAGCGGGGTTCAACCACGTTGCCCATCACCATATTCGATACCACAAAACCCAAAGCAGTAAAACCAGCAGTTGCTGGGCCTAATTGAACAAAAGCTAATAACACCGCGGGAACAGCAGCAATGATGGAACCTATGTTGGGGATATAGTTAAGTAAAAAGGCCAATACTGCCCATAATAAAAAATGGTCGACACCTAACACATAAAGCCATACTCCGATGACTAAACCGGTACCCAAACTAACCAATGTTTTAATTACTAAGTAATTTTTAACCGACACTAAAAATTTATCGATTTGTTGTATCTTCATACTGGGATCATCCAGCGCAATATGAATTTTTTTCGGCACCGACTCTGCCTCAAACAACATAAATACCACTATCAACAAAATCAGTAAAAAGTTGGTTAATACCCCGCCCAAACTAGATAAAAGGTTAGTTGCCATATTCATAGCCGCACCCGGGTCTAAATAAGATAACAAAGCTTGTTTGTCGACACTGATATTAAAATTATCTAACTGACCAATTACCCAAGCAAACTCTCCTACAAGTTGCTCTCTATATTTTGGCAGGTTTTGACTAAACTCATTCATTGACTGACCAACTAATCCAGCCAAAATCAATCCAAATATGACTATAAGCAGTATTACTAATACAACGGCTATGGCTCTAGGCAATTTATACTGATTTGCCCAAGTAATAATGGGACTACAAGCCATGGCAATAAATACAGACAATAAAAATGGCACGACAATGTCACTAGCTGCTTTAACACCTGCTAATATGATAACTATGGATGCCATGATTAGTAATATCTTAACGGACCTTTGAGATTTGATTTGCATATGAAGTTTCTGAATGAATACCTTGTGAGCAAACTAGCAGATCTGTATGGTATTTTATAGCGCATAATAAAAAGAAAACCATTAGGACAAGTATGAAGCTAAACCCAGCTACTATTAGGATTAAAAATTTACGTTTACGCACTTACATTGGTATTAACGATGACGAAATAGTTAATATGCAAGATGTAGTCATCAACGTAAAAATACATTACCGCGCTGATCAAGCAACAGATTCAGATGCCATGGACGATGCTCTCAATTACAAAACCATCACCAAAAGAATTATAAAACTGGTCGAAAACAATCGATTCTCGTTACTCGAAAAACTAACTGCTGATGTACTCGCTATTGCCGCGGAACACCCTTGGGTTAATTACGCTGAAGCAGAAGTAGATAAACCCCATGCCTTACGTTTCGCTGATTCTGTTTCTTTATGTTTATCATGCAACAAAGATGCGTAGAGTAAACGTTATTCTAAGGACTTTATGAAAATACTTATCACTGGTGGTTCAGGTTTAATTGGTTCCGCGCTTATTCCTATTCTGCGCCCTTGTGATATTGCTGTGTACACTCGAAATGTGGCCATGGCGGAGCAAATACTTGGGCATAAAATTCACTTTTTATCCACACTTACACATCTTTCCAATTTAGACGACTACGACGTTGTCATTAATCTAGCCGGTGAACCCATTGCCGCAAAAAAATGGACAGTTGAGCAAAAACATAAAATTGAAAACAGCCGTTGGTCAATCACTGAAAAAATTGTGGCACTTATTAAGGCAGGTGAAAATCCCCCCAAGTTATTAATAAGTGGTTCAGCGATAGGTTTTTATGGTCGTCAGCAGGACCAAATAATTGATGAAAACTTTTCGTCAGCCCATGATGAATTTAGCCACCAACTATGCAAACGTTGGGAATTTTTAGCCAATCAAGCACAATCAGACAAAACCCGCGTGTGTATACTGCGCACGGGTGTCGTCATCACCAAAAGAGGCGGCGCTTTACAAAAGATGTTGTTGCCATTTAAGTTAGGTTTAGGTGGCCCACTTGGTGACGGCAAACAATTTATGTCATGGATACACCTTGAAGACATGCTACGAGGCATCGCCCATTTAATTACCAATGAGAGCTGCGAAGGTGTTTATAATTTCACTGCTCCTAACCCCGTTACCAATAAGGAGTTTAGCCACGAACTTGCCGCTGCTCTTTCGCGCCCATGTCTGTTTACAGTGCCTGAATTTGTGCTACGAATGATGATGGGAGAAATGGCTGATTTGGTTTTATACGGCCAAAGAGTAGTACCTAGTCGTTTACAAGAAAGTGGCTATGAATTTATCTATCCCACTTTATCCCAAGCTTTTGAGTGTTTAAGTAAGTAAGCAAAAGTAGGGATAAATAAAAGGATTGATTGAAGTAACAAAAGATAGAAAGTTGATACCCCAAAGGTAGCAACTTTCTTTTTTGTTTAGACCATCTGACGCAGTAATTGACTGGTATTGAGTGATAATAAACGCCAGCAACCTAACGCCCCAAGAATACCCACTACCAGCGCGCCTGCTATTGGCGCTATGATCCAATACTCTAAATGCCAACTGGCGGGCATTTGAAATATTTGGGTCTGCAACATGTACAAACTGAGCTCGTTTGCTGCGGCGGCCATCGCACCAGCTACCACACCAATGATAATAAATTCAAATACAACACTGGCCCTTATCAGTCTGCCTTTGGCACCTAGCGTGCGTAAAATAGCTAGCTCTTGTTGACGTTCATCCATACTGGCCTGCACTTGAGCAATCAATACCAATGCGCCTGCGGCTAATACTAATATTAGAATAAACTCCACAGCCATTGAGACTTGATCAACAATATTACGCAGTTGGTTAATTCTGGCATCCACATCTATCAAAGTAACGTTAGCAAAAGGCTGCATCAATTGCGTGATATCGGCTTTTCGCTCAGATGGCAAATTGAAACTAGAGATGTAAGTGGGGATAAAACTTTTTAAGGCCCGAGGTTCAATCACAAAGAAAAAATTAGGCTGCATAGATTGCCAGTTAACCTTTCTAATACTGGTCACATTAAGATCAACGATCTCACTGCCAATATTAAAGGTCAACTTATCACCTAAGCTAAGCCGCATACGTTCTGCAATGCCTTCCTCAATAGAGACTTCGTAAGGCCTTTCGGCTACGGTGTCGTTATCATTGTTAACGCCCAACCATTTCCCTTGCACCACTTCGCTACCCTTTTGCAAAGTATTGCTCCAGGTTAGATTGGCTTCTCTACCTAATCCGTCACGACCATTGCTTTGTTCATTTGGATCTTCTTTAGAGACAGCAGTACGCACTTTTTCATCGTTTACAGCAACAAATCTGCCACGCACAACAGGGTAAAACTTATCAACAACAACTTGATTTGAAACGAAATGTTGTTGCAAATTAGGTTGTTGCGCTTGGCTGATATTCACTAAGAAGTAATTAGGTGTGCCTTGCGGCAATTGGTTTTGCCATTGTTGTACCATATCGTTGCGCATCACTAATACGATCAAAAGCAACATAATAGTCACGGCAAAACTAATCAATTGCACACTATTGTCCATTGCTCGGCGATGAATTCTGGCCCACGCTAATTGCCAAGCGCCCATTTTTCCTTGACCAAATTTACGCCCAACCCAAATCAATCCATAGGTTACGGCTAACAAACTAACAACCAACACTATGCCTGTCACAAATAGGATAGCGCTGACTTTAATATTTTGGCTATAGGCCCACATCAACAAAAATATCGCGCCGCCTGATGCTACAAATTGGAACAATCTCGAACTTAAATTAGCCCCTAGATCTCGGCGTAATACACGCAGAGGCGAGACAGAAAATAATTTCATCAATGGGTACAATGAAAACAACAGCGCACACACAGTACCAGTAAAGATGGCGATAATCAGTGGACGCCAATGCCACACATCCATCGACACATCGACCTTGCCAGCAATAGCTGCGACAACGAGTTGTTGTATGAGGAAGCCCAATATAGCGCCAATGGTGATCCCCAAAGCAGTAATAAACAAAATCTGTAATAGATAAATTTGTTGCACCATTTGTTTCGGTGCACCTAAGGTTTTCATTATCGCCACTGGATCATAATGACGCATGCTATAACGCTGTGCAGCTACTGCTATCGAGACCGCGGCCAAAACAATGGCTAACAAACTGGCCAATAAGAAATATTGCCCTGCTCTGCCCACAGCTCGGCCTATGCCAGATTCATCGTCTTCAATAGAGTCCCAGTCGTGCAGCTCTCTGTCTAGTTGCGGTTCGAGCCAATCGTAATAATCATCTAAATCAGCAGCATCGCCGGTAAAAAAGTAACTATAACCCACTCGACTACCTGGCCCTTCAACCTTAGTTGCCGCTAAATCTTCTTTTGATATCAATACTTTAGGATCGCCACCAAACACACTAAATCCAGCGTCAGGCACTTCGGTCAAAACTTTGCTGACCTTAAATATCTTGTCACCTACTTCAATATTGTCGCCAATGTTAATCCCTAAGGTCTGAAACAATTGAGATTCAATCCAGGTCTCTCCAGACTCGGGGAGTTGGGTGATAGCTACTCCTTGAGTGAAGGGTTCATTGGCTACTTTGACTGTGCCTTTGAGAGGATAGCCCGTACCTGCAGCCCTTAAGTCCACCAAGTCCATTTGTTCGTTAGCAAAAACCATAGAACGCGCATAGGTTTGGTGGGCGGTGTTTAAGCCCATCTCTTGGGCTTTTTCAATCCAAGCAAAATCCACCGGTTTGTTTGACTGAAGCACCCTATCTGCAGCAATAAACTCAGCACTTTTTTCAGTTAACGCTGATTTTAAACGTTCACTAAATAACGACAGCGATAACACAGAAGCCACTGACAATATAATCGCCAATAATATAATAGTTAACTCACCACGCTTGGTTTCATGCCGAAATAGCCGCCAAGCTAAACTGAAAGTATGATTGGTCATATCACTACCCCGCTTTTTGAGCGATTGTTTCACTCACGGAGCTAGAAGAAACTTCAGTCAATTCACCTGCTTGCATATGTAATTGGCGCTCACATTTCCCAGCCAACACAGAATCGTGCGTCACCAATATTAAGGTTGTATTAGAATTCTGGTTTAACTCAAACAACAATCTTTCTATTTTTTCACTATTAGCAGCATCTAAATTACCAGTGGGCTCATCAGCAAATAAAATTTTAGGCTGAGAAATAAATGCCCGTGCTATTGCTACTCGTTGTTGTTCACCACCGGATAATTGATTGGGATAGTGATCGCCTCGATGATCTAAGCCAACTAACTCTAGAATATCCAAGGCTCTTTTTTTCGCGTCGCTATGGCCTGCGATTTCAGCTGGCAACATAATATTTTCTAACGCGGTTAAGCTTTGAACTAACATAAAGCTTTGGAAAATAAAGCCTACTTTAGCTCCCCTTAGTTGCGCTCGCTGCTCTTCATCCATGTTTTGCATGGCCTGACCGTCAATATATATCTCACCTTCACTCACTTCATCTAGCCCCGCCAATAAGCTAAGCAAGGTAGATTTACCGGAACCCGACGCACCTACAATGGCAACCGACTCACCCGCCTTGACTTCAAAGCTAATAGGCTTGAGGATCTGTAATTGACCTTGAGTCGTAGTAACTGTTTTGCTAATACCGTTTGTCTTAATCATAGTTGGAGTCATAGTGCTGTTTCTTAATACCAATTCGTTGCGAAATAAAATTTATACATTTTTTATCTTTATACCCTTATTACTGATTTCAGATCAGATACTGGCTAAAGAAACCAAATTGCTTATTTTAGGTGATAGCCTAAGTGCTGCTTATGGTATAAAGCAAGAGCAAGGCTGGGTAAGTTTGTTACAAGATGCGTGGCAAGATCAAGGCATCAAGGTAATTAATGCTGCCATCAGTGGTGAAACCACAGACGGAGCACTAGCTAGGTTACCAAGATTATTAGAGCAACATAGTCCCACTCACATTTTTGTTGAACTAGGTGGCAATGATGGTTTGCAAGGGCATCCAGTAGGTAAGATGCGCGATAATTTAGAGAAAATAATTCAATTATCGCAAAAAAATGCAGTAAAGGTCATCTTGCAACAAATGCAAATTCCAACTAATTATGGAAAAAGGTACACCCAAATGTTTACCGGCAGTTATGCAAAACTAGCGGAAAAATATACGCTGACAATGCTGCCTTTCTTTTTAGAAAACATTGCGTTGGATAATAGTTTAATGCAACGGGATGGCATTCATCCCAATGCTGAAGCACAAATTATTATCGCCAAAGACATGCAAAAAACACTAGGTGAAATTATTTTACCGTGGCAGAATAAAAAATAAACAACTAGAATAACCCTGCAGTCATTCTTTTATGAATAGGAGAACGGTATGGAAATAAGATCATCAGGTGCGGGCTCACTTGGTCAAGTTGCACCCACTCAAACGGGCTCAATACAACAAGTGAATCGAGCTGTGCAACAGACAGCACTAGAAACCCCAGCTCCGCAAGAGAGTCAGCCGCCTCCGGCGCAAGACCAGCGAGTAGGCACTGTTGTTGATGTGAGTGTTTAAAACAAAAAATTGAATAAAAAAAACCGAGTTAACTAACTCGGTTTTTTATTGGACGTTTACTTAATCTATTAATTTAAGGGCGAATATACTGCATCGGCTTAGCTGATTGTAACTGTAAATAGCGGTCTCTGAGTTTACTTTGCCTAGACTGCATATCAATTGACTCTCCTGCAATCAAGACTAACTCGGCAGCCTCAGTTACCTCTAGAGGGTCACCAGACCAAATCACCACATCGGCTGTTTTGCCAGCTTCAAGACTACCGAATTGATCATCAATCCCATATAACCTAGCCACGTTTATCGTTAACGCTGCAAGCCCCTGTTCCCACCTTAATCCATTTGCTACAGCATTACCTGCGTGTTGTCTTGCTAATCGAATATTGTGGGTTTCCATACCAATGCTTACCTGGATTCCAGCATCCGCTAAACGGCCAGCATTTTTTAAGGTTGAGCCTAATTGGTCAAAACCATAAGGAAGGTTAGCTTCAGGGTCTAGGATCACTGAAATATTGTTATCGGCTAATTCTTTAGCCACTCGCCAGCCTTCAGTTGCATAGGTAATAACTATATTCAGTTTAGGTTGGCGTTGTTTTAGGGCAATAACCTGCCTGATATCAGCTGCTCTGCGCGCATCCACTAACAGTGGTATTTCGCCTTTAACTAAAGGGATTAATGCTGCGATGTCAGCCCGACTTAACTCGCCGTGCCATTCATCGCTAGGCGTGAGCGACTTGCCAATGGCAAACTTAGCTTCAGCCAATGCTTTTTCTAAGCTAACCCAAAGTACACTGCGAGAGCCGCCAACTGTGTCAGCGCCGCTATTACCCACTCTAGTGCTGATAAATCCTCGCGCTTGGATTACAGGATTGCTGCTATCAGCCAAAGAAATCAAAGCGCCTTGACCATTAAACAATTGGCCAGTGCGTCCCATTGACGTGGCCGCCGAGGTGACACCTTCAATACGTGCAATAGCCATTAACGACGAATCAGGGTTGATGGCATAGGACACATCAAAAGCCGCGCCCGTCTTAGAGATACTAGTCAAACTAGAATTACTGTCATTGGTACCCGCAGAAAAACCTACGTCGACCAACCCCAAACTAGTGCTAGCACCAATTAACCCTGGTGTTACCACTTTGCCTTTGGCGTCAATCACTTCGTATCCGGCTAACGCGGCGTCGCCTTGCATGACCCTTTGGATTTTACCGTCTTTTATTAACACAGTGGCATTTTCAACCGTGCCTTGTGACGACATGGTATGCACCTTGGCTCCTACAATTGCGATACTTTTAGCATCAACAACTTGGGTCAACAACATACTGCTTAGCAATGAGTATTTAATCAATCTGTTCATTTGCTATCTCCTTCACCGGGTTGTCCCAACTCAAAATCACTTACTGGCCATGAAGCAGGATCGTTACGGTCAAAGATTAACGCCCCATCTAAATAAACATGTTCTGCTTGGGCATAAGTTGAAAACGGGTCAGCGGACCAAATTACCACATCTGCGTTTTTGCCTTTTTCCAACGAGCCAGTTTGTTCAAATATACCAAGCGACTTAGCTGGGTTTGCTGATAACCATTGCCAAGCATCTGCTTGACTAATATCGATACCCGCTCTGCGACCATTGGCCCAAGCTTTGGCGGCTTCCTGATTAAGCCTTTGAATACCTAAATCGCTGTCAGAATGCACTATTGCGCAAGCTTTAGCTGCATGAACCATAGGTACGTTTTCTTGAATTCCGTCATACGCTTCTAATTTAAAGCCCCACCAATCAGCCCACATCGCCGAACACACCCCAGACTCTGCGAGTTGGTCAGCAATTTTGTAAGACTCAACCGCATGATGAAATGCCGATATCTTATAATTAAATTCTTTCATGACATCCAACATGGTGCCCATGTCGTCGGCACGGTAACAATGCATATGAACTAGAATTTCGCCTTTTAACGCTAGCGCCAAGGTTTCTAATTTCAAATCACGCTTAGGTACACTGACGTCTTTACCCGCTTCATGGTCAGCATAATATTTGTCCCACTTACGCTGGTAGTTTTGTGCATCTGACCAAGCTTGCCTATAACCTGCAACGTTACCCATTCGTGTTGAAGGGCCGCCCTTTTTGCCATATACCCGTTTAGGGTTTTCACCGCAGGCCATTTTCATACCGTAAGGTGCATCTGGAAATTTCATGTCTTGTACGGTTGCACTGGGCAAATTTTTGACTGTTACACCTCGTCCACCAACTAAATTCGCAGAGCCCGGCAAAATTTGCATAACAGTAACACCACCAGCCAAGGCTCTTTGAAAACCAGCATCTTGTGGCCAAATAGAATGTTCTGCCCAAACTTGCGCAGTGACAGGTTTGGTTGCCTCGTTGCCATCAGAATGAGCAGTACCACCGGGAGCTGGATAAACCCCTAAATGACTATGCACATCAATAATACCAGGGGTAACCCACTTGCCTTTAGCATCCACTGTCACGCCGTCATCTGGTAAGGTCAAATCATTACCTATACCGACAATTTTGCCATCTTGTAATAACACCGAACTGTCATTAAATACGCCACCGATACCATCTAAAACCGTAGCATTAGTAATTAATACACTTTTGCTAGCCATTGGCTTATAAGTGCTTGGAAAGGGGTTTTGATTTATCTGAAACGCTGGTTCTTTGGCTTTATCTTGGTCTGAGTCTGAGCAACCCACCAAAGCAAATAAGCCTGCAACAGCAGCCAACTTAAACAGCTGTCGCTTATTATCTAAAGTTTTCATATTGTTCCCTGATACTGAGTCGTTATTATGTATGAAAAAGCAATCTGTGTTGCTTATAGCTCATCCTAATATCATACGTATGTTTTTACTAGGATTGGATCTGTTGCAAGATTTCATCGGCACCTTTTAACGCTCTAATCCGCATAAACAATACTTCAGCGTCTGGGTACTGTCGGCTTAAATAACCCAACCATTGTTTGACTCGATTAGGGTAATATTTGCCCTTATCCCCAAACAGTTCGTAACCGGAATATCGTACCAGTAAAGCCCTAACCTGCTCCCAAGGCATATGCGCTTGTTGCCCCTTAATCACCTGAGCCAAATTCGGCATGGCCAAGGCACCACGGCCCAACATGATGTTTTCGCAATTTGATTGCTGTTGACAATTTGAAGCGTCGGATTCATTCCAAATTTCGCCATTGGCTACAATTGGAATATCAACATGCTGTTTGATCTTGGCGATCCAGTCCCAGTAAGCAGGTGGCTTATATCCGTCAACCTTAGTTCTCGCATGGATAACTAACGAGTCAGCCCCTGCATCAGCAATGGCCTGTGCATTAGCTACCGCCAAAGACGTATCATCGAAACCTAAACGCATTTTGGCACTCACGGTTTGCCCTTTGGGAACAGCTTGACGTACAGCTTTAACAATTTGGTAAATCGTTTCAGGCTCCCTAAGCAACACCGCTCCCCCTTTGCTTTTGTTGACTGTTTTAGCAGGACAACCAAAGTTGAGGTCTACGCCATGTGAGCCCAATTCAACTGCGCGAAAAGCGTTTTCAGCCAGCCAATCAGCATGTTGACCTAACAACTGCACTTTCACTGGCACACCATTAGGTGTAAAACCTTGATTATTTAATTCAGGACATATCCGATAGAAGACTCGTTTAGGCATCAATTGGTCAACAATTCGAACAAACTCAGTCACGCATAAATCAAAACCGCCCACTTGGGTCAACATGTCACGCATCAGGTGGTCCACTACCCCTTCCATCGGCGCTAAGGTAATTTGCACTAACGCATCTCACTTTCAGGTTTGTTCAACTTACGTATGGCACATGCCTGCACAATATCAAACTGCTGCTGTGAGCTTGCAGTACTCCAAATCAAGATTTCATCCAACATTCTAAAACAGCCCAAACACATGTCTTTGTCATCAAGACAACAGTTTCGGATACAGGGAGATTCGATGGATTCGGAAGGATTAGTCATGGAAGATTCATTCTAAATAAATTATGTGCATTCTATCAATAAGCTTAGAGGAAACCAAAGTTTATAAAAGCCACAAAGTCTGAAAAATGCATGAACTTGAAAAAGAGTTTGGACTGAGATATCCCATTAAAAATGAATGCCATGGTTATCAATAGCATCTCTTCTTTAACTCTGTTTATAATCTCTCGATGATCATCAAAACCTTCATACTCTCACTTATCATTATGATATTCGTCAGTCTTTTGGCTGAACCGATTGCTCGTTGGCTTCGCTTACCTTTTGTGGCAATTTTAATCGTGGTTGGCTTTATTGGTTCTGAGTTGGTGGTAAACTTCGGATACGACACGGGCATTCGTGCTAGCAATTTTCCTCTGTTAGTATTTTATGTGTTTTTGCCTATTATCATTTTTGAATCTGCCTATAGTATCGACCAGACACAATTACGAAAATCATTATTACCCATTCTAGTTTTGGCTTTACCTATTATGATTCTGGCCACAGTAATCATAGCTTTTCTACTCTATTTTTTTATAGGCCATCCGACAGGATTTCCAATTTACACAGCACTCGTAGCTGGTTCCCTTTTAGCAGCTACCGATCCGATGGCGGTGATCCGCCATTTAAAGGCATTAAAGACATCCAATGAAACCATCGTACTTTTAGAAGGTGAAAGTTTATTTAACGATGCAATAGGTGTTGTTCTATTCACCTCTTTTGTCGCAATCGCCATAAGCTTTAATGGTGCTGGTTTCGGTGATTTTTCTATAGATTGGTGGGAAAAACTGACAATTTTTTGTTGGCAGTTTTTTGGTGGTCTTGTATTTGGAATACTCTGTGGCTTAATCGGTACATTTTTTAGTTTTATATTAAAGACTCGAATATTAGAAAATATTTTATTGATAGCCATCGCCTATGGCTCGTTTATGCTGGCTGAAGATTATTTACAAGTCTCTGGCATGATGGCAGTGTTAAGTGCGGGCCTCATCATGAATCAAGCTCATCATAAATATGTTTCCAGCAAGGATAAGGAGTTTATTGATTACTGGTGGCATGTGATCAGCTACTTTTCAAACTCAATGCTATTCCTACTACTGGGTGTGACTATAACAGTGCAGATGTTTACCGATAGATGGTTAGCCATGCTTTTAGCTATTGGCGCCGTTTTATTGGTGAGACTGCTTTCTGTTTTTGCTTTTCTGCCTTTATTCACTAGTTTCAACAAATTTAGCCTAAGTTCGAAAGATAGTCTTATATTGACATGGGGGGGAGCTAGGGGAGCAGTGACTGCTGCTTTGGCCTTATCTCTACCTATTGAAATTGAAGGCTGGTGGACAGTTCAATCTATGGCCTTTGGCGTCATTTTATTTACTTTATTTATTCAATCCCCAACCATTCCTTGGATTTTAAAGTCCAAACCAACAAAAACTAAGTAACATTCGTAACCTATAAATAAGTATTTTCGCACCAGTGGTTAGACCAGTTAAAATATCTGCTATACTCCATAAAAGTTTATCAAAACCAACCAATTTGGAGTTCTACTATGTTGCAGTACAAAGCGCCTATTATGGACATAAAGTTTCTTATTGAAGATGTATTTGACTATTACCCTCACTATGAGAAATACCCTGAATTCGCTGAAGCGACACCTGATTTAGTAGATGCAATATTACAAGAATGTGCAAAATTTTGTGAAAACGAATTATTACCTTTAAACCAAAGTGGTGATAAAGAAGGCTGTAAATTTGACAATGGCGTTGTCACTACACCTAAAGGCTTTAAAGAAGCTTATAACAAGTATGTCGAAGGCGGATGGCAAAGTTTATCTCACCCTATCGAACATGGCGGTCAAGGACTTCCACCTTCATTAGGCATGGCGAAACAAGAAATGATGGGCACTGCGAACTGGTCATGGGCAATGTATCCCGGCTTAAGTCATGGTGCGATGAACACAATTCAGACCCATGGCACAGATGAACAAAAAGAATTATTCCTTACTCGTTTAACCGAAGGTACATGGACAGGCACTATGTGTTTGACCGAACCTCAATGTGGTAGAGACTTAGGCCAAGTTAAAACTAAAGCTATAGCAAATGACGATGGTACTTATGATCTTGTGGGCACTAAAATATTTATTTCTGCTGGCGAACACGATTT